>Ga0118677_10006364_pt1 | contig 20045 bp, 20 predicted proteins | sample AliMusrvi5mmetaG_FD_86154 | JGI IMG/M metagenome (GOLD analysis project Ga0118677, IMG submission 86154)
CGAGCCATTGGCCTATTTCCAAAATTGGCGTATCTTGCGAGAATATAGCACGGGCGAATGAGCCAATAACTCCCCGATGCAAACGGCTACAGAATAAAGTTACATGCTCTACTTGTTTCCCGCGTTTTAAGATTCGAGTTATTGCTTTTTCTATGTCCCTTAATGTATACTGATGGAAAATCAACTATTCCTTATTAATTTTTCTGGGTTTGTCAACCACTGTATGTACTCAACCCAGTAGCCCAGCCACAGCCTCTTTAGCAGTGGTTTCCGGCAGACAATAAAAAGCTAATCAAAACAAAAAATAAGCTGATCCATGCAGGAATTGATGAAAAAATTCATACAAATGTTTGTGCTGATATTAAGCCTGGTAAGCTCCTTGTGCCTGACGGGGTCTTTCCAGAAGGATGCTGCTTCTTCGACAATTTCTGCTGTTGCAGATACATCAAAGTATTTAAATGTAACCATACTTGATGACGGCATGGATATTTATTCACCCTTCAGAATACAGGGTGGGTATCATTACGGACCTTCAATTATCGTTACCGCGAACGGAAGTATTGATGCTTGGTTTCCCGCACCAGGTGCCAAAGGCGAGTGGGACTGGATAACCTATCGCCATTCTTCCGATGGCGGCAGAACCTGGACGAAAGAAAAAAAGGTATTGAACCCAACAGCAGGCTCCAGGGACATTTATTCCACGTGCGACCCCGGAGTCGTGAAAGTCGGGGACTACTATTATATCGGGTACACCTCAACAACTAATGCGCACGGGCTGGATAATAATGTTTTTGTTGCCCGAAGCAAAAATCCCGATGGTCCTTATGAAAAATGGAACGGGAGCGGTTGGGGCGGAAATCCCAAACCCATAGTAACCTACGATGGAGACGCAACCGCTTATGGCGCAGGGGAACCGAGCTTTGTTCTGATGGAGGATAAACTGTATATCTATTATACATGGAAAGACATCGTGAATTGGGAATTTGTCAACGAAACCAGGCTTGCCATTGCTGATGCAGCAGATGAAAATTGGCCGGCAACAATGCAGGCCCAGGGTGTGGCAATAGATTATGCAGATATGGGCTGCGATTCCGCCGATGTCAAATATGTGGAGGACTATGGCAAATTCATTGCAATTTCGACTTCACAGAGATTTACCGATAACAGCTCTGTTTCTATTTATGAATCAAATGATGGACGTACGTTCACAAAAGTGAATGACCTCAGAAGTCATATCAGCTACCGCTGCCACAATGCCGGCATCTCTTCGCGGTCAAATGGGCATATCAGCTTAAGCGACAAAAATTATATTGCCTACGCCTACGGCCTTCCATGGTTGCCGGCGCGTTGGGCAACACGAATGCACGAGATTGAAATAAGCCTTTCCGATGCGCCCGATTTTTCTGATGCTAAAAAAAACAATGTCCAGAGAGATGTTACGTACAGACTCCACGGACCCTTCACCTGGCATCCAGTTGGCATAACGGTAGGAACCCATGTATACAATAGTCAGCTTGGAGATAGCAGTTTTTTTGTCAAACTGTTCAAGGTTGATGAGGCGACGACATGCAGAAGAATATTTTTCCCTGTGAAATTTTCCAACTATGATGAGAACATAATAACAATAAAGGGCATGAAAATTACGCCAATAGGTGTCGGCAGTACCTTTGTAACCGCCACCTGGCAAGGGATGAGCGTGGAGTTTTTGGTTAAGGTATACTAAAGAGCGGGTTAAGTAGTGATAAAAGGCAGCTTGGCGCTGCGCGCCCTTGCCTTCCCCTTTCAGCAACGCCTTTTAATTTTTCCTCTGCTTCGCAGCCCACCCTGCTCGGTGTTCTTTTGCACTAGAGCATATAACAAAATGCTGTAGCCATATGTTCACCGGGGAGTTTTGGGAGAAGCAGCTCGTGCGGTTCGAGCCACTAGGCACATTTTTCAAAATACTGTAGCCATACAGGCACAGGTGAGCTTTTGATGAGGGCGGCCCGTGCGGTTCGAGCCATTGGTATTCCACCATCGCCGGCTTCTTTTGCGAGAATATAGCACGGGCGAATGAACCAAAAGCTCCCCGGTGTAAACGGCTACAGAATAAAGTTACCTGCTCTAAAGCCGATTTTACGCTTGGACCGCTTTGCAACACTCAAGAGTTCGTCTAGGAAGTGTGGAAAAATGGGAATCAGGTCTTCTTGACGCCGTAACACCGCACCCACGTTCCCTCGGTCTGAATACGCACATCTAAAAAACCGGCTCGTTTCAGATAGGTTTCCAGCTCTTGAGGGGTGGATGACTTACTGATATGCGGCGGCCGGAAGCGTGAAAATTCCTTCCGGATCTGTTCAAAAAATTCAAACCCTCCATCCGAACAAAGATTGAAATTATCGGCATAAAAACGTCCTCCCGAACGCAACACCCGGAGCGCCTCTAGGGTGTACGAATACCGATCCCACTCATCTAAATGCATAAAAACCACCGTGCAATAAACCATGTCAACAGAATCAGATGCGATAGGGCTGAGGTCATACCCGGAAATCTCAGTCAGTTTCACGTTCTTTAAGCCGGACAGCCTTTCCTGCGCATGTTTCAGCATGTTCGGAGAAACATCGCAACCAACCCATTGACGACAACAAGGCGCCACGACCCGGCCGACCCGGCCAATACCGCACCCGATCTCAAGTACGGTATCCTCCCGTTTTATTCCGACCGTATTTTTTAAAATGGCTAAAGTTTCATCAGCGCTGCTATTAATCTGTTCCTCCGGAACATCGCCAATGACATGTTCCGTCGCCTTTTTTAGCGACTTGGAAAGACCTTTCCAGGTCGCCTTATACTGGGACCGTTGAGGTGCAAAAGGTTGGCGCAGCTTTCTGGCCAACTGACGGATTTTTTTTATTAATTTTAAAAACCCTGTCTTCGATTCGGGTAAAGCAGCCATCAAGTAACCTCGGGTTAACAACCTTCAATGATAAAATTTTAATAAAATGACGAATTGCCTAAATTCCTTCTCCCTTTAGGGGCAAAATCCACAATAGCTACTTGGGTCTGTCCAATCCTAATTATTGATCGAAACTTGCTTTGGGGTGGCAAACTATAAAACGAGGGTGATTGTGTGTCAATATAAAATACGTTGCAAGATATGGAATGAAGTTGAAATCGAGGCCTGGATACGAGAACAACCAGGGGACATCCATGAATAAATGAATAACTCTTCGCGAAAGGATTCCGGGCAAGCCATGGAAAGTTCTGAGTTCGGTGTTATAAAAACAAAAAGGGGCCGCGCTTGGCGGCCCCTGCTTTTTTTAAGTCGGCAGCCAGCGGCTGCATGCGCCTACCTGCACTGAATGCAGGTGTCGAAATGATCTTCGGGCAGGTTGGCGATTTTGCGGAAGTAGTCGAGCTGTTTCTGCGGCGCAAAGGGGCGGCCGCATTTTTTGCACATTGCCATGGGAAATTCGGTTTTCCAGATGGTGCGAATATTGTTCTTATCTTCCAGGGGGATCACGTTGACCGGACAGATGTAGGAGCAGGAGCCGCAGGCGATGCAGGCTTCGGGGGCCTTGTCAAACGGGGTGGCCACGGTGCGGGTGCGGCCACGGCCTTTAAAGCCGATGGCGGCAACGCCCACTACCTCGCGGCAGGTGCGCACGCACTGGCCGCAGAGAATGCAGCCCTTGTAATCTTCCTGAAACCGGGAGCCCTCCACGCCGATCTGGGCTGCAAGGGCAAGGAGCCTCGGGTGATAAGGATTGCGGGCAAGCAGCAGCTCGATGACCAGCTTGCGCACGTTCATCACGCGCTCCGTAACGGTCTTTACCTCAAGGCCTTCGGCCACCTCGAAGTTGCAGGAGGTCACCAGGCGGGTGCGCTTGTGATGCACGATCTCGACCATGCAGAGCCTGCAGGCACCGTAGGCCGCGAGCTCTTCATTGCTGCAGAGGTTCGGAATATTGATATTGACGCTCCGGGCCGCTTCCATAATGGTTGTTTTGGCCGGGGCGCTTATCTGCCTGCCGTCTATTGTCAGGGTGACTGTGTCAGACATTGCAGCATCCTTTTCAATTTATAATTTTACCAAGGTGGACAATGCTTCGCAGGGTCCGCCCTACCCTTCCAGCCCTTCAGTCTACAGCCTAAAAACCTACACACCTACTTTATCACTATCGCATCGAACTTGCAGGCCTCGAAGCATGCGCCGCACTTGATGCATTTTTCAAGGCTGATTGTGTGGGTCTGCTTCTTTTCGCCCGTTGCCGCCTGCGTGGGGCACACCCGGGCGCAAGCATGGCAGCCCGTGCATTTCTGTGCATCAACGCTGTAGGTGATGAGGGCCTTGCACACACCGGCCGGGCATTTTTTATCCTTGATATGCGCCTCATACTCATGGCGGAAATACTGTATCGTGGTGAGGACGGGGTTGGGCGCCGAGCCCCCGAGGGCGCACAGGGCGCCGTCCTTGATAGCCTGGCCCATCCATTCAAGGGTGTCGATATCTTCTTCCTTTCCCTGGCCATCACAGATGCGGTCAAGGATGATGCGCATCTGGAGAATGCCCTCGCGGCAGGGCGTACACTTGCCGCAAGATTCTTCCTCAAGAAAGGCGAGAAAATACTTTGCCACGTCGACCATGCAGTTGCGGTCGTCCATGACGATCATGCCGCCCGAGCCCATCATGGAGCCGATCTTGGTAAGCTCGTCAAAGTCGACGGGTATGTCGAGGTGCTGCTCGGGAATGCAGCCGCCCGAGGGGCCGCCGGTCTGCACGGCCTTAAATTTCCGCCCCTTCGGGATGCCGCCGCCGATATCATAGATGATCTCGCGCAGCGTAATGCCCATGGGAACTTCAACCAAACCCGTGTTGTTGATTTTTCCTACCAGGGAGAAAATTTTTGTGCCCTTGCTGTTTGCTGTGCCGATGCCGGCGTACCAGTCAGCACCCCGGTTGATGATGAGGGGCACATTGCCCCAGGTCTCGACATTGTTCAAGTTGGTGGGCTTGTTGTAGAGGCCCTGGTCGGTTGCATGCACATATTTTGCCCGGGGCTCGCCCGAGCGGCCCTCGATGGAGGCAAACAGGGCCGATGATTCGCCGCAGACAAAAGCTCCGCCGCCGCGGTTGATCTTGATATCAAAGCTGAAACCGGAGCCAAGAATGTTGTCGCCGAGCAACCCTGCCTCCCGGGCGTTATCAATGGCGAGGGTAACATTATGCACGGCCAGGGGATATTCATTGCGCACGTAGATATAGCCCTCCGACGAGCCGATGGCGTAGGCGCCGATAATCATGCCTTCAAGCACGAGATGCGGATTGCCCTCAAGCAGGCTGCGGTCCATATACGCGCCCGGGTCGCCTTCATCGGCATTGCAGATAACATACTTGGGCTCGCCTTGCGCCTTGCGGGTGGCATCCCATTTCCAGCCCGTGGGGAACCCGCCGCCGCCTCGGCCCCGAAGGTTTGCCTTTATAACCTCCTGCACAACCGCTTCCGGCTTCATTGTGGCGAAGGCTTTTGCCAGGGCGCTGTACCCGCCGATGGCAAGATAGTCGTCCATGCTTGCCGGGTCGATCTCGCCGTTCATGCCAAGCACATAGCGCGTCTGGCGTTTGTAGAACGGCACCTCATGCTCATAGACGACCTTCTGCTTTGTGGCCGGGTCGACATAGGACAGACGGTCGATCACTTCCCCGCCAAGCACGGTCTTAGTAATAATCTCGGGTACGTCCTCGGCTTTGATGCGCTGATAGAAAATCTTCCGCGGGTGGATGACCACCATGGGCCCGCGCTCGCAGAACCCGTGACAGCCGCTGGTGCGGAACTCGACCCGGGCCTCGAGCTGCTGCTTCTCGATCTCCTGCCTGAAGCAGTCGATGATTTTCTGCGTGCCGTAGGCAAGGCAGCCCGTGCCCGCGCAAATGGTGATGCAGGGTTTGTTCGGATCGCGCCCCGTACGGATTTGTTCCTGCAGGGCCGCAAGCTCTGCGGGTGATTTAAGCTTCTTCATCAGAGGGCACCTTCCTGCCAAGATCCCGCAGGATCGCGTTGGTTTTTGCTATGGTGAGCTGGCCGTGATACTCGCCGTCAACCACGATGACCGGCCCGAGGGCGCAGGCTCCGAGGCAGTTGACCGTCTCAAAGGTAAATTCAAGATCAGCCGATGTTTCGCCCGGCCTGATCCCGAGCGCGCGCTCGATATGGCCAGAAATAAGGGGCGCGCCGCGCACATGGCAGGCCGTGCCCAGGCAAAGGCTCAGCTGATGCCTGCCGCGCGGAGTGAGGCTGAAGGCCTTGTAAAAGGTGGCAACCTCGAAGATCCGGCTGACAGGAAGTTCCAGTAAGCTGCTCACCATGACCAGGGCCTCTTCGGGCAGGTAATTCAGCTCCTTTTGCACATCCTGCAGTATGGGAACGAGAAAGCCCTTGTCCGAGCCGTAGCGGGAGATGATCCCCAGTATCTTTTCCTGCATGCTCTGCCTCACCAAATTTCTTCAAAAATTTCTTTTGCTTTGAGCCTTTCGTATTCCTTGTCGACCCGCGACTGAATCCTGGCAATCATATCGGGCGTCAGGTGCCGGAATCTGCCCTGGGCCTTAATATATTCATCAATAGGACGGCGCTCCGGTAATTCATGCGTCATGCGGTATTTGCCATGCACCACTTCATACAGGGGGAACACACCGGTCTCCACGGCAAGCCTGCCGATCCATATGGCGCGGTCCGGAGGGATACGCCAGCCCGTGGGGCATATGGAAAGAATATGCACATAGGCAGGGCCTTCCATCTTTGCCGCCTTCTGCACTTTTTCCATGAGGTCGAAAGGGTAGCTTGAGCAGGCCGTGGCCACATAGGGAACATTGTGGGCAACGGCAATTTCGGCCATGTTCTTTTTCCAGGAAAACTGGCCATGCTTCACCTTGCCCGCGGGCGAGGTGGTGGTTGATGCACCGAAAGGGGTCGCCGATGAGCGCTGAATGCCCGTGTTCATATAGGCTTCATTGTCATAGCACACATACACGAAATTATGCCGCCGCTCGAACGCGCCGGACAGGGCCTGAAGGCCGATGTCGCTCGTGGCGCCGTCGCCGCCCATGCCCAGAAATACCGTTTTGATATCCGGTAGCATGCCCTTGCGCACCAGGGCCTTGGTGCCTGCCTCGGCGCCCGAGATTACCGCCGCGGCATTTTCAAAGGCCACGTGTATCCAGGGAACCCGCCAGTTGGTAAACGGAAGGGGCGAGGAGATGATCTCCATGCAGCCCGTGGCGCTTGCAACGACTACGTTGCTGCCCAGGGCCTTTGCCACAGTGCGCACAGCAAGGGCCTCGGCGCATCCCTGGCAGGCCCGGTGGCCCGGCGCAAAGTATTCTTTTTTTGAAATCAGGCGTGATGCGTAGACATTAAGCTGTTCCACTATTCTCTCACCCCGTATATGATATAATCTTCTTCGCGCACCTTGCGCTTTGACATCTTTATCGCCTTTTCAAACATGGCCTTGTAATCTTCAACCGTAACGTCACGGCCGGCAAACCCGCACAGGAAATTGGTGACCACGGGCATGTTCTTCTCCTTGTACAGCACCGAGCGAATCTCCGTTGCCACGGGGCCGCCCTGGCCGCCCATGGAAACCGCACGGTCAAGAACGATAATTCTTTTGGCGCCGGCCACAGCCTCCCGGAACTCTTCAAAAGGGAAAGGCCGCCACAGCCGCAGGCTTAGCTGGCCAACCGATTTTCCTTCGGCCCGCAACTCGTCAACGGCAACCGATACGGTTTCCCCGATGCTGCCCATGGTGAGAAACAGCGTTTCTGCTCCGTCGGCATGATAGCTCTCAACAGGCTTGTAGTTTCTGCCGGTGAGATCCGCAATCTCCTGCCAGGCTTTCAGTATTTCGGACTTTGACTGTATGAGAGCTTCGTCCTGGGCCTTGCGCGTCTCGGTGTAAATGCCGGGCATGCCGAAAGCGCCCATGGTGACCGGGTTGTCCGGATGCAGCCGGTTGACGGGCTTGAACGGCGGAAGATATTTTTTGACGGTTGCATCGTCCCAGTACTCGATGGGCTCGATCACATGGGTTAAGATGAACCCGTCGAGGTTGACGATCACGGGAAGTGATACCTTCTGACTTTCCGCCACGCGGAAGGCGAACATGACGTGGTCGAACACCTCCTGGCCGTTTTCCACAAAAACCTGTACCCAGCCGCAGTCGCGGATGGACATGACATCGGAGTGATCATTCCAGATGCTTAAGGGGCCCGAGAGCGACCGGTTGGCAAGGATCATAACCACGGGCAGCCGCAGCGATGCGGTTATGAAAACAATCTCGTTCATAAGCGCCAGGCCCTGGGAGCTGGTGCAGGTAAACGTGCGGGCGCCAACTGCAGAGGATCCGCAGCACACGCTCATGGCCGAATGCTCGCTCTCGACAGGAATGAACTCGGCATCAAGCTCGCCGTCTGCCACGAGCTCGGCCAAATGCTCGACGATATGGGTCTGCGGGGTTATGGGGTAGGCCGCCACCACATCGACATTTGCCATCTTCACGGCCTCTGCAGCGGCAATCGAAACCTCAACGCCAACTCTCTCCCCCATTATTCCACCTCCGGTATCATGGTTATGCAGCCGGTAAAGCACTCGCGGGCGCAGATGCCGCATCCCTTGCAGTAGTAGAGGTCCGCCTCAAAGTACCCGTCGTCGGTCTTATGGACCGCCATGTCGGGACAGAAGATATAGCATACGCCGCAGCGGATGCAGTGCGTTTTGTCCACTACCGGCCGCAGGGATCGCCACTCGCCGGTTTTATACTGGCAGGCATTGCCCGGATTGCTTATCACGCAGCCCACTTCAAGGTCTTTCCAGGTGAGTTCCAGTTCAGACTTTGGGGTCTTTGCCAAAGCTGTCTCCTTCCTGCTGTCTGTTAAATTAAAACGCTTGTTTCAGCAAAAGCGCGGTGAAAGGCCGTGAGATTTTTTTCGGCAATGCGGCCGAACCGCTTGTTGACCGGGCCGATCAGGGCGTCGGGGGCAAAAATTTCCCGGGCTTTCAAAAGCGCGCCCAGCATGGCGACATTGGTTATGGGAAGGCCCGTTGACTCGCGGGCGATTGTAGTTGCGTCCACCGCGGCAAGGCTGCAGGTATAGCCGAACTCTTTGCGTAAATCCTCGCAGGAGTTCCGGCTGTTGATGACCAGCATACCGCCCTGCCTGAGGCCGGCCACTACATTGACGATATGAAGAAGGGAAGGATCCAGGACCAGAACGATATTCGGCTTATTGATATTGTTGCGCAGTTTTATCTGCTTGTCGTCGATGCGGCAGAAAGCCACGACCGGTGCGCCCCTGCGCTCGGGGCCGAAGCTTGGAAATGCCTGGGCGTATTTCCCCAGATTAATGGCGGCAATGGCCATCAGCTCCGCCGATGTCACTGCGCCTGCCCCGCCCCGCCCGTGCAATCTAATTTCAATCATGAAATATGCCCCCGGTTTAGCAGATTTTTTTTGCACCGTATCTGTTTTACTATTTCATGTCAATTAAATTAATTGATTTTTTTTGCTCCTCTTCGAAATTTTGCCGGAGTATTTAACATCCTTAGTGTAACCGCAGGACCAGGGCATGGGTGGAGATGTATCGCTCCATAACCTCGGCGCACGTCATTCCGGCTTGTCCGGAATCCTTTCTCTCCGGCGCTAAGGATTCCGGACAAGCCAGAATGACCCGGTTATATGTCCCTTGCAGAACACAGGTAATGGCTGTAATTTGATATGTGATCTAAAGCACGAAAATAATGCGCATCTCTCCAAACGGTAGGGGCGGGTTTGAAACCCGCCCCTACAACAGGCGCATTCGCCAAAACCAAACGAACCCGTGTTATCACTAAAAATACTCTTATTTCATTTATGATAGGCAATGCCTTCGCAGGAAGCGATCAGGCTGTTTTCCCTACCGCGCACTTCAATCTTCCAAACACTAACCTTGCGACCCACATTGACGGGCGTGGCCTCGGCAACAATAATATCACCCGCCGGCGCGGCCGCCGTATAGGTCAGTTTAAGGCTCACCGCGAGGGCTTTTGTACCAAGGGAGTTGCAGGCCACGGCAAAAGCCTGGTCAGCCACGGCGCAAACCGTTACGCCATGGGCCCGATCAGCGGCATTCAAATATTCGGGTTTCACCACGAGCGAGCAGCGGGCATACCCCTGCCGCACTTCATCAATTTGTACTCCCAGAAATGTTGCCATGGGATCGCTGCCCACCACATCGCGGGCATAGGCTATGGGGTCTGAAATGTGTTCCATTGCGCTCCTTATCTCAGAATGGATTTGTTGGGTTCGCCCTTATGTACGTACTCATTCGCAAGTATTTGCTTTGCGCAGGTTGAGTTGAGGTACGAAACCCAACTATGTTTTTCGGGCTTAACCCAACCTGCAAAAAAAATCTTTTCGTTCAAGCACTACTTGCGTTTATATAGTCCGGTTAAAGTTGCCGTGCCGATTTGCACCCTTTTTACCGCATCAAAAAAACTGCTGCGTGAATCGGCGCTGAGCTTTTCCGCACTCAGGGCATAGAGGGTAAAAATATAATGGTGCGTTCCCGACGGCGGGCAGGCAGGCCCGAAGCCCTGCTTGCCGTAATCGTTTGCCAGGCCCCGGCTTCCGGAGGAAAGTTGTCCGCCCTGCGGCATGGCCGCCACTGTCGCCGGTATATCATAGACAATCCAGTGAGCAAACGCTCCCTTTGGCGCATCCGGGTCAAGGCAGGCTAGGGCGAAACTTTTTGTGCCCGCGGGAGCCCCCGACCAGGCAAGCGCCGGCGCCGTGCCGCTGCCATCGCAGGAGCTCATGACCGGCAGCTGTCCGCCATCCTTGAAATCGGGGCTCGCGAGCTCAAAGGCGCTGCATTGCGCCGCAAAGGCACTTATGAAAAGCAGGCACATCAGTAGTGTGTTTTTCATACTCCACCTGTTGGAATGGTTACCACGAATTATTCATGAACAATAAATCCAACCGACTGATTCCATTTTTTTCAGGATTTTTTTCAATTGTCCTTCTGGAAAATTTTGACATAATAAGCCTCGTTGAGCGCTTGTACGGTGGCATCAAGCGCCGTACGGGCTTTCTGCGATGCCGTCGCCCAGACAACCACGGCATGGCCCTGCCCGGCGAGCCGCACCGTCCGGACCGGCACACCGCTTGCCGCCAGTTTTGCCCCGTACTGCAGCCCGTCGTCGAGCAGCACGTCGATCTCCCCCACAATCACCAGCGCCGGCGGTAGACCCTGATGATTAGAGGCGCGCAGGGGGGATGCATAGGGATTCAGGCGATCTTCAGGGACGGGCATATACTGATCGCGAAAGGACATGACCTCTTGCCGGGTAAGGCCCGCTGCAGTATTATTCTGCCGGTATGATTCCGTATCAAGGGAGGCCAGATCGGTTGAGGGAAATGCCAGCACCTGCAAAACAAGTTTTGGCCCGCCACGGTCGCGTGACGCCAGCGCAACGGCCGCTGCAAGGTTGCCCCCTGCGCTGTCACCGGCAACGGCAATACGCTCCGGGTCGCTGTTCAGGCGTCCGGGATTATTCCGGACCCAGAGCGTAGCAGCATAGGCGTCTTCGAATGCTGCAGGAAATGTGTGTTTGGGCGCGAGCCGGTAATCAACGGACACAACGACGCACGAGACCCGATTACACAGGAAACGGCACACATCGTCATACATTGCGGGACTTCCGCCAGACCATCCGCCGCCGTGAAAGTATACCAGTGAGGGAAAGGGCCCGACACCTGCGGGCGTATAGATGCGCACCGGAATCGGCGCCTCCGGTCCGGGAATTTCAGTGGTTTCAATGCGTGCAACAGAGCGTTCCCTTGCGGGCCCTTTGGCAAACTCAGCGCTGACGATGCTGCCCAGCATGTGCATACTGGCGCAACCTGAGCTCAGAAACATGCAGGCCGCAAGTATCATGATGATCGGCAGCTGCCGATACCGCACACAATATTTCCGCACTCGAGTCACGGCAAACCCCTGTTGGGCTCGAAGAATCAGCTGTTGATGATCGCAAGCATTTCGCGCACCGCGCGCTCGATGCCGACAAACACCGCCCGCGCTATAATGCTGTGCCCGATGCTGTACTCCTGAATATCTTTCAGGGGAACCAGGCGCTGCGTATTGCGGTAATTGAGGCCGTGCCCCACATTGACGCGCAGCCCCAGGGACACGGCATGGGCGATTCCCTGCATGATCCGCTCAAACTCCGCATCTTCCTCGGCCCGGGTTTTGGCATCGGCATACCGGCCGGTGTGTATCTCTATGAATTCAGCGCCGGTTTCATGGGCCGCCTTAATCTGCTCGGCATCGGCATCGATGAAAAGACTCACCTGGATGCCTGCCTCCTGCAACCCCCGCACTGCCCCGGCTATGGGCGTATACTTTCCCGCGACATCAAGCCCTCCTTCGGTGGTGAGTTCCTGGCGCTTCTCCGGCACCAGGCATGACATGTCGGGCCGGATGCGCCGCGCAACCTCCACCATTTCCGGCACTGCCGCCATCTCGAGGTTGAGCTTTGTCGTAACCGTCCGGCGCAGTATCTCCACATCGCGGTCCTGAATATGGCGCCGGTCTTCCCGCAAATGCACGATAATGCCCTGGCCGCCCGCAAGCTCGGCAAGGGCCGCTGCCGTAACCGGGTCGGGTTCGTTTATAAGACGCGCCTGCCGCACGGTTGCCACATGATCAACATTCACTGAAAGTTTTGACATACCGGTAATCTCCCTTGTTAATCCTGTTGTCCGGCGCTGCAAATTGCCGCGGCCACCAGCGCGGCATCGCGCATCATGGCGGGATTGTGCACGCGCAGGATGTGCGCCCCGTTGTAAACCGCAACAGCCACTGCCCCGGCCGTTCCCGGATCGCGCTCCGCGGCCTGCCTGCCCGTTACCCTGCCGATACAGGCCTTGCGGGACGGCCCCACAAGCACCGGCCGGCCCAGTGCGGTTAAGGCGTGCAGATTTTTTATAATGGCAAAGTTATCTTCCAGCGCCTTACCGAAGCCGATACCCGGATCAATGATTATTTTTTCGGCGGCAATGCCGGCAGAACGGGCAAACAGGATGCGTTCGTGAAAAAAAACGCTGAGCTCCGCCAGCAGATCAGCATACCGGGTGTCCTGCTGCATTGTTTCGGGCGTTCCCCGCATATGCATGAGCACGACCGGCGCTCCGGTTGCAGCCACGACGAACGCCATGTCCGCGTCAAAGCGCAGAGCGCTTATATCGTTTATCATCTGCGCTCCCGCGGCAAGGGCCTGCCGCGCCACTTCGGCTTTGGTGGTATCAATGGAAAGGGGAGTATCGGTTTGTGCTGCAAGACGGCGTATCACCGGCAGCACACGCTCCAGTTCGTGCTCAAGCGTCACGGGCCGTGCTCCGGGCCGTGACGACTCTCCGCCGACATCAATAATATCGGCGCCCTGCGCGGCAAGCTCAAGGCCCCTGGCGACTGCCGCCCGCGCGTCAGGATACATCCCTGCGTCGGAAAAAGAATCCGGCGTCACATTAAGAATGCCCATGACCAGGGGGCCATGGGCAAAGTCGAATGTTCTCGTGCGGCAGACAAGAGGAGAAATGCTGTTTTGGATTTTGGATTTTGGATTTTGGATTTGCACCATGAAATTGACCGGAACTGCACGCAAGGATGTTTATTTTTTACAGGTTGGGTTAAGTCCGGATTGAACTGTCGGGTTTCGTTCCACGGCCCAACCTGCGCGAAAAAAACTGCTTGCAAAAAAATACAAGCTCAAGGACGAACCCAAAAAATTCCTAATGGCAATCCAAAATCATATCAGGCTTGCGTTTCTACCGGCGGTGGCAAGGGTTGCTCTTCAGTCACCGGCTGCACTTTGGGCGCCGGCTTCTCTTCCTGCGCGGGTTTCGGCTCAAGCTTTCCGCCGCCGACGATAGTATTCACCTCGTCGGTATCAAGTGATTCACGCTCAAGCAAATTTACAGCGAGACGCTTAAGGGTTTCGATATTCTCGCCAAGAAGCTTTTTGACCGACACGTGACTTTCCTCGATAATACGCCGCACCTCAGCGTCGATCTCGACCGCTGTCGCCTCACTGAAATCGCGGTGCTGCGCGATTTCCCGGCCCAGGAATATCTGCTCCTCCTTCTTGCCATAGGTGATCGGCCCAAGCTTCTCGCTCATGCCCCAGGCGCAGACCATTTTGCGCGCAAGGTCGCTTGCCCGCTCAATATCATTGCCGGCGCCGGTTGTCACATCGTTGAAAATAAGCTCTTCGGCGACCCTGCCGCCAAGCAGTATGGCTATCTGGTTATTGAGATAATCCTTCTTATACGTGTGCTTCTCGTCAATGGGAAGTTGCTGCGTGAGCCCGAGGGCCATGCCGCGGGGTATGATCGTGACCTTGTGAATCGGGTCGGTGCCGGGCAGCATGATTGCCACAAGCGTATGCCCGGCCTCATGATAGGCCGTAAGATTTTTCTCCTGCGGGCTTATGATAAGGCTCTTGCGCTCGGCGCCCATGAGCACCTTGTCCTTGGCATGTTCAAAATGCCGCATGCCGACCTTGTCGAATTCCTCGCGTGCGGCCAGCAGGGCCGCTTCGTTCACAAGATTTGCCAGGTCCGCCCCGCAAAAACCCGGCGTGCCCCGGGCAATCACCGAAAGATCAACATCGTCGGCAAGGGGAGTTTTCTTGGTGTGCACTTTCAGTATGCCTTCGCGGCCCCGGACATCGGGTATCGGCACAATGACCTGCCGGTCAAACCGCCCGGGCCGCAGCAGGGCCGGATCAAGAACATCAGGCCGGTTGGTGGCGGCAACCAGTATGACTCCCTCGTTTGACTCAAAGCCGTCCATTTCAACCAAGAGCTGGTTCAGGGTCTGCTCTCGCTCATCATGCCCGCCCCCGAGCCCTGCGCCCCGGTGCCTGCCCACGGCATCGATCTCATCGATAAAAATGATGCAGGGGGCGTTTTTTTTGCCCTGGGTGAACAGATCGCGCACGCGCGCCGCTCCAACGCCGACAAACATCTCCACAAAATCCGAACCGCTGATCGAGAAAAACGGAACTCCCGCCTCACCGGCGATAGCCCGGGCGAGAAGGGTTTTACCGGTGCCCGGCGAGCCGATAAGTATAACGCCCTTCGGGATTTTGCCCCCGAGCTTGGTGAATTTCTTCGGGTCTTTTAAAAACGCGATAATCTCCTCGACCTCGTTCTTTGCCTCGTCAATGCCGGAAACATCCTCGAAGGTTATTTTTTGTTGGTTTTCAGCCAGCAGCTTTGCGCGGCTTTTGCCGAACGACATGGCCTTGCCGCCGCCTGACTGCACCTGGCGCATGAAAAACACCCACACGCCGATCAGGAGCAGCATCGGAAACCAGGAAATCATGATCTGCATCCACCAGGATGACTGCTCATCAGGTCGCACGTCAACGGTTACGCCCTTATTGACCAGGTCCCGGACAAGATCGGAGTCCGCTATGGCATAGGTTTTGAACTCCCTGTCGCTGGTGAACCGGCCGTAGATATTGTTGCCCTGGATATTTGCTTCTTTTATCTCGCCGCGGTCAAGGGCGGTTTTAAATTCGCTGAACAGCACCTTCTGTCGCGCAGACCTGGGCTGGTTGAAAAGGTTGAAAAGAAGAATCACTATCAGACCGATAGTAAGCCAGATCGCTATGTTTTTTTGCAGTGGATTCATGAAGGTTCCTAACGCAAACAGAAATAAAATCAATTGGTTTCAGTTACTAGTTATATTCTATAACATAAGGCAACAGCAGCTAGCAATATCAAATCTGCGGGGCAGCCTCGATCGTCACTTTGAGCGCCGCCCTCTGGCCCTGGCGCAGCTTGAAATGCTCATCCATCCGGAGCCCGCACACCCAGGCAATCTGCTCGCCAAAAAGCAGCAGCGGCACGCGCCGCCGTTCAGGCACGGGAATTTTCAAATCAATGAACAGGTCCGCAAGTTTTTTTCTGCCCGGAGCCCCCAGGGGGTGAAAAACATCACCCGCATGACAGGATCGCACCGTCAGCGGCTCGAGCATTTTATCCGCGGCAATATAGGCTATATTGGCATCGGCATTGTCCCGTACCGCTTGAAAATCCGGCAGCTGCACAATCTCAAATCTCATGCTGCGGCCGATCTCCCGTAGTTCGAGAAATTCCGGAATATCGTCCCGCTGATAGCAGAAAGCCTGCTGTGCGGCCCCGCGCCGGAAAAAAATAAGGGCGCCGTACTGCCGCCGCACGCACCACGTATCCGGCAGCTGCACAATGCGCGCAGGACCCGGCTTTTCAATCAGCCGGATAACGGCTTCAATATGCCGCTGGGAGAGCGCCCGCATATCGCCCTTGAGTCCGGCAAGCAGGTGCCGGATAAGCCGGCCATACAGGTGCTGGCCAGCCTCCCGCAGCTCGGCAATGGCAACCGCATGCTCGCCGCCGCCCGGGCTGCCGCAAGGTACAATGCCCGCAACCAGCTCCTCAAGCGCCTTTTCATCCTGGCGCAAAAGCGCCGCGGTGCGGCAAAGCGTTTCCACAATACCGGGATTATAGCCGTCTCGGAGCAGCGGCAGAAGCTGGTGGCGAATTTTGTTTCTCAGATACTGCTGCTCGCCGGCAGAGCTGTCCGGGACAAAGCTCAGGCACCGCTCGTTCAGCCATGCCTCTATGTCACTGCGCCCGATGTCAATCAGCGGCCGTATGATATAGCCGTCACGGCAGGCGGGGATAGCCGCAAGCCCCTTGAGCGACGCGCCCCGCAAAAGGCGCATGAGCACGGTTTCCGCCTGATCATCGGCCTGATGGGCAAGAGCTAGCTTGCCTGCCCCTGTTGCGGCAAGGGCGTCGTTGAAAAAGCCGTAGCGCACGTCGCGGGCGGCCTCCTGCAGCGACAGGCCGCTTGCCGCCTTATAACTCAGCACATCCCGCGCCTCGGCCACACAGGCAATGCCCCGGCTGCTGCACAGCTCCCGCACAAAATCAGCCTCCCGGCGGGCTTCTTCCCCCCTGAGCTGGTGATCCATATGGGCAACGCTGAGCTTTATTCTCAACGCTTTACGCAACCCCCAGAGCATATGCAGCATGGCAACCGAATCCGCCCCGCCCGACACGGCCGCCAGCACATGGTCGCCCGGGCTGATCATGCCGTGGCTTCTTATCGTGAGCAGTACTTTCTGCTCCAGAGGTGATAATTTTTTCCCGGTCTGTGGCATAAATAAATTTTAGGTTCTAGGTTATGGGTTCGGGGTTATGGGGTTAAACCTCTCACCTCTCACCTCGTACCTCTCACCTCGTACCACGATCCCCGTCCATCACTTCCTCATCCTCCTGCCGCCACGGCGGATCCACTATGCACAGAAATTCAAGATCACCAGAGCCCGTATTTTCAATATACTGCAGCGCATGCGGCGGAATATATATGGCCTTCCCCGGCTGGACCTCCGCGGTTTCATCGTTTATATGCATGCGCCCCTGGCCCTGCAATATATAATAAACCTCAGAGGTCCGCAGGCGATGGCGAAAGCTGGTATCGCCTGGCCGCACCAGTGCATGCGCAAGGCTATAGCTGATTGCCAGGTCTTCTTTATCAGGATGCAGAAGTTCTCGCAAATGCGTTGCATCACCTGCCATAAACTGCTCGCAGGTATTTAAATCCTTAACAAACACGATCTTTTCCCCATAATAGATTGTATTCTTAAACGCTTATAGTATAGTCAATGACTACCATAGGCAAACAAAATAAGCTTGATTTTTCGCTATATTCCGGCCAAATCTTCTTACATATTGACAAAATACAGAAAATACAATAAGTTACAGCCATACTACAAAAGGGTTGTGAAAATATTTTAAAAATAGCTGTTTAATAATTTTTGAAAAGGAGTCAGCCTGTGGTGCGCAAACACGGAGGGAACATATATCAGGTTGCCCGTGAGCTTGGAGTCAAACCGGAAACCATTATTGATTTCAGCGCAAGCATAAATCCCCTTGGTTACGCCCCGCGGGTAAAAAAGGCACTGGGGGCTCCCGATATGGCTGTGCTGAACTATCCTGATCCCGAAGCGCATGCTTTTACTGCCGCGCTTTCTGCCTATCACAACCTGCCGGCGGACCATTTTATAACAGGAAACGGATCAAGCGAATTCATACACCTGCTGCCTTTTGGCCTGAGGCCAAAAAGCGTTTTAATAGTTGCGCCGGCATTCACCGAATATGAGCGCACGTATCAGCGGTCCAAGGGTGTGGTGTTTTATTACACCACAAACGAAAAAGACGGCTTTGCGATTCAGGAAAAAGCGCTTATTGATGAGCTCAAGCGCGGCTACAGCGCTGTTTATTTATGCAATCCCGCTTGCCCCACGGGCGTCATGCATTCCCCGAAAATGCTGCGCGAGCTTGTCGCCATCGCCGCAAAAAAAAGCACTGCCGTGATACTGGATGAAACCTTTATTGATTTTGCCGAAGAAAACTCCCTGAAAGCGGAAACATCTCGCTGTGAAAACCTCCTGATCCTGCGCTCCATGACTAAATTTTTCGCCCTGCCGGGACTTCGCGCCGGCTATATCATCAGCAACCCAAAAAATATCGAACGATGGCGCGAGCAGCTGCCGCCCTGGAACATGAACGCCCTGGCGCAGCGCGCGGCAACGGAAAGCCTGCTGGACGCCACGCATATACAGAAAACCCTGCAGTTCATGCAGGAAAACCGCGACAGCTTTGCCGCGGAGCTGCGCAGCCTTCACCATCTTACGGTTTTTAAAAGCAGCGCAAACTTCCTGCTCGTGAAAATTGCCGACGCGGCAAAGCTCAATGCGACGGAACTGGCCCAAAAGCTGCGGGGAAAAAGCATCCTTATCCGCTCCTGCGAAGACTTTCAGGGCCTCACCGACCGCTATTTCCGCGTAGCGGTCAAGAAAAAAACCGAAAACAAAAAGCTCTGCTCCGAACTGAAAAAGCTGTTGGGCTAGCAGGCTGACGCTCACATAATTCACCTCGAAAAAATGCACAGGCGGACAGAGTATTGTCCGCCTGTTATCGTTTGCACCATGCATTTGCAGCCCTTGCCTGCCCTGCTGTTTCGCACCTCACAACACCTGCTGCCGGCTTCGCTTCTGCCGCCGATCCCTACTTCAACCGCCCCTGACCATGCTCAAGCTACGGGCTGGAGTTTTTCTAATTATTCCGGACCACAACATATAGAAAAAGCAGTGACGTTTATACACTTGGGGCGCCCTGCGATTTGCCTTGACGTTCCACCATTCCTCGTCCTATACTCGCCACATTTCAAAGCAAACTCCTATCAATCTTTTCAACTCACTAAGGGGAACCACCAATGAAAAAAGCAGTCATCGCTGTTCTGTTCGCTCTTATTATGAGCTATTCCAGTTATACTGTTGCAGCAGATACCCCTGCCTCTCTTGAGGGTACGGAGTGGGTCCCATTGAATTACGTAGCAGTGCTGGTAGGCAGCAGCACGGGTTTTTACGATGGTATTGTGTGGAGTTGCATAATGAATGAAGATTGTTATCGCACCAATGAAGGTTATCGCACCAATGAAGCTTATGACCGCAATAGTTATTGGACTACCGACAATGAAACCGGAGAAAAACATATAAAAGGCAGGGCATTGCCTTTTCTAGGTATAGGCATCCAGACAAATATTGCCTGCTTGAACCCATCCGACAAAGGGACTTGCTTTGAATATCTATCACCCATGGTAAAGTATAGAAAAAAATTTGTGCCTTACTGTCTCTATGGCTGGTACAACGAAAATACTAAGGAAAATATTGGCCAGTACTACTCCGCTTGCCCTGAAGGAGATACCTGTACCTGCGGTAATTAGCACCCCATCATCATAACCAAGCATACAGAGAGCCACCCTTCACGGGGTGGCTTTTTTTCGGAAACGTAGATCATGAGCTCTATGGTCGTATAAGAAAAGTGGCCAAGGCGAAGGGGGCTGAAGTGAGGCATGGCTCCTGCCTCTTACGAGCGATAATCACAACATATTGTATCCCTGCCTGCCTTCCAAA
>Ga0118677_10006365_pt1 | contig 20044 bp, 15 predicted proteins | sample AliMusrvi5mmetaG_FD_86154 | JGI IMG/M metagenome (GOLD analysis project Ga0118677, IMG submission 86154)
GGGCCTGTAAGCACGATCATGCCCCATGGGGCGTGCAAGGCTTTGACCAGCTTTTCTTTTAGCAGTTGTGAGTATGCGAGGATGTCCAAATCCAGGCTTGACCTTAGACCGCCGCGCGAGAGAAAGCGCACGGTCACCGATTCGCCCAGGCAGCGCGGCAGAAAATGAGCGGCATTATAAGCCGGAATGACTACACTGACCTTCATGCTCCGTCACCTGTTTGGCTGACTCCGTCCGAAACATCCGGATTTGAACGACCATTCCTGCCACACTCTCCACGTCCATGTCTGTGCCGTCACCGCTCTCAAGTTTTAGTTGACGGGCGAACCCTCGCTGGCAAGTTCCGGTCGAATCAACATCGAGAAGAGCTTGTCCAAAGGCATGGCGATTGGCTTCGGCAGCATTGCGGTCAGAGTTCTTAGCCGATCCCGGTCCTCCACCTCAAGCACGCGAAGAAGGTAGATGAGCCCGAAAAGAACAAGCAATGAAACCCCTCCCCCCCAGAGAATGCCCCACACTGGCGACAGCCGCTCAGCAATGGCGTGCGCCGATAGCGAAGCCAGCGCGCTAATCAGGACAATCTTTGCGATATACAGCCAGGGGAGTTTGATCTTGTATAAGGAAATTGCCGCGGCCCACATCAGGCAGACTGCTAGAGCCTGTGCCGCTCCATTGCCGATGCATGCGCCCACCGCGCCGTGCGCAGGTATGAGATACCAGGCCACGACAATATCCACAATTCCCGCAAATACTGTTGCGGCGATGACATAATTCTGGTGTTCCGAACTCTCCAGAAGGCTCTGCGCGGGAGAAAGAAAGGCCTTGAACATGCACAGAAGAGGAGCCAAGGCGACCACCATCGCCGCGCCCTCGAATTGGCGCCCGTAGATGAGCAGCAACGCCGGAACCGCGAGCGCTGCCGCGATAAAGTGCAGCGGAATCGACATCAAGACAATGTAGCGTAAAGTGGAAGCCGCGATGTTGGGTAGCCTGGACTTGTCGCGTCCAAACTGGGCGAAGATGGTCGTGCTGGCAGCCGTGCCAAAGATCGTTGCTACCAGCAGTAGTTGCTCGGCCATGGTGAATGCTACCGAATAGAACGATACCTGGCGGATATCCGGGCAGAGGCTTTTCAGCAGGACGATCTCCGACCGGCCCCAGACAATCAGCGCCACAGCCAGGCTGGCAACGCTCTGCAACGCGAAATTGATCATGCGCTTGCGGAGGCCTTGTGGATGGACATGGGTTGTCTCCCACGTTCGCACACGCTTCATCGTCGGGAAGAAACGCACCAGAAAATCAATCGTCCTCATGCAAAGCAGCGAAGTGCCGACGCCTACCAATCCCCAATGAAGCGTCACCGTTGCCGCAATTGCGATGAAGTAGGTGAAGGCCGAAACAACCGAAGCTGGCAGATTTTTCGATAGATCCTCCGTGGCCACATTCGCCATGGAGGAGACAGAGTTGACCATCGAAGGCCAGATACTCAAAACCAGAAGTGCCGATGCCAGTTTGTACTCCGCATCGGCATCTCTCAGAACCCAAAAAAGTACGCCGCCGGTTGCCAGCGTCGCCAGGCCTGTCTGCATCAGCAGGGTGCGTAAATAGATGTACCGCGCAGTGCCCCGGTCCCCCATTCCAATAAACTCGGCCATGTACTTGCGCGTCGTTGCCGGAATGCCAATCCCGCCCAGGCTGCTCACCAATGAGGCGATATAAGAGACGTAAACGATATAGCCATTCTTCGACGGTCCAAGATAGCGGTTTATTGCAATCGAGGTAAATAGAGCCACAACGGCGCTGACCAAAAAATCGAGGCCCGACCAGCCGGAATTCTTCGCTATCGTCTTTGTGTTGGACATCGATTTCCAGCCCTTTGCCTGAAGAAGTCCTCGCCCTCGTTGCGTTGCGTCCAAAAAACGTCGGTTGCGACCGGCGGCGACTCGCGCGCTGCCGCAAATTATCGAGACTGTTTCGCCTTCCAACAGCGGCCTGTGACAGATTGTTGTCATATCAACTATAGGCTTTGGAGGGCACAGGGTTCTGTTCCTGGAACTTGAATAGGTTGAAGTTCAATGGCATGCATAGAATCGCACACTCAAATGTCGGTTGCCTGCAATGCAGCCCATCCACCCTTTGCCGCCCACCGGCGGGGAGCCAGTGTTACATCCTTCTTACGCCGCTGGCATGAGTTCCTGAAGCCGTGAGAAGAATCGGGATAACTGAAACCAATCTGTCACCGGTTTTTTCATGAAAGCGAGGGCAATGACTAAACTCATTCAAAATGAACACTTTGCATTGTTCAACAATCTTCGGGTATCGCTGTCGCAGGTATCGCTCAAGTCATGTTTTCTGTAGGGTTACCTTTGGCCGGAATAGTCCTTTCCCCGCTCTCGAGCGATTGCAATACCCGAATGAGACACATCGACCCGGGGTAATTCTCTGCTAATTCTCCCCAAACAATAACGAGCTTTCATCAAAAAAGTAGAAAACTTCTTCCACTTTGTAGGGTAAAGAATGGCATAATTCATTACATCATAAAGGAAACTCTTTTTCTCCTCTCAGGCGATGGTGCGTCCTCGAGTCGCGCCATAGACCGGGTATTCCACATGGAAGACCCATTTAGGCCCCTGTCCTCAGGTTTGGAACATGCATCGCTGTAGCGTGGGTGTAAAGTAAGGACCCTATATGGCATTCAATGCAACCATCCAAGGCGTAAAACGGCAATCAAGACCGTCTACCCCTGTTAATGCGCAGCTTCAACGTGCGATTGCCAGCATAGCAGAGAGCAACTGCCCGGCTTTGATCGTGGGTGAACGTGGCGTTGGGAAGCGCTCTATTGCCGCTCAAATCCACGCGCAGGCGCATCGGTCTCGCTGCACTTACACAGAGATTGAAGCTGCCGATGCCGACGCTCCGGCTATCTTGTCCGCTTTCGCCACCAAGGGGACAGTTTATCTTGCAGAGATCGGTGACCTGAGCCTTCCTTTGCAAGCACTCATCATCGAGAACTATTTTCGCTCCGAACAGGCACAAACATGCCGTCTTCTATGTGGGTCGAGCCGCGAACTGCTGGAAGAGGTCAAGACCGGGCGCTTGAGCGAAGAATTTTATTATCTGGTCTCGGCGGTTACAATCCGGATCTCTCCACTGCGCTGTAGAAAGTCCGAAATTCTCCCCATCGTCGACGATCTCTTAACCCAGTACTCCAAGCAGTTCGACCGTCCGAGGCCAGTCCTGCAAGAGGAGATCGTGGGATTCCTGATGGATCACAACTGGCCCCGCAATCTCTCCGAACTTCACACCGCGATCAAGACCTTTGTCGTAATCGGAGACCAGTCTGTCTCCCTCGCCGCACTGAAGGCGGCGGCGCCCGCCATGAAGTCATATGGGTGTCGCGAGACCCTGTCGCTCAAGGAAGCCACCCGCGCCGCATCCTCGCAAATCGAGCGCCAGCTGATCTCCGAGGTTCTGATCTCCACCGGCGGAAATCGCAAACGCGCCGCAGATCGACTCGGAATCAGCTACAAGGCTCTGCTTTACAAACTCAAGCAAGTCAGCGCGGAGCTCCAGCCTCCATCCAACAGGAACGGAGCCGCACGATGAACGCAGGGAAGCTTTTCATTCCAGTTCTATTCGTGACGCTCTTCTGCCAAGCCCAGGTTAGCGTGCCGGCGAATAGGTCTGTCGCAAAGCCCTCTGCGCCTCCTGCGGTCTGCGCCGCTTCAGGCGAGAGCTATGTCATCGGCCCGTCAGATGTTATTACCGTCACCGTATGGAAAGAGCCCAACCTCTCGGGCAATCTTCTCGTCCGCCCTGACGGCATGATCTCGATGTCGTTACTTGGCGATATTCAGGCCTCTGGCATGAACCCGCTGCAACTATCGGACCAAATCAAAACAAAGCTCAAGAGGTATATCCAGAACCCGAACGTCACCGTAGTACTCACCCAAATCAACAGCAAGAAGGTTTTTCTACTCGGTGAGGTTGAGAAAAAAGGACCTGTCGATATGACGCCCGGGATGACCGTGCTCCAGGCAATCGCCAGCGCCGGCGGTCTCACCGACTTCGCCAATACAAGGAAGATATACATCCTGCGCGACGAAGGCGGAAACCACCAGAGGATTGCGGTGCGCTACAAGGAAGCCTTGAAGGGCAACAATGAACTCAATCTCATACTTAAATCCGGCGACACCATCGTAGTCCCGTAAGGCGTTCAGATGAAGACGATTCTCAAACTCGGGGCATTCCTCATTACCGCATGTATTGCAGCGGATGCCCAGGTTGTGCCCCAGGCGACGGCAAGTCGCGCCAATCTGAATTATGCCCTGCGCTATTCTCAGTCCGGAGTTTTCCAAAACGATAACCAAACCAGTTGGCAAATGAACGCTTCCGCTGAAGTCGATTGTGCAAACGGCAACGAACGTTTCCCGTTCACCCTGGACTATGGAGGCGGCTACACCCGGAACCTGGCCGGCCCATCCATTGCCACTGGGGTCTTTCAGCGTCTTCTGATCTCCCAGGGCTATGCAGCCAGGCGTTGGAACGTCCTCGCCAGCGACAGTGTTTACTATCTTCCCCAATCCCCGGCTATCGGCTTCTCAGGAATCCCCGGCACCGGGGAACCGATCGGCGGTTCTGGCTCAATTCCGTCGTCCACCCTGCCGATCCTCGCCGTGAATACCAGGATTGTCAATAACGACGCAAAGGCTGAATTCGGAGTGGATCTCAACAACCTGACCACCCTGAGCCTCGGCGGCAAGTCACAAACTTTGCGCTTCCTTGACGGCAACGGGCAAGACACAGATGCGCCGGCAGCAAATGCGCGGATTTCCCAGCGCCTCGATGCGCGGAATTCGCTTGCAGGCGAGTTCTCTTACTCTCGCTTCAGCTACGGTGATTCCACTTTCACGTTAGCAATTAACACCGTGTTGATTGACTACCATCGCGCATGGACCCGGCATATCTCCACAGATGCTTCCGTGGGACCGCAGTGGGTCAAAGATTCTGAAAAAGCGGCCCTGCCTGCCTCAACAAGGTTTTCAGCAAGCGCGGCGCTTAACTACCGATTCCGCTTTGGCTCAACGAATTTGAGCTACAACCATCAGGTCAACAGTGGCGGCGGATTTCTGCTGGGCACCATGTCCGATTCCGCTGACCTTGGCTACTCGCATGAATTCGGCAGGAACTTCGGTATCGGAATCTCTGGAGGCTACGCGCGCCACAGCGGATTAACAAACAACGAAATTATCAGCGGAAGAGTTGGAGGAGTTCAGGCTACCTGGCGGTTGAACAGGTACGTCTCTCTATTCGTTGATTACACGGCGATAGACCAGTCGAGTTCCTCGTCTTCCCCTCAAAATAACCTCCTCAACCAATTGGAACAAGTTTTCGCTTTCGGCATCGGGTACGCCCCGCGTGCAACACGCCACGCCAGGTACTAGGGCCGCAAGGAGTCGTATGTTAGGACATCGTGAATTGACAATGCAAGACTACGCCGGGATACTGAAACGGCGATTCTGGCTGACTCTCGCCTGTGCGGCCGCCGGGCTGGTTGCCGGCGTGGGCATTGGTCATGTTCTGCCGCCTCAGTTCATATCCACCACCAAGGTGCTTGTCGAGCAGCAAAAGGTCTCAGAGGATTATGTAAAGCCCGTCGTTAAAGAAGATCTCGAGGGGCGCCTCGCATCGATGAGGGAACAAATTCTGAGCCGTTCGCGAATCCAGCCGATCATAGAGCGCTTCAATCTGTTTCCCAGCAGTAAATACACCATGGACGACCGCATCGAGTTAACGCAGAAAGCAATCGGAATTCAGCCCATGCCCTCAGGGCAATCTCATGGAATGCCCGGCTTCTCCATTACCTTCAAGGCACAGGACGCGCACACCGCGCAACTGGTATGCGGCGAAATCACCTCGCTCTTCGTCAGCGACAATCTCAAGGCGCGCGAGCAGTCTGCCAATGGCACTACCGATTTCCTAAGACAGCAACTGGACGACTCAAAAAGGAATCTCGACGAGCAGGACGCGAAGCTCGCGGCCTTTCAACAGAAAAATATCGGCAGGCTTCCCGATCAGAGCGCGTCGAATGCGAACGCCCTTCAGTCGCTTACAACCCAACTGGAAGCCACAACGCAATCGCTAAATCGTGCTCAGCAAAATGTCACATTTCTCGAATCAATGGTCTCCCAGCAGACCCGCGATCAGCAGCGTGCGGACTCGCCCGCGGCCAGCCTGGTTGACGTGCACAAAGCACAACTCAACTCGCTCCTGGCCGAAAAGCTGGAGTTGCAGAATCTCTACACTCCCGACCATCCCGATGTGGTCGCCATCTCTCGCAAAATTGCCGACCTGCAAGCCGAGATTGCTCACGCCCCTGCGCAGTTTTCGCCTGTAGCAGCCGCAGCGGTGGTTCCAGACACGCCGCAGCTCCAACAACTCAAGGCGCAGCTTCGCGCGGCGCAACAGTCAATGACTATCGCAAAACAGGAACAGGCGCAGATCGAACAGCAGATTCGCACCTATGAGTCGAGAATTGAGTCGAGCCCGATGGTCGAGGAAGAGTACAAGCAGGTCACTCGAGATCATGAGACGGCTCTCCAGTTCTATAACACGCTCTTGACCAAAATGAATGAATCGTCCATGGCCACCGCCCTTGAACGCCGGCAGCAGGGCGAGCAGTTCAGCGTGATGGATGCTCCAAACCTTCCCGACGCTCCTGCCTTTCCGAACCGGCGCATGCTTGCGGCTGGAGGGCTTTTCGCCGGCCTGGCTCTAGGCATGCTCATCGCAGGGCTGCTGGAGTATCGCGACACCTCCCTTCGCAACGAGAGAGACGTGTGGGCCTTCACCAAGCTGCCAACTCTGGCCATTATCTCCCGCATCGACGATCTTCCCCAGCCTCTTGAACCTCGCGCTCATTGGATGCTCTTTTCACGGGCCAACGGGCATGCAGAAAGCGTGCGTGAATAATCATGTACAGAACATTCTTCGGCCTTAACGCCCTGCCTTTCGCGGCAAGTCCCGATCCGCGGTTTCTTTACAAGACGCCCCAGATCCGCGAAGCGCTTGCCTGCCTGCAATACGGCATTGCCGCGCGCAAGGGCTTTGTCGTCATGACAGGCGAGATTGGCACGGGAAAAACAACTCTGCTCAAGACTGTCCTCAGATCTTTCGTCCAGGATCGCTTTTTGACGGCCTTCGTCTTCAATCCGCGTCTCAATGTCCTCGACTTTCTTGAATTCGTGCTCACCGACTTTGGCATTCCGCCCGTTACGCGAACCAAGTCAGGCATGCTCCTGCAGTTTAATAGCTGGCTGCTTGAACGCTACCGCGAACATCGCTTGTGCGCCATTGTGGTTGATGAAGCCCAGAACCTCTCGTCGGAGTTGCTTGAAGAGATTCGTTTGCTGACCAACCTTGAAACCTCATCGGAGAAACTGGTGCAAATCGTGCTTTCCGGGCAGCCGGAACTCGAAATCAAGCTTTGCGATCCCCACGTTCGCCAGCTTCGCCAGCGTATTGCGATTTGGTGCAAGACTATGCCGCTGGCAAGGGAGGAGACCATTGCTTATATCGCTGAAAGATTGCGCATCGCCGGAGCAAGCCAACCCGTGCTCACCCCCGAAGCATCGCAACTCGTCTATCGGTACTCGAATGGAATTCCTCGACTCATTAATTTGATTTGCGAGCACGCGATGATCACTGCATACGCGGAGCAGGTCAAGCCCATCACTCCCGGCATTATTGAATCGGTCTGCACCGAGTTGGATTTGCACGGCCAGTCCTCCTCGGCTTCACCGATAGCTCTGTCTGATTTGCATGAGAATGCTTCGCCCGATGACGTCATCGAAACCGCGGAGGCCATTGCGTATGGCACACGTTCCATGAAGGGCAGTGGGATATGAGCCGCATTTACGAAGCGCTTCAAAGGGCGGAACTCGAATGGAAGGCAACGCAGGACTCGGAAAGTTCCCGCGCTCCCGCTCCAGATTGTCTTCCCCCCATTGAAGAGTCCCCGGCGGTCGAGGACGTCGTCGCTCCTGGCAACATCGCACAGCATGCATGGAAGTTATCTATCCCTTCCCTGCCTACGCTCACAGAGCGCAGCGCGGCTGGCGAGCAGTTTCGCAGCCTCCGCTCGCGCATTCAGCAAGCTTGCTACCAGGCCCCGTTAAAGACGATTCTCGTCTCAAGCGGAATGCCTTCGGAAGGCAAATCCTTTGTCGCCGTAAACCTGGCCATAAGCCTCGCGCGTAATACCGTCAGTTCTGTTCTGCTCATCGACGGCGATATGCGTCGTCCCACAATCCACAATCTGCTCGGCGCTTCCAACACACCCGGACTGTCTGAGTATCTTTCCGGGGCCACGGAATTGAACGACATCGTGCAGCGTGATCGCAGGCCAGTGACCGATGAGTCCTCCGATGCTCGCAAAATCTCCAATCTCGCCTTTATTCCTGCAGGCAAGTGCGGTGACAATTCGTCGGAACTCGCGGCAAATCACCGGATCGAAAAACTGGTCTCGGCCCTCTCCCCGCATTTTGACTGGATATTGATTGACTCTCCGCCCGTGCTCGCTGTTACCGATGCAGTTGAACTCGCTCGCGCGGCGGATGGAGTTTTGCTTGTTGCCCGCGCAGAAAGCACGCCATTTGATGTTGCTCAGCGTGCCCAGGCTGCCTTTAGCAACTCGCGCATTCTCGGTTTCGTCCTGAACGCGGCCAAATCCGCTCCGTCTGCCGGAGCGTACAACTACTACTACGGCTCGGAAGTAGCTGACGATAGGGCAAAAAGCGGAACGGATAGTCGGAGGAAGCCATGATCAGAATCCTGAATGTCTACTATCCGATTAGAACCCTGGTGTTGTTTCTTTGTGAAACGCTCATCGTGATTGGTTCGTTCTTTCTGGCCACCGTATTCGTCGTTGGGCCGGATACCTATATGACTTTGATCCACGAGAATGGTCTTCTCAAGATCACGGGGATCGCCGTCTTCACCCTGCTTTTCTCTTACTATATCGATCTGAATGAACCTAAGCGCATCTCCGAACGCTGGAAGATTTACTTTCGGCTTTTCTCGCTTTTCGGGGTCCTTTCTCTCTTTCTCGCCGGACTGGCCCGCGTTTTTCCCCAGATAGATATCGGCCCAAATGTCTTCATCATCGGCACCTCAATCCTCGTTATGGCCCTCTTCGTCTGGCGATCGGTCTATGAGTGGATACTCAGCCTTTCGGTCTTCCGCGAGCGAGTCTATGTGCTCGGCAGCGGCGAACGGGCGCACAAGGTGGTCAAGCTGATCCGCGCCCGGCGCGACGCCGGCATGGAAATCATCGAGGGAGAGGGCACCGGAACGTTTGACGGGGAGTTCGAACGTCTTGGGGCAGATCTGCTCGCCTTTTGCAAGCCCGAGTTTTGCGTTGACCGTGTCATCGTTGCTATGGAAGACCGCCGCAAATTGATGCCGGTCCATGAACTCCTCGATCTTCGGCTTCGTGGCGTTGTCGTTGAGGATGCAAGCGACATCATGGAAAGGTTATCGGGCAAGTTGCAGTTAGACGGCCTCAACCCAAGCTCCCTTATCTTTACAGACGGATTCAATGTGAAGGCATCCCAGCAGATTCTCCGCCGCATTGTCTCCATGACTGTCTCTTTCATTGCGCTGGTGATTTGCCTGCCCTTCATCCCCTTCATCATCCTGGCCATGCGCATCTCATCGCCGGGCCCCATTTTCTTCACCCAAACCCGCGTCGGACTGCGCGGGCGTCCCTTTTCCATCATTAAGTTCCGAACCATGCGCGAGGATGCCGAAGATCAGGGAGCAGTGTGGGCAACTGAGAACGACCCTCGTGTTACTCCACTCGGCAGGTTTATGCGAATGACCCGTCTTGACGAGATTCCACAACTTTGGAATGTGCTCCGCGGTGAAATGGGATTCGTCGGTCCCCGCCCTGAACGCCCCGAGTTTGTGCAGTGGCTCGCAAGCGAAATTCCCTTTTATGAACTGCGGCACATGATCCGCCCCGGCATTACTGGCTGGGCGCAGGTGCGCTATAGATACGGTGCCAGCCTCGAGGAAACAAAGCGCAAGCTCGAATACGATCTCTACTACATCAAGCACCTCTCGCTCGGCCTGGACCTGCTCATCATGTTTGAGACGATTAAGACGATCATCCTGCGCAGAGGGGCCCAATGAGGATCGTCTTCTGGCTGTCACTGATCGGTATCTTATATACATATGTCGGATACCCGGTCGCGCTTTGGATTCTTGCGCGGTTGCGGCCGCGGCCCTGGAAAGCGGCTCAGATCTCACCGAGCGTGAGCATCGTGCTCGCGGTGCATAATGGCGTCGCGCTGCTCCCGCGCAAGATCAAGCAACTCCTCGACCTCGATTATCCCAATATCAGCGAGATCATTATCGTCTCGGATGGCTCCAACGACGGCACGGCAGAGTTTTTGACTCAACGTCGGTATCCGTCCTTCAAGACCATTATCCTCAAAGAGCACTGCGGCAAGGCGGTAGCCCTCAACGCCGGTATCGCTGAAGCTACCGCGGACGCAATCCTCTTCGTTGATATCCGACCCGAGATTGCTCCCGGAGCGATCCGGCAACTAGTCGGCAACTTCGCCGATCCGAGCGTCGGCTGCGTTTCCGGCAATCTAACTCTGCGCCAGACAAGCCGCGATGCAACCGCTGCCGTGATTGGCGGGCTTTACTGGCATTACGAACAGTGGCTGAGAATATGCGAATCGAGAATTGATTCTCCGGTTGGCGTCAATGGAGGCTTTTACGCAATTCGCCGGAATCTCGCCGCGCGCCTGCCCGCCGGGATTATCCTCGACGACATGTTTCAGCCGCTCTCGATTATCCGCCAAGGCTACAGATCTGTAGTCGATCCGCATGCCATCGTATTCGACACCTGTCCGGAGACAGTTGAGGGCGAGTTTCATCGCAAAGTCAGTACGCTGGCTGGTAACTTTCAGCTCTTTCAGCTCGCGCCTTGGACACTGACCCCGCAAAATCGTCTCCTGTTTCAGCTTGTCTCGCACAAGGTCGCGCGGCTCATTGCGCCTTATTTGCTGATTTCCCTTTTCGTCTCTTGCCTGGGGCTTGCGGCCGCCTCGGGAGTTTACGCAACATTCGCCGCCCTTCAGTTTTCCGGCTGGGTCCTCGCGCTTGTCGGTCTACGCTTTAGAACTGTGTATTTTAATAGCGTTGTTGCTTCAGCCAGTGCGTTTCTGGTCCTTAACGCGGCAGCCGTCGTCGCGTTGTACCGATTTCTCATTACGCCCGGCCCGCTCTGGAAAATATGGCGTCCCAGTAAACTGAGGGCGAAAGATCTGAATCCTGACAATGAGAACTCGGAGCAGCCGGAACTAGTTACCTGTAACACAGTCGGTGCCGGCAAATGAACTTTCAACGATTTGCATAACAAGGGGGCCTCAGATCGCATGACTTACAAGATGAAAGCGCTTTGTATTGCGATTGCGGGAATCGCAACCCTCGCCACCGGATTCGTTTACCGCCACCACATTCTTATGGTCAGAGCCGCGAGACTTGAGAACATCGTTGCGCCCGCGACATACTTCCCTCCCGGCGCAATATGGACGCAGGACATCAGCGATGCGCCCATCGATCCTCAGTCCTCCGCTATGATCGCCTGGCTCGCGGATGCCGGCGGTTGGGGACACAACAACAGGATGCAAGTCGATTTTGCATTTCGAGTCCTGCAGGCAAACGAGGCCACGCCGAGAATTCCCTTTCACAAGGGTTCGGGGTGGATTTCTGCCGATTCCGACAAAGTTTCATTTGTTCCGCTTCCGGTCGGCGGCGGCATCGAGGGAGAACAGGACTATCGGTGCCCAAACAACGACGACGACTGCCATCTCATCGTCGTCGATCGCAGCCACGGCACTCTCTACGAAGCTTTTCAGGCTAACTACGCTGCAGACGCTCTTACTGCAAACTTCATTGCGGTCTGGGACCTCAACCGCGTTTATCCGTCGACGGGGCGCGGTGATCAGTGCACCAGCGCCGATGCCGCCGGCTTCCCCATTGCCCCGCTGCTCTTCAACGCTGACGAACTCGCCACTGGAAGCATTAACCACGCCATTCGTTTCATTCTTCCCAATCCGAGGATTCGCGCGCACATGTATGTGCATCCCGCGACCCACGCCGGCGATCCACGCGGTCCGGTTTCCGCGCCGCCGATGGGTGCCCGCTTTCGCCTGAAAGCCTCTTACGACCTCTCACGACTAACGCCGGCAGCGCGGGTTGTCGCGCGAGCCATGCAGAAATACGGCATGTTTCTTTCCGATGGAGGTAATATCGCTCTCACGGCTCAAAGCGATGCGGACACCAAAGCAAAGTACGCCGACATCGGTTTCACGCCTCACGATCTGGCGGACCTGAAGGTATCCGACTTTGAAGTCGTCTACATGGGATTGCCCGTCCGGTTGACCGATGACTGCGTGCGGAATCCGTAACATGCAATAACGAACGAGGGAAGGCAATGGTTGGATGAATCAAAATGACCAAGGCAGCGCCGGTTCACGCACTAAATGCGGAGACATCAAAAAGGAAGCAAACAGCCAACATTGGCTGGCCAAATCCTTCTTTGTACTGCTATGTGTCGAAACAATCTTTTCACTGCCGTACCGCAGCGCTTATCTATCTTCTCATTCAGTTCCTTTGGCATCAATCACAGGCCTTTGCTCCCTTGCGGTCGCCGGCATCCTGTTTACGCTTCGGGAGTCCGTCCTGCCGCTTCTGGGTCGCATGCTCAGAATCTCGCCGGCGGGTAACCGGGCGTGGTTCACTCTCTGGTTATTCTTTGGGCTTTTCCTGCGGGTAGTCTGGGTCTTGCTGTTTCCCGTCACGCTTAAATCTGACTCTCTGGCCTATTTTCAACTCGCCACAGTCATGGCTCATGGGCACACCGGAATTGGAGCCTATTGGCCGCCGGGATTCTCCCTTTTCTTGGCTCCTTTTCTAAGGATGTTTGGAGCGTCTCAGTGGGTCACTCAGGTTTGCTCACTGTTGCTTTTTATCGCCACTTACCTGTTGACCTATGCCTTGGCCAACCGGCTTCACGGCGGCTTGACCTCCAGGATAGCTACAATGTTGGTCGCCATCTGGCCCGGCTATTTCACGCTTGCCGGGATAAACTGCAAGGAATCGTTTCTCGCTGTTGTTGTGACCGCCACTGTTCTTTTATATGTGAAAGCGTCCGCTTTTCGGCCCGCTCGTGCTTCTGCGCACAACGCAAGTTCGGGTTCAGGAACCAATTCCAACACTGCATCGATCCGATGGGGTTTCCTGATAGCCTCTGGACTTTGCTTGGGATTTGCAGCGCTAACCCAACCGGGGTATCTGTTATTTCCTGCGGTTATATTTGCATCTGAGTCTCTTTGGCGCCGGAACTTCCTTCGCGCCACAGGACCAAGCGCAGTGTTTTCTATTTTCATGCTTGCAGCAGTATTGCCATGGACTTATAGGAACTATCTTCAGTTTCACCACCTCGTGCTTATCTCAACCAATGGTGGTTCTGTCTTCTATCGCGCCAATAACCCGATTGCCAATGCAAACTATAGCGCTGAAGGAGAAGTGCCGCTTCCTGTCGATGAAATTACGAGTGATCGAATGGGCTACAAACTAGCCGAAGGCTGGATTGCACATCATCTTGGCGACTTCGCGGTCCTTATGGTCAGGAAGCAAGTGGTATTCCTCGGCGATGACGCACTCGGCGCCTACGAAACTTTAAGACGCGATAGAAATCCATCAGCTGTTCTTTACGCCGCGGCGAAGGGAATCTGCAATCTCTTCTGGCTTGCCCTCTGGACTGTTCTGCTTCTCGGCTCCCCGTTGTTGTTCAGGCTCGCCAACTGGCGGCTATGGTATGGATTGCTGTTCTTGCCAATTGTCTATCAATGGGTAATCGACAGTGTCTTTGAGAGCGGCCCGCGTCACCATGTTCCCTATGTTGCCCTTATCGGTATCATGGTTGGCATAGTGTTAAGTAACGCGGCGCAGTCCTGCAACAATACCTTGGTTGAGGGCTAGATGGACGAAGTGAGTCGCCAAAGTAACTCCTCGGAAACAAATATGCAAGCCTTCGCGAAAAATCGAAACCGACCCCGGCTGATGTTTGTCCTCGGGTTATCTCCCCAAAAGATCGGCGGGATTGAAAAGTTTCTCCGCCACCTGGTGACCGCGCTCGATGCCGTCGGGTGGGATTCGGTCCTGTGCTTCGATGGACCGATCGCGGACGAATTCCGAAAGTACGTCTCCAGCCCCAATGTGATCATCGAGTCGCTCGATAATCAGGCTCACCTTGGACTGGCCTGCGCCGGCGAACTATGGAGACTGCTCCGCAAGCATAAGCCGCAGACTTTCGTGTATGCCTTCAATGGCGTTATGCGCTGCTTCCCCTGGCTGGCGAGGATCGCAGGATGCAAACGGGTCTTCTTCAACGACCACTCGTCACGGCCTCAGGGCCAGGTTGAAGCGCCTTTGAATCTGCCTAGAAGAATCGTCGGACGCATACTCGCTGCGCCGTTGAACGCTATTATCAGCGTTTCGGATTTCACTCGCAGAGCCGGAAATGCCCTTGGCATTTTCTCTGCCCGCAACGTCGTTGTGGCAAACGGTGTTGAGATCCATGAGGTAGATTTTCTCCGGCGCGCCGAATTCCGAACCCGATATGGAATATCAAACGAAGCCCTTGTAATAACTCAGGTCTGCTGGATGACAGAGGTAAAAGGCGTGGAGTCCATGCTTCATGCCGCAGCGATGCTCGTCCGCAAACACTCGAAACTTCATTTCCTTTTCGTCGGAGACGGCCCCGAACTTCCCAGATATCGCGAAATTGTCAAGGAACTAAAGGTCGAAGATGCCATCACCTTTACAGGCTTGTTGAATAATCCAACTCAGGTGGGAGTGTTTGACGCAAGCGACATCTACTGTCAACCTTCCCTCTGGCAGGAGGCGTCGGGGCTTGCCGTGCTAGAGGCCATGTCGGTTAAGCTCCCGGTAGTCGCGAGCAATACAGGCGGATTACCGGAAGTGGTTGTAGATGGCCGGTCGGGGATTCTGGTGCCTGTGGGCGGGACTCTCGAGATTTGTGCCGCGCTCGAACGGCTTCTCGTCGATTCTGATCTGCGCCGAAGATTGGGCGATGCAGGTTACCGGTCGATTCTCAATGAACACCGGATTGAAGATACAGTTCGTAAATATGTACAGGTCTTTCTAGGTCTTTGATCGCTTATCTGCGCTCAGACCTCGTTACTCCTGTTTCACTAAGTGCTTGCATACAGGTCCATATATGCATCCGCCATGATTTGCGTGGTGAAATGCGCGTGGAATGCTTCTTCTGCATTCCTTGAGAATTCTTTCCGCACTGTTTCGTCGGTTGCAAGTCGCAGAATCGCCTTCGTCATCTCCGCAGTATCTTCCGAAGGTACAATAATTCCCGCCTTCGCGATTCGGACAACCTCCGCCATTCCGCCAACGTCTGAAACGATTGCCGGCACGCCAAGCGAGAAAGCCTGCAAAAGTGATATGGGTACACCCTCTGACTTGGACGACATGATGAATGCGTCCGCCGCAGAAAAGTACGGCGCCACGTCAAGTTGCTGTCCCCAGAATTTTACCTGCGATGAAATCTGCATTTCACCCGCCAGGCTCTCCAGCGTCTCGCGTTCGCTTCCATCGCCCACCATCCAGAGCCTCAAGCCCGGCATCACGGAAAGGGCGGCGCAAAAAGACTTCAGCAGAAAAACATGGTTTTTAACGGGTGCAAGCCGGCCGACGTAGACCAGCGTAAATCCGCTCTTCACAGCGCAATCTTCTTTCGCCACTCGGGTCAGCGGAGCGGCGCCATTGTATACACGGGTGATCTTGCGTTTTGAAGCGCTGTGAATGCTTTTCAAATTGCTTGTGGTTGCATTGCAGATGCCGACGACCCTGTCGCAAAAAGTAGCGGCAAGGGCGAACTTCAACTCCGCAATCAATCTTCGCGGTCGCGCCACGAGGCTGTGACGCGTTGAAATAATACTGGGAACCCCCGCCATTCTGGCCGCCATGGCTGCATACACTGTGGGCGTCGGATTGTGAAGATGAACAACGTCGGGATGCGATTCTATGAAGATGCGGAAGAACTCTCGCGTTGCGGCAAAAAGGTTTCGCCCGATGTTCGGCATCACTGAAAAACCTTCTTCCCTCATCCTTTCGCCGAGCGCGCCAAGAACGCCAACTGCGTAAACCAACGGGGCGTGTCCCTGCTCCCGCTGCAGGTGGCACAACTGCATGACGAGCGTCTCCGCCCCGCCCACCTCCATGCTGTCTACGATGTGCGCAATTCTCATGCTGGAGCCTGAACCTCCGAGAGCGTCGAACCTGTCTGGCCTCTATTCCTCATTTTGATCGCAGCAAGTAATCGGGCCTTCGGCATCAATGCATCAAGTTCATAATTCGAAGCACGACATACATCAGCAGCACCAGGGATACAGCCAGTCCCCCAGAATATGGGAGTACGCGCGCCAGCGGAAGTCGGGAGGCAATCATCCCTCGCCGCAGGGCCATCTCATACACCACCTCAACCATTCCGCCCAAGAGGAAGAACGTCATCACATAGGCCCGTGAGAGAAACCACCCTGCAACTAGAAAGCCAGTGAGAGACAGAACCAGCAATCGACCCAGATCGTTGATTTCCGCCTTTCCGATTTCCTCGGCATTTTCTGCTCGCGGCGAAATGGCTCCTACTTCCGTCACCTTCGGCTCTTCATCGCCTACCTTCGCTGGCGACGCAATCGCCAATGCGTCGCGTATGGTTGGAAATAGAAACAGACTCCAACAACACAGCCCAAACATGCCGAGTTCTCCAGCGCAGACCATAACTGAGTTATGCGCGGTATGACCGCATCCATCGCAGTTGTCGGCAAAACTGCCTAGGCCAACCCCAAATATCGGATGAGACTTCATCATCTGCAGGCCGCTGCTCCAAAGCGCCGTCCTATCCGAGCCCGACTGGGCCGATATCTCGCGCCCACCCGTAAACTGAAGAGCCATTGCCGCAGCAAATAAAAAACCGGCAAATAACAGCGCAGGCAGTATCCCGATGCGACGCTTCGCTGCGACGACGGCCACCGCCATCAAGGCCACCAGGGTGCCTCGTGAATGCGTCAAATACGCCCCAAATAACAACATGCAAATGGGCAATAACACAAATACGGAGTTCCATAACTTCTTATCGGGCCGCCAGAAGATAAACGTCAGCGGAATTGTACAGGCGAGCAACTGGCCAAAGTCATTCGGATCGTTGATGAGTCCCAGCCCTCTCAGCCGGTAAAACGAATCCCCCGCGTCGTTGTTCATCACAAGAACATACGGGTGATCGATGTTCCACTGATCCTCGCTTGCACTCTCCGTGGACCCTGGCTGAAGAGAGTTGCCGCCCGCAATCCCATATCGTAGATCGATGTATCCATGGGCAATCACAAACAGGCACACGAGCAACAGAACAAGCACAATGCCCTGAACCTTCTTCTTCGTTTTGCAGTGCAGGCACACTAAAAAGTATGCGATTGCGCAGGGTGCGATCGCCGCAAAGGCCCGTATGGCTCCCCCGCCCCAGTGCATCCCAATCAGCACCGACAAGAATCCGGCAACAAACAACCCTATCGAGGCAAGAGACTGCGGCGTCTTCAAAATGAGTGATTTCTTTAGTGCGGGCAAAGAGACAAGACACACCAAGGCCGCAAGAATCAACTCTATGCGCGCTTCAGCCAGCCGCCCGAATAACACGGGCGGCGTGAGATAGTACGTTACGAAATATAAACTGCTTAATACGAATCCCATTGCGCGGTCGGGCTGGGCAATAGTGCTTACTTGAGCAGAATACTCTCGGCAGCCAAGCTCGTCCAGCAAATTTAGTGGGCCGCATCGGGCGGCCTGTCATACCGCTTCTAACGGCAACTCAAACCCTTCGCCGCCGCTCATTGCAAAAATATTTCTGTTGCCGCAAAGTGCGATATGATTGATTACATCCGTAAAGTTACGTCGACAGGATGCTGCGAAGCGATGTCCTCCAATACTCATTTCGCGAAGCGTATTTACGCATTACTCGTCATCCTCATCGTTGTAAGTCTTCCTTACTCGCGAATGACTAATGCCTACTTTTTAGGGTACGACGATTTCAGAGAAGTCCACCGGGCAGCCTTCGAAGATACCCGGCAGCCGCAGAGAATATTCACGACCGCCCATTTCGGCCAGTCAAAATTTCGTCCATTGAACCGCGGTATCAACTTTGCCTCGTACCATATCGGCGGCGGGGATCCACTTGCGTTCCGGGCGAGAAACCTCTTCTTTCACCTGCTAAATTGCGTTGTCGTGTTCGGCATTGGCATGCTTCTCTTCGATTCGACCTTCATCAGTGCGCTCGGCGCTCTTCTATTTGGGTTGAATCCGTTAGTTCACCAGGCCGTAGCCGGCGCTGTTATGACAAACACGGCAGCGGCTTCTATGGCGTTAATCGCGGTCTTCTTAAGCATTTTCTCTTTCCGGGCAACTAGGCATGAACTCCGATGGCTCGTGCTGGCGATAACAGCCGCATGGATCGGCGTTCTTATTTACGAAGCGGACGTAGCCGTCCTGGGCATCATTCTTCTGTACGCGGTGCTAGACTCCTTATTCTTGCGGCGCGAGCGGATACGGAAGTTGTGGATGTGGATGTTTATGCTGCTCTCCATGCTCGTGGTGGCCGCGATGAGTGCGATGCGTGCAATGGCAGTAACAGGAGCGCAACAAGCTGTCGCTTCGCCTGCCGCAATTGCGAAGAGTGCGGCTACATATTGCATTGCCTTGCTGCTTCCTGTGGACCCGTTGCTTGCCAACCAATGGCTCGGCACTCCGCTCGTCTCTGAGGTTCATCCAAATCGCGCGCTTTATTTAATTGCGGTTTGTTCTGTATGCGTCATTGCTGCCGTCTTCTTCGTCTATCGACGTTCGATCCGAAAAAATCTCTCGTCTTTGAGCGTGATGCCTTGCGCATTTCTACTAGGCGCGGCCTGTTTTTCAATCCTTCCGCTGCTGGTGTTCAACGATCATCCTTCTGAAACTTATCTGTACTTGCCCGCGGCGTTTGGTATGTTGCTTCTGGCTTACCTCCTTTCGATTTTGCGGCGTTCCAATTCCACGGCCTCTTGCGTCGTGATTGTCTTTTTGCTTTCATCGTTTGGTTGCGCCACCTGGGGGCGCAGCCAGCGCGTGATCCGCTCTGCCGCCATCGCGCATTTCATTCTGTCTGAGTTGCCAACCGATGAGTGGAAGCAAGGGGAATGGCGTATTCGACTGGCTAACGCTCCAGGGGAAGAGCGCCCGCATCGTTACGGGCTTTACACGTATCGAGGATTGGACACCATCGGCGTTGGAGATGGCATTGGGTCCATCCAGCTTGCACTGCAACTCCGAACCGGTAACGACCAGACTGTCGCTGTCGATGTGCTTTCTGCCGATCGAATGGCGCAGATGTGCAGCCGTGCCACATCGAACAAGGAACCGTGCTTCCGCGTGTACCTCGACGGACGCGTGGAGCAGTACATGGGTGAGTGAGCGGGCTCATTCTGATCCGACCCTGCAACACTGGGCCATATCAAATAGTGGTCTTCGACCACAGGATCATGCATGGCTTTCAGCCTTGCGAGTCCATAAGACCGATTCGAATACTTCGAGCAATTCTGCAGCAACAGTGTTCCAGCTTCGGCTCCCAAGTGCGCAAATAATCGATGCATCCCATGAACGGCCCAGCACGCATGCGATGGCCTCAGCCAGCGCGGCCGGATCGCGTGGAGAAATAAGCATTCCGCAATCGTCGCTCAATATCTCGGGAATGCCGCCAACATTCGTGGCGACAACCGGACGCCCGCAGGCAAGCGCCTCCAGGACAACATTGGGGCAGCCTTCCATGTAGCTCGGCAGGACGACCAGATCGGCTGCCGCTATCCAAACGGCGACATCGTCAAATGCGCAACCGGGGATAACGTAAATC
>Ga0118677_10006366_pt1 | contig 20043 bp, 14 predicted proteins | sample AliMusrvi5mmetaG_FD_86154 | JGI IMG/M metagenome (GOLD analysis project Ga0118677, IMG submission 86154)
GTAGTTTGCGCGCCATGGCATTGACCTCGGGCGACCGCCAGAATCCGGCAATGTCCGTGATCCCGGCCTGACCGTGGTTGACCCAGTCGCCATCGTACCAGAGCATGTCCACGCGGCCGTAGTTCATCATCAGTTCCCGGACCTGATCATGGTACTGCTGCACCAGCGCCTCGGAAGAGGCCTTGTGCTTCTTGGGATCGAAATAGCCGGGGAAGCGCCAGTCGAGCAGTGAGTAGTAGAACCCGACCTTCAGTCCTGCCCGTCGGCAGGCGGCCGCGTATTCGGCGACAAAATCGCGTCGCGCGGCGGTCTTGACCGAGGTGAAATCAGACACCTGGCTGTCGAACAGACAGAAGCCGTCATGATGCCGCGTGGTCAGCACCATGTACTTCATGCCGGCTTCCGCCGCCAGTCCGGCCCAGGCATCGGCATCGAACTTGCGCGGCTGGAACTGGTCCGCCAGTTTGGCGTAGTCGGACGGCAGTATGCGTTCCTGGAACATGACCCATTCGCCGCGCTTCAGCAGCGAATACAGCCCCCAGTGAATGAACATGCCAAACCGGGCCTGGTGAAACCATTGGAGTCGCTTTTCGTATTCCGTCATTTTCACGTCTTCCCTTTCATACGTTCAACCGGCCCCAGAATGAATTCAGAAAACGGAAATCCGTCCATCCAGATGAACAGCACCTTTGCCCATGCGACATCCGGCGGCAGGAACGGCATGGTGCGCCGCGACAGTTCCACGGTTCCATCGGCGGCGACCGGCGCCGTGCCGCGCACTTCACGTCGTTCCGGCTTGCGACCGGTCGTCTGATAATTGAGACAGATATTGACCTTGGGGACGGGCGTTGCCGTCGTGGTCAAACGCAAGCGCAGACCCGCGAAACCCGGCCGGTTGAAGCGAGGATCGGCAAAGTGGCGCAGCATAATGGCGGCGTTATGCCCCAGAACGCGAACACGCGATGGATCGCCGGGCAGGGGCACCACGCGCGCCTTCTTGCCGTGCAGTTGGGTTCCGGATTCCACCATGGAACAATACCCCAATCCGGCGCGCGCGTCGGTCCAGAGATCGCCGGCATCCGCGCCAGGGCGTTGCCCCGGCTTCAGGACTTGCACCGGGGTTGTCAGCGCGTAGCCGGCGCGATAATAGACGCGGGCCAGGCGCGCCCGCGCCTCGGCCGGAGCCGCTCCCGGCACCCAGCAGCGCATATCGTCTGCCCCATCGGACGGCGTCCACCACTCTTCAACCGAGGCCACTTCAGCCAGTCGGTCGACCGTGATTCCCTTTCGGCTCCACCGTGGTTCAGCAGGCAGTGCAGGGCCTCCAGCCAGGTAATGCTTCATCCAGGCCACCGCCGTCGCTGCATCTTCAGGCTGAACAACGTGACTGTTGTTGGGATGGTGCGCGCGGCGGTGCGGCAGACGCATGGCATTCAGCACCGCATCGCCATGCCGCCACCACCCGAAGAAATCGTTGGTTGCCGAAAGCCAGCACACCGGCGACAACTGGCGCCTGGCCAGCGCCAGCGGCTCCCAGTCCGAAGCCAAGCGTTTCGCGACTTCGCCGGACACGCGCATGCGGCAGGCATGTGCCGGATCAAAGAGTCCGCCGCAACCATAGACCGGCACCGCGGCCTTCAGGCGCGGCTCATACGCGTTAGCCACCCAAGTCAGGTAACCGCCCCAGGAGATTCCGGTGATGCCGATGCGATCCGATGCGATCCGGCGATCCTTCGTCGCCCAGTCGATGACGACACCCACGGCTTCAACCGCCAGCGGGATGATGAACTGACTCCAGCGTTCAAACGGTTCGGCTTGCAACACCACGCCGGCCGGCCAGCCGGACTTGCGCGCCGGATCGTGATTGAACAGTCCCACCTGCCAGTCAAACGCCACGCAGGCAAAGCCGTGGCCGACCCAGAATGCGAGGTCGTCATCATGCACGGTCTGCCCGCCGCCCGGTACGTGAATGACCAAGGGGTGCGGCCCGCGCCCCTTGGGAACGGCCATCGCCGCATAGACCGCGCAACGCCGCCCATCCCGGCTCGTAAACATCAGGTGCATGGCGGTTATTCGCAGCCGGCAACCGACACGCACGTCAACCGGCCGGATCTCCTGCAAGGCGCCGGGACGGTTCATGTCGAACGGTGTCTGTCGTTTCGTTCGCATTAATCTTTTTCCACGGCAAGCGTGCAGGATGCACCCGATGCGCTGTCCGGACCGACCGTCAGCGTGAACGTTCCGGCCTCCACAATCCATTGCCCATTCTTCCAGAACCGAAACTGCTTGAATCCCACCGGAAAGGCGACTTCCCGGCTCTCGCCGGCCTGGAGCGTAATGCGCTGAAAGCCCTTCAGCTCCTTGATCGGACGGACCACCGAGGCATGGTCGTCATGAATGTAAAGTTGCACCACCTCGTCGCCCGCGCAATCGCCGGTGTTGGTGACGGTGACCCGAACTCGCGTCATCTGCGTCTTCCCGATCGTCTTCTTCTCCGGGCGCAAACCGTCGTAACGGAAGGTGGTGTAGCTCAGCCCGTGCCCAAACGGATAGAGACAGCCGTAGCGCGACTGGAAGATCTGGTGCGTACCGGAGGCCGGCAGTTCGTTGTAGTAACATGGCACCTGCCCGATGTGCAACGGGACGGACACCGGCAGCCGCCCGCCGGGATTGACGCGCCCGAACAGAACATCGGCGACAGCCGTCCCGGTTTCCTGCCCCAAATACCACCCCTCCAGAATCGCCGGCACATGATCGTGAAGCCATCGAATGGTCAAAGGCCCGCCGTTGAGCAAAACGACAACCATCGGCACACCGGTTGCATGTACCGCCTCGACCAGCGCCTGCTGACCGCCGGGCAGATCAAGGTTATCGCGGTCGTTGTTCTCGCCCATGCACACTTCCGAATTCCCCAGCACGAGAACCGCCACATCAGCCGCCCGAGCCGCGTCCACGGCCGCCGGGATCTCCGCGCTCGACGCATCCTCAAGATTGCACCCATGCGCATACGCGACTTCCATAGAGCCACCCGCCGCCTTGCGGATGCCATCCAGAACCGAGACGAAATGCTTGGGCTGGGGCGTGGAATAACCGCCCAGCCGCATGGCCTCGGCGTTCGGACCGATGACCGCGATGCGTTTTACCCGGGCGCGGTCGAGCGGCAACGCGCGCCCCTCGTTTTTGAGAAGCACGATGGCCTTGCGCGCCGACTCCAGCGCCAGCGCAGCGTGCGCCGGATCGTGAAGCACATCTTTCCAATTCTGTCGCCGCCCGAGTCCCGCTTCCAGTTCACCATCCTTGAGCATCTGCGGCCAGGGATCATAGTCCACCGCGCCGGTTGCCGCTGCCGGGGCGGCCTTGGTGTCCAGAGCTGCGCTGATGTTGCCGATTTCATCCGGATCGTCCAGCAAACCCAAACGCAGCTTGGTGCGCAGAACATTTGCCACCGCGTGGTCAATCGCCGCCAGGGTCACGCGGCCGGCCGCAATTGCGTCCTCCAGGAACTTGCCCCAACACCGCGGCGCGTCGTTCCATGGGATTTGCGGCGGCGCGAGCTCCTGGTCAATGCCGGCTTCCAGGGCGAGTCGCGCCGCCTCGCCGTAACTGGCGGCCACGTCATGCCGGGAGTCCTCGGAGAACTTGTATAGCTTCGAGATGTCGAGGCAGTCGGAGACGACAAGGCCGTCGAACCCCCACTCTTCGCGGATAATGTCGTGCAGCAGCCAGCGGTTGGCGTGACACGGGACGCGGTTGAGCGCATGATGCGCGGGCATGATGCTTTCGGCCTTGGCTTCGAGAATCGCGGCCTCGAACGGCAGCATATGCGTCTCTCGCAAGGTGCCCTCCGAGATTTCCATGGCGGCACCATTCGCGCCGCGCAGCGGTTCGCCGTCGGCCACGAAATGTTTCGGCGTGGCCACGATGCGATCGCGTCCCAACCGCTCCGCGTCCATGCCCTGAAGTCCGCGGATGAATGCCACCCCCAGCTGGCTGACGAGGTGCGGATCCTCGCCGAAACTCTCCTCAACGCGCCCCCAGCGCGGATCGCGCGCCAAGCCCAGCATGGGCGCGAAGCACTGGTGAATGCCCACGGCGCGCGCCTCGCGCGCGATCACCGTTCCGATGCGTTCCAGCAAATCGGGATCCCATGTGGAACCCAGCGCCAGCGGCTGCGGAAAACTCGTGGCCTCGGCCACGCACAACCCGTGCGCGCATTCGCCCGCCCGCAGATTGGGAATCCCCAGCCGGCGATTGCCGTTCGGACTGGCCGCCGTGAGCTGCTGCAACTTCTCCTGCAGCGACATCCGGGCGATCAGCCCGGCGATGCGCGGCGAGACTTCTTCCTTTTTGACACCAGAATTCATGACACCACTTTCAGGCTGAGCAATTGATGGGCTCCGATCCTGCATTCGAAGACCTTTGGCTGGACGCGGCGCACGCCACCGTTGTCCTGCGGCTGTTCCAGCAAATCCACCTAAACCCCACCTTCTTTAATGCACACACGGTAAACTAGCAGAGCTCTGCTCAGGCCTCAATGGAGAATGTCACCGGAAAATATTGCCCCTGAAAGCCCACACCTGTGGAACCAAAGCACCACTTCGAGCGCGGCCTGATAGACTACACCGCTAAAGCAGGCGGAGTGCAAACCGGAATCGGTAGCACGTGGCGGGGATCAGATGCCGGTCGTCAACAATCGTCGACCACGACATGTTCCCGCCGATGCCTGCGTGCCGGTAATCCAGATGCAGGAATGTCTCTTCGCGACGCACCAGTTGATGGTCGTGCGTGGCCTGCCAATAATCACCGACGCTGCTGTGGTGGGCGTCGAAATGGAATGGCGCCGGGCTCTCAACCAGGAGGCACCGACCAGCGCGGTTGGTCAGTTTCACCCAGCGCACGTCTTCATGTCCGCCGCATTCCGAGGGTGGAATGAAGGGAAAGTGCTGTTCCGTCACCGTGGCCGCGTACTGACCCAGGAGGGTATGGTCCTTGCGGTCGCAATAGTTCTCGCCCGGACCGCGGCCATACCAGTTCAGTGTTTCGAAGCCGGCTGGCAGCACCAGCCCGATGCCGATCCGCGGCACGTGCTTGAAATTACGGTCAACATCAATTTCCGTATCGATGCGCAGTGTACCGTCGCCATAAATGGTGTAGCTCGTTTCGTTGCGGATTACAGATGGGCTGGCCGAGGAGACCAGTTGCGAGGTGACAACCACGCGGACGCGGCCATCGGGCAGAACGTACGCCAGAGTACTGCCGGGTTGACGGCTGAGTTTATCTGGCGTCAGCGGCAGCCAGAGATCGTAGAAGCCCCAGTGCGGATCCGTGTCGAGTCCGGTCTGTGGCCGATAAACATTTTCGATCGCGCCGCCGGCGAGGTAGGAGTTGCCGGCTTTCGCACACTGCGTCATCTGGCCGGTCCGGCGGTCAAACACCACGGTCAGGTCGTTTCCGGAGATCCGGTATTCGGTCGTAGTCGCTGTCAGGCTGAGCGCAGGCGCGGCCGAGGCTGTCACGGTGGGCGCTGGCGCACCGTCCGACAAAGCGAACTGGGCGCCATAAATCTCATGGCCAGCGGACGCCCAGGCGGTGGCCTCTGCCAAGGCAACGTGGAAGTTCAGATGATACTCGCAGCCACCCTTTTTCACCGGTACGAGCGCGTTCAAGTCCACCGTGAAATCGGTGTCCGACATTGGCTTGACGGCAGGCATCGGCAGCGTTCCTTCACGAATGCTGCCACCGTTTTCCAGCAGTTTGTACGAAAGACTGTATCCACCGGTGCCAGCGGCGTGATGCCGGTTTTTCAGTTTGAACTTGCCGCTTTCGGCATGGACCGCCGTAATCCGAATCGGCGACTGCACATTCTTGACTTCGTAGGCCACCGGTTTCGGAGTCAGATCCGGGAGCACGACGCCGTTACAGGGCATGTGTTTCGGCACGGTGCGTTCGACCAGGTCTTCGCCGAAGTCGCCGCCATAGCCGCAGAACTCGTGGCCATCCTTGTCCGTTGCGACCAGACACTTGTCCTGCCAGTCCCAGACGAACCCGCCCTGAAAGCGCGCAAACCGTTCGATCAGTTCCGCGAACCATGTCATCCCGCCGCCGGAATTGCGGATCTGGTAGAGGTATTCGACCAGGACAACCGGCCGCAGATCGCGCGCATCCCCCAGCATGTCGATGATCTGGTCAGGTTGCGCATACATGTTGCCACGCAGGTCGGAGATGATGGCTTCCGGCCCGGCGTTCTCGTACTGGACCAGACGCGTAGGATCATAATAACGGACCCAGTTGGCCATGGCGCTGTGGTTTGGCCCTTTCCACGACTCGTTGCCCATGGACCAGGAGACGATGGCCGGGTGGTTCTTGTGCACCATCACCATGCGGATGGCGCGTTCCAGGAAGGCCGATCCCCAGGCCGGTGAATTGGTGAGCATGTCGGTCACGCCATGCGTCTCGACGTCGGCTTCACATACCAGGCAGATGCCGTACTCATCGCACAGTTCATACCAGGCCAGATCGTCCGGGTAATGGCAGGTACGCACGGCATTGAAGTTGAGCCGCTTCATGGCGAGGATCTCCTGGCGCATGTGCTCTCGGGAGACGTACCGGCCGGTCTGAAGGGCATGTTCGTGACGGTTCACGCCGCGAAAAATCATGCGCACACCATTCAGGGTAATGATGCCATTGCGAATCTCCATGCGCCGGAAACCGGTCCGGCTGGATTCGAAGTCGACAATCGCGCCATCGGGCGCGATCAGCGATAAAACCGTGGTGTAGAGATAGGGCGTCTCCGGGGTCCATTTCCTGACCACCGGCACATCCAATACAAAGGTGATGCCAGCTTCCTTCCGGTGGCCGCTGCCGCGCAGGTTCTGTTTCTGTTCGGCCGATGCCATACGCTGGCCGGCGGCATCGAACAAATCCAGACGCACGGCATAATCCGCATAGCCGGGCTGTTCTTTCAGTTCCACTTCCACCGTAAGTGTGGCGCCATCGCCCTGCTCGGCAGGGGTGGCCTGCACAAACCAGTCGCGAATGTGAATCTGTGGCTTGGCCACCAGCCGGACCGGGCGACAAATGCCCGAGAGGTGCCAGTAATCCTGGTCTTCCAACCAGGTGCCATCAGACCAGCGCATGACCTGGACGGCGATGGTGTTGGTGCCGGGGGTGACAAAAGGTGTCAGGTCAAATTCCGCCGGCAGCTTACTATCTTGCGAGTACCCCACGGCATGGCCGTTGATCCACAGATAGAAGGCCGATTCGACTCCGTTGAAGTTGATGTAGACCCGCTTGTCCGCCCAGGCGGCCGGCCGTTCAAAGGTGCGGACGTAACAGCCGGTCGGATTGTCGCGCGGAACAAAGGGCGGGTGCATCAGGAAGTTTTCGTTGGCGCTTGCGCCAGTCAGCGAGGGTTTCTGAAGATACTGTTCGTCCCGGTTCAGGTGGAAGGGATAGATGTAATTGGTATAGATCGGTTTGCCGAATCCCTGCACTTCCCAGTTGCCCGGCACCTGAATGGCGCGCCATGCAGTTGTGTCGAAATCCGGCGTCCAGAAGTTTTCTGGCACCGCCTCGGGGGCTGGCGCCAGGTGAAACTTCCAGGTGCCATCAAGGGAGAGGACGTTGGCGGAGTTGTCCCGGTCGCAACGCAGTGCCTGTTCGCCGGTCGCGTAGGCGCCCCATGGGGAATGGCTCTGCTCTCGGTTGATCTGGGTGACGTCCTGATTCTCCCAGTCACGGCGATAGTGAAAGCAATTGCCACCCTTGGGGGTGTTGTCGACAAACAGGTTTCTCGGCGTCATGGCTTGTGTCCCTTCTGGTGATCTTTCGCACTTTTTCAGCCTCATTTTCAACGTCATTTTCAGCATCTCAGGCCGCATAAGCAAGCACATTGATGATGGCATTCATCTTTTTTGCAAAGAGCGAGGTTTCCCCGGAGTTGTTTAATATTCTGGAGTACCACAGAACTGAGCGAAGTCCTGCGAGGGCAACCTGAAATGACGGAGTTAACTTTGAGCGATACTGTTGTATAAGTGGATTCGTCCCGACTAGGGCCTCTTTCCGTATTTCCACGCTTCATCGTACATCGCGATGATGTTTTCCACAGGCGTGTTCACCTGTAGATTGTGACAGGGTGCGAGGATAAAGCCCGTGCCATCGCTGGCTAACGCGTCGATGCAGTGACGCACTTCAGCCCGAACCTCTGCGGGAGTCCCGAATGGCAAAATGCGTTGATTTTCAACCGCGCCATGAAAACAGATGCGCCCCCCGAAGGCTTTCTTCAGTTCGACCATGTCCATGCCCGGACAGGTCCATTGAATGGGGTTGAGAATGTCAATTCCCATCTCGACCAACGAAGGGAGAAACGGACGGCAGCTTCCATCATCATGATGGAACACCTTGATGCCAAACTCGTGGCACAGGTCGATGAACCGTTTATGGTGAGGCGCGTAAAACTCCCGATAAGATTCCAAGCCGATCAGAGGCCCGGTCTGACTTCCGAGATCATCGGTCACCTGGGCGACATGAATCAAACCCTCGCAAGCCTCGAACATGCGGCGGTGATGCTCATAGAAGAAGTCGGAAATTCTGCCCAACAGGTAATGCGTAAACTCGGGTTCAACCAAGGGATCAATCAAGGACTGCTCAAGCCCTCTCAACAAATTATGGTGATAGAATGGCGCCATATAGCCGCATTGCACGGCATGGGTTTTGGTGGCCTCGGCAGCCTGTGCCCGCATCCTCGAGTAATCGAACCAGTCCGCGCGCGGCCAAGTGTAGGCTTTCAGGTCGTCAATGGTCTGGGCCGTGGCGAGCGGATAGAACGATTGTTCATCATAGTAGCCCCCCTGGTGTGGCACGCGTTTGGTGCGGACACCCCAAAAATTAACCGTCTCACCCGCGGGTGTTTGGGGAAGAGTCGGCCCGATGTATTCCGAACCAACGCCTCGAAACCCGTCTATGTGCAGTTCCTTCTCGATGTCGGTGGCTTCGCGGAAATGATCGCGGAGTTTAGCCCAGACTTCGCCGGTCGCCCAGATATCCGAGGGAATCCGATCAACAGGCTGCCGGTTGATTGCAGCAAGCATGCGTTCTTTTGCGTTCATTCGTTTGTTCCTTGTTCTGAAGAACCTATGCCAAGCCCGGCTATAATCCAAAGCATTATGTCTTCCGCGCCAGAATGGGCTTCTCCATCAAGTTGACTTCCTTCAAATCTCCCCGTCCCGGCGCCACCCGGAAGGACCGCACCTCGTAAGGTGCGAGAACCAGACGATGCCGCCCGCCGGTCAACGGCAGGCGCAAAACGGTTTCCCGTCTTTGCGCAGTGGGATTATACAGACGCAGGATGGTTCCAGTGCCATGAGCCGGTTTTTTGATGGCCGAAATCTGAACCACCGCGTCGCTAAGCAGCGCCAGCGGTTTCGGGCGCGGCGCCTTGGCGCCACAGGGGAAGAACGAAAGAGCCATCGGTTTCTCATTGCGCGCCAGCGCTTCGCGATCTACGGCTTCCAGCCGTTCCGCGCACGGACCGGTCTTGATCCAGAACCGGAAGGTGCGTTCGCCTTGATCCATGCGCGACGAGTAGCGATCCTGCGGCAAGGTCGCGCGATCGACCCATGGATGTGCCGAATAGGCGGGCGAGCGCAGCAGGCTGAGCCGCAGTTCGCCATCCTTGAAGTCGGACCCATAGCACCCTTCGTTCACCACGGAGATGGCCATGCCGTCATGCCGAGTCACAGCCACCCATTTTTGCGCCACGCATTCCCGACCGTCTTCATACAGCCGGCTGACGCCAAACGGGACCTGTCCGAAATACTCGGCAGCATCCTGCACCGGCACGGAGAGTTTGAGGAATTTGTCCTTTTCGTTCCAATGCACGCGCAGAAACACCTGGATCTCGGTTCCTTGCTTCGGCAGGCCGAACTGCGTGATCAGGAACGAATCATGGTATGCGCTGACGACCTCCACCACGGTGCGCACGGCACCGTCTTCGATGACGCGCACCGAGGGCAGCAGCACACCTGGATTGACACCCGAAAAGGCCGACCCGCGCGCCTGATCCATGAGCTCAAAACAACCGGCCTCCTTGCGCAGCGAAAACTGGCGCATGCCCCACGGATCCTCGTCATCCTCGATCACCAAAGCGCGGAACGCCGGGGCAGCCAGCATCTCCCGTCCGCCAACAATCAGGCTCTCCATGAAACCAGTGCCCGTGTTGAACACCACGCGCAGCGCACCGTTGTCGAACACCAGTTGGCCGTTCTTCGCCTGCAGCGTTGGCGACGGCTTGACGGGCCGCACGCAGGGGCGACAATCGAACCGGTTCATCTGCATCGGCTGCAGCTCAGCCTCGAACACGATGCGTTTGCGCCAGTCCAGCGGAATGTTGCTGGCTTCTTTTTCAATCTGCGTCGGCACAGGTTGGCCGTTCTGGAAAGCCGTGAAATCGACGAACGTGCCATTGTCGTTGATATCCGCCAGTTGGAACTCGCATTCCACCACGGTTCGGACCGGATAAGGGTGCGGGTTGAACACCAGCACGGGGATTCTTCCCGCTGCGGCGCGGGGCTGTCCTTGCGCCAGCGCAAAGAAGGTGCGGGCTTTGGCGCGCGACAGCGACTCCAGGCCGTGCCCCATGACCCGCAGCGACATCTCTTCGACAGGCTGAATCGACGAGCCCGGCAGAATATCATGAAACTGCGCAAACATCAGATCGCGGCCGGCGGCTTCGAGTTCCGCTGCGGGATAGGCTATGAGTCCCTGCGCGACAGCCGTAGCCGCCATCTTTTCCAGGGCGTATAATTCGTTCTCCAGCCGCCGGTGCATCTGCTTGATCCGAACCATGCTGGTGTAGCATCCCACGCCCCACGAATTGAGATCGCCGTCATGGACCGGGAGCGCCTCGCGCCGTTCGACCAGTCCGGCAAAATAGTCTTCCGGCGTGGAATGGCGGATGTCGAATTCTCCACCCGCCGCAACCAGATCCCGGATGTCGCGCAGATCCTTGCGGGAAGGCCCGCCGCCGTGATTTCCGACGCCCCACAACAGATAACAGGAATCGGCTGCGGGAAAGGCCTTCATGCGGGTCTCGATCTTCTCCCGAGCCTTGCCCAGCGGCGAGTTGTACCAGTCGAGGCAGCGCGATCCCAGGATCTCCGAACCGTCGAAGCCCACCCACCGGAACTCGTGGTTGGGCAACGGGCAATCCGTCTGGTTCGGACGGCAGAACATATAGGAGTCGTACCCGCTCTTGGCAAGGATCTGCACCAATCCGCGCGAGTGGCCGAACGGGTCGAAGTTGATGGCTGTGGTTGGTTCCACGCCGAAACGTTCACGGAAATACGTGCGCCCGGCCAGGATCTGGCGCACGAACGATTCGCCACTCGGCATATTGCAATCCGGCTGCAAAAACCAACCACCCATGATGTGCCAGCGTTTGGCTTTCACCAGACGCTGGATGCGAGCAAATAGCGCCGGTTCGTACTCCTCCACCCACTGATACAACACCGCTTCATTGTGACAGAAAACAAATCCTGCGAATTCGTCACAAAGCTCCGCTGCCGTGCGAAACGTGGAGATCGCTTCCGCCGCGCCTTCCTCCCACTCCCACAGCCATACGGGGTCGAGATGCGCGTTGCAGACCAGGTGGATGGTCTTCTTCAGTGGCCTTTTCAGGTTTTCACGGCTTTTCTTCATCTAATTCTCCATCCACACAACCGTGCGTTCAATCAACAGCGTTTCGGCGAATCACTTCCTTGTAGAACTGGGCGCTCAGCTTGGGTGTACGCTTCAGCGTCCGATAGTCCACGTGGAACAAACCCAGGCGTTTGGAATAACCTTCCTCCCATTCAAAATTATCCATCAGACTCCAATGAAAATAGCCCCGTAGCGGCCAGCCTTCGGCCACGGCCCGCTGCGCCGCGAACAAGTGATTGCGCAGGAACATCAGGCGATCGGTGTCGAGAATCTCCCCTTCTGTCGTAACCGCGTCGGCGGCGGCACAGCCGTTTTCGCTGATCACCACGTCATTCACATCCCAGACTTCCTTCAAGAGACGAGGGATCCAGTAGGCAATCTGCGGGTCGAGACGGAGCCAGTCGAACCCCAACCGCGGGTGGGACGACGCAAAAGGCACGATTTCGTAGGCCGCGCCTGAGGTGGTCGCGGCGCGCACGTAGCGTGGCGTATACGAGTTGGCGCCGACAAAGTCGAGCCGCTCCCCAATGGCAGCCATGTCGTCATCGCTGAACGCGATGCCCATGGATTCCGCAGCGGCGAGGTGTTTCTCGTCATATCGCCCCTCCATCATAGCGCGCATGAAGAATTCGTCGCGAAGCGCCGCGCGCGCAGCGGCAAGGTTAGCATCGTTAACAATCACTGGAACAGGCGGCGCCAAAGCCTCGGCCACGCCGATGCGCACCGTGTTCGTGGCCGCGCTTCGGAGCGCCCGCACGCCCAACCCGTGCGCCAGCAGCGCATGGTGCCGGATTCGGATCATATCGGCCTCCGGCAGTTTCCGCCCGGGCGCCTTGCACCCCCACGAGTACCCAGCGTCCGTGATATTCCAGAATTCGTTGATGGTAAAGAAATGCTTCACGCGGTCGCCCAGCCGGCGCGCCAACAGTTCGCAGTATTCACCAAAAAACTGCGCCGTGTCGCGCCCCTTCCAACCGCCGAATTCGTCCTCGATCGCCTGCGGCAGATCCCAATGGAAGCAGGTCACCCAAGGTTCGATGCCGTTGGCGAGGAGTTCATCGACCAGTTTCGTGTAGAACGCCAGGCCGGCCTCGTTCACCTTGCCCTGTCCTGTCGGCAGGACACGCGACCAAGACACAGAAAACCGGTAGGCGTTCACCCCCAGCCCGCGCATGAGCTGCACATCTTCGCGGAAACGATGGTAGTGGTCCGGCCCGACGTCGCCGGTGTCGCCGTTGACTACCCGGCCCGGCTTGTGCGAGAAGGAGTCCCAGATGGACAGACCGCGACCGTCGTCGTTTGCGCCGCCCTCGACCTGATAGGCTGCGGTCGCCGCGCCCCAAGTGAAATCGTTTGGAAATGTGTTCGTCGTACGATTTTCGTTCATGCTTTAACCACAATGGCCTCGTGAATCTGCAACCGGTCCAGACGGATCAAGGCTGTGCCGCCGGTTGCGGCGGGTGTCCATGACCATGTCAGGGCGCCGCCTTCCCAGGCGGCGTGAACTGCGTCCGGGCAGGCCGACAAGGCTAGTTCTATTTCGATGGGACCAACCGGCGGAATCTGCTCCACGGCGGAATCGTTCGGTCCAGTGCCAAACCCTCCGGCGCGGTTGATCAGGTGGATCACGCGGACGTCCGCGCGCCGGCGCAGGATCGGCTCGACGGCCAGCGACGCCCGGATGCGCAAATCGCGCCGGCCGCCGAGTTCGTCGAGTACTCCGCCCAGGAACTCCCGCAGCAGTGCGTAGCGCGACCGTTCGAAGAAGGCGAAGGCGTCACAGGGCACCCACGCCACGGCGCCCTTTCCCGCCGTGCGGATCATGGCGGCTGGATACGCAGTCCGGTCGCGGACCAAGTCGTCGCTTCCAGAGAGAACGCCCAGGTCGCGGGCATCCGCCAGAGTCGCCAGACGCCAGGTCTTCGACCAGATCGGAACCCGCCCGTCATTGGCGGGGACGTGGTACGTGGCGGCCATTGCAACTTCCCCCGATTCCACGCCGAGGAAATCCGCGCCCCACCGTTCCGGCACACCGGCGCCGCTCAACAGCAACCGCCCGCCGTTGTGCACCCATGCTTTCACAGCCGACACGAGGTTGTCCGAAACGTCCTCCTGTTCCGGAACGATCAGCACAGCGAAACGATCCAGGCGCGGCAGCAGCGCCCATTCATCCACGATATCCACGCCGCGATGCCGTGCGAGGCAGGCGGAAACCGCGCCGCGCAGGGCGTTCATGTCAAAGGACCACAACAGATTCGCGCCGGTCGCGTGGCGTTCGTGGTGATGCTCCGAGTTCAAAACCGCCACGTCTTCCCAAGGCTCGGCATCGCGGCACAGATCCACGCGCTGCCGGCACCAGCGGTTGACGGCGGAGATGCGATCCACACGCCAGTCGATCAGGCCGCCATCCCGGCGCGGGGACGGGTTCTCGTAAATCTGGTGGTTGCCGCCGAGCGCGAGCACATAGGCGGCTTCCTGCTGAATCTGCTCCAGCGGACGGACAGACTGCGGCTGCGTCGGGTCGTGCATGACGCGGTTGCCGTAGAACAGCCACTGCATGAAATCCCACGGCAACCCGCGCGTGGCGACAAACCGCGCTTCGTGCCGGATGTTCTCCACCCCATACGGCGCCGCATCATCACTCGAAATGAAGTCCACATGCAGGCTCGGCGCGCCCGGCTGGCTCAGCGTGAGACTCCAATTGTCGCAAATCCGGCAGTTCGGGAACCGCGCGTGAATGGCGTCGGCATAGCGGTTGATGTACGCGTCAAATCCGCGGCGATGAAACATCATCCAGCGTGACCAGGCGGCATCGGTCGGCGTGCTCGGCGCCGGTGTCTCGCCAGCCTCCGCTTTCCAGGCAACCAGACAGTTCGGGCACCAGCACGGCAGCATGTTCCAGGCTTCGCCGTCCACCCAGAGGCCGTCCAGTTGCCAGTCGCCGATCAGTTCCAACAGTTGCGGAATCATGCAGGCGTCAACGAAAGGGCTGCGATAGCAGAGGCGCTCGGAATCCGTGACGCCTTTCTCATCCACGCGCCGCCAGTCGGGGTGCTGTTGGTTTGCCAGCCCGTCGCTTATGGCAATCCAGTGCGCATGCAGGGGCAGTCGCACCCGGCGCGTGGCGAGACGCCAGGCCTTGACGAGATCGCCCTTCAGCACAGGGCAGACCGTGGCGCCGGGTGTCTTGGCATAGTAGCTTGTGAATCCGCCGCCGCCTTTGCTGTCGATCTGGACGAAGTCAAGATTCATGCAGCGCAGTTGACTTTCGAGCGCATCCACGTCAACCGCGCCGAGCTCAACATCGTTGGCGCTGGCGTGAAAATCCACGTGCAGGCCGAGACGGCAGTCGGAGCCGTACCAGGGAATGGGAGTGTAAGCGTATTTCATCGCGTGTCACATTTGTAAGACAGGTTGCATTTACGTCGCATGTTGGTAGGGCGCGCAGTTCCCTGCGCGCCTTTTCTCTGTCGGTCCTCGCACATGCACTTCCTGCAAGGTCAGCGGGGTTCCGATGCGGGCACGCAGATGCGGAAACCGATATACGGTGTGTCGGTGTTATTGGGGTCGAGCCCCCACCGGCTGGCCGAGCGCAAGTATCCGGCATGGTAATAGTAGGCGCCGCCGCGGATCACGCGCCCCGCGCCGTTGGTGCAAACCGGATCAGTCAACGCGCCCGCCGTATAGTTGGTGAAAGCGTCCTGGCACCAGTTGTACACATTGCCGTGCATGTCATAGAGTCCCCAGGCGTTCGGCGCCTTGGTCTTGACGGCATGCGCGGTGTTGCTGGCATTTTCGTACATCCAGGCCATGGCCTTCAGGTCGCCGGCATAAGGGCCGGTCGTCCCGGCACGACACGCGTATTCCCACTGGGCTTCCGTGGGGAGACAGGCATTCAGCCCCGGCACCTTGTTGTTCAAGACTTTCAGGAAAAGCTGACATTCGTTAAAAGACACGCGGACAACCGGCAGGGTGTATTCGGTCAACTTATTGGTGTCGATCACAGGAAAGCTTCTACGCCATTGCCCGTCCTTCACAACTGTCCACCACCATTGCCCCTGGGTGACGTCGCTGTCTGCCAGCCAGAACCCCTGAGTCAGTGTCACTTTGTGTTGTTGTTCGCAGTCAAAATGCCCCGGCTCACTCTCCGGGCTGCCCATTATAAAAGTTCCCGGTTTGATCCAGCGCAGGCGCTGCGTCACCACGCCGATGGTGAACTCGGACCAAGCGCCATATTTGTCGGTCCCGTGGGCCGTCATCCACGACGCCACGGAAAGGTTGAAATTGTCGGCAGCGCGACACACACCGGCGCCAGCCAGAACCAGCAAACCCAGCAGCAGAATCGTGATGTACTGTTTCATCGCATGAACTCCTGAAGGTGTTGTAGGCATGTTTTGACTCCTTGTGCTCAGTATTTCCCGCCGCTGGCCGGCTTGGTGTGGATGGTGACGAGCTCGTTGGGGCCGAGCGTCAGCGTGGCGACGCCATAAACCAATTGGATCGGCTCGGTGGTCGTGCGCAAGTAATCGTGTTTCGCCCCGGGAGTCAGGTCGTACGTCTTGAAAGCGCCCTCCGCCAGGCGCGTGAGCGTCCCTGCCACCTTCGGCACGTTCGCCAGTTCCTCCACCGCCAGCGAAGCGGTCTGGTTTTGAACATCCAGGATGGGGTTGACTTCTACAAGATCCATTCCGAGCAGTTGACCGGTTTCTGCGATCATCTCACAGGCCAGATGGGCTTCACGATAGGTCAACCCGCCAGACACAGGTGTTCCAACACCGGGGGCATGACGCGGATCGAGTGCATCGACATCGAATGATAAATATACACCATCCACATCCTGCATAACGTGCGCCAGGGCTTTTTCAATAACCTGAAACATGCCTATTCGGTCAATCTGTTCCATGCCGAGCACCATCACCCCGGCCCGGTGCAAGTTTTCCTTTTCGCCAATATCCAGGTCGCGGGCCCCGATGACTGCTACCCGCCTGGGATCCAGAACCGGTGCGGTTTCATCCCAAAGGCGAACCAGGCGCGGATCACCCAGCCCGCACAGGGCCGCCAGCGGCATGCCGTGAATGTTGCCGGAAGGCGTGGTTTCAGGTGTGTTGAAATCGGCATGGGCATCGACCCAGATTACTCCCAGCTTTTTGTGTTTGGCGGCGCCACGTACCGAACCGATTGCAATACTGTGATCACCGCCCAGCACCAGGGGGAAATGTCCCTGCTGCATGGAGGTTGCCACCGCGCCAGCAGTCCGGCGCGCCATGGGCACGATGCAATCAATGTATTTGACCTTTGGCTCGGTAATTTTGCACATTTCAGCGATGGGAACTTCCAGGTTGCCCAGATCAGCGAACGTGCAACCAGTCCTTGAAAGTTCGCGCTGCAAATGGGCGTAACGGATGGCGCTGGGGCCCATATCCACACCGCGCCGGTCTGCGCCCAGGTCAACCGGAACACCTATGATATCTACACTGAACTTGTGGGTACTTTCCATTTGCATAATTTGGTCTCCAATTCCGGCGCTGGTTAAAGCTCGCCATGCCATTCGGCGATCAGACGCGTGAAATAATCATCCAGGTAGCGGGTGCGATCCTCGGCGATCTGCCTGCCGGTTTTGGTAAACATACGTTCCTTGATCTTGAGCAGTTTAAACAGATGCTCGTGATAGGCGCTGTGAGGTTCGCCCGGTGCTTTCTCGCCAGTGTTCAGAAACTGTTCAGACGGCGGGGCATAGAAGGGCCGCGGAATGCGCGCCGAATAAGCGATCACGCGCGCCACTCCCACCGCACCGATGGCATCCAGTTTGTCGGCGTCAAACAACACCTGGGCTTCGATGGTTTGGGGCGGCTCGGATGCATCCCGGAAGCGGTGAGCGCGGATACAGTGCTGTACCGCGGCAATACGCTGCGCATCCCAGCCTTCGGCAAACAGGATTTCAGCGGCAAACTCGGCTGAGGCCTGATGGTGCGCGGCGCGTTTGGCTGCGTCAGCCAGGTTGCTGCCCGAGGCATCATGCAGCAAGGCAGCAGCGCGGACAATTTCAGGATCTGCGCCTTCGGCGCTGGCCAGGTGCTCGGCCATCCTGTAAACGCGCAGGATATGGTCAAAATCATGGACAGGATCAGAATCTATGTACCAGGTTCGGGCTTGTTCGATAGTTGGCATAGGGGTATTATCACAGAAAATTCTGATCCTGTGGGAAAATTACGTTGGGAGTTATGGCACCGGCTTAATTTTTGTCATTATGAAATTCACGAAAGTGAGTCCATTTTTCCTGTTTTATTTTTTTGGATTTTATGAAGTAATTCTGTTATCGTTTTGAAGAATGAAATGGGAGACCAGCATGCCAGAACGTGATGTTTTTATCATCTCCGCCGTACGCACCGCCATTGGCCTTGGCAAACCCACCGGCGCGCTGCATTCTTTCCAGCCGGTTGACCTGGCTGCGGCAGTGCTCAAAGAGGCTCTCCAACGCGCCGGGGTTGAAGCGGCGCGCATCGAAGATGTGATCCTGGGGCTTACCACCCCCATCGCTGACGAGGGCTTCGGTGTGGCGCGCCTGGCGGCCCTCAAGGCGGGTTTTCCGGTCAATGTGCCGGGCGTCCAGATTAACCGAATGTGCGGTTCAGGACAGCAAGCCATCCATTTTGGCGCTCAGGCAATTCTGGCGGGCGACGCCGATCTCATTCTAGCGGGCGGGGTAGAAATGATGTCGCACCAGCCGGAAACCGGTTACAAGCTGAACCATCTCGGCCAAAGCGCCGAGCTGGTGGCGCGCAAATGGGCGCTTGAACGGGATGAGCTGGATGATTACGCCTATCAGAGTCATGTGCGCGCCGCTCAAGCGATCCGCAATTGCTATTTTGACAGGCAGATCCTGCCGTTGAGCTTGCCGGATAGCAATTCGTTTCGCATGGATGAGGGTGTGCGCCAATCCCCTGACCGGGCCCGCATGGCGGCTCTCAAACCGGCTTTTGATGAAAACGGGGTTGTCACGGAGGGCAACACCGCACAGGGTTCGGATGGCGCTGCCGCACTTCTGTTGGCTTCAGCCCAGGCAGTTGGTAAATATAATCTGATGCCCATGGCGCGCATCGAAACCCGCGTGGTGGTTGGGTCTGACCCAACCCTGATGTTGGACGGCCCAATTTCGGCCACTCGCTCGGCCTTGAAGCGCAGCGGCCTGAGCCTGGATGATATGGATGTGATCGAAATCAATGAGGCCTTTGCTTCAGTGGTGCTGGCCTGGGGGCGCGAACTCCATCCGGATATGGGAAAGGTTAACCCAAATGGCGGAGCGATTGCCCACGGGCACCCGCTCGGCGCCACTGGCGCGATCCTGATGACCAAATTGGTGTATGAGCTGGAGCGCCGCCGGGCAAAATTCGGGCTGCAGACCATGTGCGTTGGTCACGGCATGGGCATTGCCACCATCATCGAGAGAGTGTAACCGTATTATGCCTGAACAGCCACGTTCTTTCCGCGCCGAAGCCGTCGTCCTGCGTCACTCCAACTGGGGTGAGGCGGATCGTTTGCTCACGCTCTATACACGCGAGCAGGGCAAGCTGCGCGCCGTAGCCAAGGGCGTTCGTAAAATTCGTTCTCATAAGGCCGGTCACCTCGAGCCATTCACGCATATCACCCTGCAGTTGGCCCGCAGCCGCGACCTTCCGATTGTGACCCAGGTGGAAACCATTGATCCCTACCTGCCGCTGCGTGAAGATCTGACTCGCACTGGCTATGCGGCCTATGTGCTTGAACTGCTCGACCGGTTTACTTACGAAGAAGAGGGCGGCAGCCCAAAGTTGTTCAGCCTGCTGACTGAAACGCTGGGGCGTTTGTCCGGCAAGGGCGAAATCTGGACGATTGTGCGGTATTACGAGATGAGGCTGCTGGATTTCCTGGGTTTTCGCCCGCAGTTGTTTGAATGCGCCAACTGCCGGGCAGAGATAAAACCAGTGGATCAGTTCTTTTCCCCTTCCGCTGGCGGCGTAATCTGTCCCAGTTGTGGGATGGGGCTGCCCGGATTGTGGCCGGTTTCGGTGGAAGTGCTCAAATACCTGCGCCATTTTCAGCGCAGCAACTTTGAGCAAGCTGCGCTGGCAAAAGTCCCACCGTCCATTCAGAAGGAAGTTGAAACCCTGATGCAGGCTTATTTTACTTATTTGCTGGAGCGCAACCTGAACACCCCTGGTTTCATTAAGAGAATCGCGGCTGGCTCGTAAAGCGGCCCCTTTAGATCAAGAACAAAAATCCCCGAAACGCCTGTGGCGAAGCTTCGGGGTTTTTTGTTTACTTCATGCGCCTGGCCCAGTTCAGCACAAAAATCCAGGCGGCGAGCAG
>Ga0118677_10006369_pt1 | contig 20038 bp, 13 predicted proteins | sample AliMusrvi5mmetaG_FD_86154 | JGI IMG/M metagenome (GOLD analysis project Ga0118677, IMG submission 86154)
GGCAAGACGACCTTCATGCACCTGCTGGCGGGCATCCTGGCGGCGGAGGCGGGCCGGGTGATGATCGACGGGGCGGAGATGACCGCGCTGGGCGAGCCGCAGCGCGACCGGCTGCGCGCGGAGAAGCTCGGGTACATTTTCCAGACCTTCAACCTGCTGCAGGGCTACACCGTGCTCGAGAACGTGGTGCTGGGCATGGCATTCGGCCCGCGCGGCGCCGACCGGGCGCATGCGCGCGAGATGCTCGAGCGCGTGGGGCTGGGGCACCGTCTCGGTCACTACCCGCGGCAGCTCTCGACCGGCCAGCAGCAGCGCGTGGCCGTGGCGCGGGCCCTGGTGAATCGTCCCAAGCTGGTGCTGGCGGACGAGCCGACCGGCAACCTCGACCGCCGGCACGCGCGCGAGTCGCTCGCCCTCATCCGGGAAGTGTGCCGCGAGCATGCCGCGGCCCTGCTGCTGGTGAGCCACGACGAGGACGTGCTGCGGGAGTTCGACCGCGTGCAGGATTTCAAGGCGATCAATCGGGCACTGCGCTGAGTGCGCGATTCGACTACGATTTAAACGCCAAATCCCAAACGCCAATGAAGTGCCAAGCTCAGAAATTCCAATGTACCAAGACCGGCTGGGTTCTTTGCCGGTTGGAGCGTGGAAGCCTGTTTGGGATTTGGCGCTTTGGCGTTTGGCAGTTCTCCCCATGACGTTGCCGCTCATCATCTATCGCTCATTGCGGCAGCACGCGCTCTCGACACTCGTGACCGCGGGCAGCATCGCGCTCGCCTGCGGCCTCCTCATGACCGTGTGGGCGGTGAAGACGCAGTCGCAGTCGGCGTTTGCCACGACCGGCGGGACGTTTGACGCGGTGCTGGGTGCGCGCGGGTCGAAGCTGCAGCTCGTGCTGAACGCGATTTTCCACCTCGAGGCGTCGCCGGGCAACCTGGCGTACGCGGACTACGAGTTCATCAAGCGCCACCCGGCGGTGAAGGCGGCCTTCCCGATCGCGGTCGGCGACAACCTGCGCGGCTACCGGCTGGTGGGGACGCTGCCGGAGTTTTTCACGGAGCTGACGCTGGCGCTGGAGCCCGGCGGGCGATGGTTCGCGGGCGAGGCCAAGGAGGCGGTGGCCGGGAGTTTCGCGGCGGAGCGGCTCGGGCTGAAGTCGGGCGACACCTTTCATCCGTTCCACGGGCTCGCCTACGACGAGCGCAGCCAGCATGCCGAGACCTACACCGTGACGGGCGTGCTGCGGTCGACGAACACGCCGATGGACCGCGTGATCTGGATCCCGCTGCGGGGCGTGCAGACGATGAGCGGGCACGATCCCCGCGCGGCGACGGACATCAGCGCGGTGCTGGTGCAGCTGCGCGCGCCGACGGCGGGGTTCATGCTCGACCTGATGTACAACAAGCAGGGCAACCGGCTGACATTCGCCTATCCCGTGGGCACGATCATCGCGGAGCTGTTCAGCAAAATCGCCTGGTTTGACCGCGTGCTGGAGCTCGTGGCCTACCTGGTGGCGCTCGTGGCCGCGGGCTCGGTGCTGGCGAGCATCTACAATTCAATGAGCGCGCGGCAGCGGGACCTCGCGATCCTGCGATCGCTTGGCGCGCGGCGCCGGATGATCTTCGGCGCGGTGGTGTGCGAGGCGGCCGTGATCGGAGTCCTCGGCTCGCTGGCGGGGCTGGGCGTTTACCTGGCGCTGCTGGCGTCAGCGGCCAGCGTGATCCGCGCACAGACCGGCGTCGTTCTCGCGGTCTGGCATTGGCAGCCAGTCCTGGCCGCCTGCCCGGCCGCGATGATCGCCCTGTGTGCGCTCGGCGGGGTGGTCCCGGCGCTCAAGGCCTATCGGACACCGGTGGCCGCGACGCTGGCACCGGTGTCGTGAAGCACTGACGTGGATTGCCAACAAGGAGGGGTGGGCGACCCCGCCCTACACCGGACTTCAGCGCCCGGCCCTAGAGTCGATTTTCAGCGCTAGAGTCCGCTCTCGTCGTACTTGATGCCGGCGACGCGGCCGTTGGCGATGAACACCAGGAGCTTGCTGGTCTTCATGTCCGGCAAGTCGAGCGGCTGCATCTGCGCCGTGGCTCCGGAGGCGGCGGAGGTGTTGGCCGGCTTGGCGGACTGGGGGGCGTCGGCCGAGACATCCGGGGAATTGGCCGCATTCACGCTGGTGGCATAATGCGCCGAGTCGGGATTGTTGATGTTGTTCTGGGCCGTGGGATCCACGGGGGTGAACAGGACATAGGTCCACATCTCAACCTTGCCCGCCGCGAGGTCCTTGGTCTGCACCTTGGCCGGCTGGCCCATGGCCATGTAGACCATGTCGGGGGTGTAGCCGTATTCGATGGAGCCGGCCTTGATGGCCTTCTGCTGATCGGGCGTGAGCTTGGCGTAGACGTCAGCCTTTTCCTTGATGCGCGTGGCAATCGCCACCGCGGGGTCAACGGTCGAGCATCCGGCGGCCAGGAGGGCCAGCACGAACGTTGCAACCAGAGGTTCGAGCTTTGTTTTCATAGGGAGGGGTGGCCTCCCCCAAAGCGCCCTGGGCGGTGTCACTTTACTTGGCCTCCGCACAAGGATGGCTCAGGGAAAGGTCTGGGAACTGGCACAACCATGACCACAGCGGGCCCGATTGACAAGAGTCCGTGAACGCGGGGCTGGAGAGCCTGTAATTTGGGCACGAAAAAGGGCGGAGCCCGTGAGGACTCCGCCCTTGAGAGTTTAGCTAAGCTTCAGTCGCTGGGACTTAGAAGCGGACGGTGTTCGAGAACAGCCAGTTCCGCGAGGGCGACAGCACATAGCCGCCGTCCGAGTAGGCCTTGTTGGTGATGTTGTAGATACCGAGGGAACTCTGGAGCTTGAAGCCCAGGACTTCCCACGGATAACCCACCGTCACGTCAAACACGGTGAAGTCGCCGAACTGGTAGCCGCCCGCGAGCGGGTTCCAGTCAACGTTACGCGCGACCACCGCCTGCGACATGTAGCGTGCACCGAGGCCGAACGACGCGCCCCGGGCGACGCCATCGGTCAGGGTGTACTTGCCGAAGAAGTTGAAGCGATACTCCGGGACGTACTCCAGACGACCAGAATAGTAGATGATCTGGTCGCGCTGACCCGCCGCGCTGAGGGCGTTGAAGCGATCAGAGCCCGGCTGCGGGTGGGTCTTGTCGTCCAGGGTCTTGGCGGTCCACAGCCACGAGCCGTTGATGACGGCCTGGAAGTTGCGGATCGGCGTCCAGATGACTTCAGCCTCCGTACCCTCGACCCGGTTGGTCAGGTCGGTGGTGCGCCAGCGGAAGTTGCGGGTGTTGTAGCCGTAGCTGCCCGGCGCGAAGAGCGTCGTGCTGTAGTTGTACGGCTCGTTCGCCGCGAGCTGCATGACCGGGTCATCCAGCTTTTGGTTGGAGCGCTCGCCGCGGAACACGGAGAACGTGCCCACGATCTTGTTGTCCGCCGTCGAGATCTTGGCGCCGAACTCGATGTTCTTGCCGGTCTCGTTCTTCAGGTTGGCGTACGCGCCACGGGCGACCTGGACGGCCTTGGCCTGAGCGACCGAGGTGATCAGCGTGCCGAGGTAGGTGTAGGAACCCGGATGGGTGCCCTCACCGTAGGTCAGCGCGCTCTGGTAGACGCTCAGTTCGTCACCGGCGCCGGGGCCAGGGAAGAAGCCACCGACATTGCCCGTGTTGAACTTGAAGGTCTTCGACCACGAGGTGTAGACGTTGATCTCCTTGGTGACCGAGAACGACGCACCCGCCATGGCGGAGCGGCCCTTCTGGTCGTACGGAACCGTGCCCTGGTAGGCCTTCGAGTTGCCCCAGACGTCCTCAGGATAGTTGGCCTGATTCTGCGGCATATCGTTCGGGTAGATGTACCACGGGAAGTTGTTCGACTGGTCCTGCCAGCGCTCATACTTCTTTTCCTCGCGGTAACCGGCGAGCACCGTCAGGCGGTCATCGAGGGCCGTGCCCTGATAGTTGCCGTAGAAGCTCGACAGCACGGGACGGTAGCCGTCCAGCGCGTTGCGGTTCGGATCATGCCAGTACTGCTCGATGTCGGGGTTGACTTCAAATCCCGGGTCCCAGTTCGAGTAGATCTGACGGACGGGCTTGATGTTGCCGTTGCGGTCCTTGATGACCTGGTTGACCGGCACGCCGGCGAACGCGTACTTCGCGGCATTCGTGCCCGCGTAGTCAGGATTCGAGATCGTGTTCGTCGCACCGGGCAGGAAGGCCAGGTTGACGTCCGCGGCCGTCGGGTTGCCCATGTAGAGCTGGCGCCAGTCAGACTTCTGACCGCCGACCAGCACCTTGTTCTTGATGCCGAAGAAGTCGGCCTTGAAGACCAAGTCGATGAGGGCCGTCTTCGTCTCGCGATAGTAGCCAGACGTGCTGCCGGTACCAACGTTGTAGTGCATACCGTCGGCGTAGGGCGTGGTGACCGCACCGTTACCCATGCTGTTGTAGTAGGCGACGTCGCGCACCCAGGCGCCACGGCCGCTCAGCCATTCAAACGGCGTGAAGTCCATCGAGACCGTCGCGGTCTTGACCTCGTTGTCGTCCCACTCACCGCGAGCCGCCGCGTTGAAGTGTTCGTCATAGACGAAGTTGCCGCTCTTGTCGGTGTAATAGGCACCGCGCTTCATGGACGTGTAGGCCGGCAGGTTCAGGTTGCCGGTCGCAACGCGCTTGTTGTTGATGTACGTGGCGTACGCAACCGTCGGGGTCGTCGTGGCCTGCACGATGTTGCCACCGAGCGGGTTGTTCGCGTTCACGAGGTTGTTGTTGCCGACGTTGGCCGCAACCGTGTTGGACAGCGTGGCGGTCGAGGTACCGTAGGTGCCGTTGATCGCCGCGTCTTTCCAGCCCGCGAAGTCGCTGTAGAGCCACCCATAGTCGTTATAGGTGAAGTGCTCGTGCAGGTACTCGAAGTCGAAGTTCACCTTCACCTTGCCGCTCTCAAACGGGATGATCGTCAGAGACGGGGTGACGTTGAAGTTCTTCTTGTACTCGTAGGCATACTGGCCCGTGGTGTCTTCCCAGGCGCCGACCACGCGGAAGGCGACCTTCTTGGAGAGGACCACGTTGTGGTCGAACTTCACCTTGTCGCCGCCGTTGTCGTCGATCTGATACGTGAACGTCGTCGGGATCTTGGCGAAGGACGCGCGCTTGGTGATGTAGTTGATAACGCCACCGGGATAGCCCTGGCCGAAGAAGACCGAGGCGGGACCCTTGACGATTTCAACGCGGTCAATGTTGTCCAGGTTGTACGCGATGTACCGGAAGATACCGTCGCGCATCAGGTTGTTCACCTGGAAACCACGCATCGTGAAGCTGCCCTGCGGGGTCGCTTCGTTGGCCGGCACGCGCATCGCAAACCGGTTGTCACTCGCGGAGGCCGCGGAATAACGGAACAGGTCGGTGACCGAGCGGGCGTTGGTGTCGTCGAGGAACTCGCGCGAAAGCACCGACATGTTGAGCGGCACCTTCTGGATTTCCATGCCGATCTTCGTCGCGGTCGCGGCGTTGGTCTTCAGGTAACCGTAGTCCTTGTCTTCCTTCACCTGGAAGGGCGAGAGGGTCTGCACGCCTTCGTCGGTTCCGAGGGAACCGGCGGTCGGGGCGGCCGTGGCTTGGCCCGCGGTGGTAGCCGGGGCAGCAGCATTCGTCGCTTCGGCGTTGCCCTCTAGCTGGGCCAAACGCTTACGCAGCGCTGCGTTCTCATCCTGCAGCTTTTGGAGGTCGTCACTGGCAGCGGCTCGCAAAGTTGGAGCCGAGGCAGCAATCAACGCAGCCAAACAGGCGACCAGATACTTACTGGACCTGTGTTTTGGATAGCTGATTTCTGATTTCATTCGTTATGGGGGTGGTTTGTAGTTTCCGGTTTGAACCCGCGTGAGCAGGCCCAAAGTCGGGAAAGGGAAAAAATGGTAAAAGAACGCTCAGCAGCCAATGGCTGCCTAAACCGGGGGGGTGAGGGGGAGCCCGAAAAGAAAAGAGACCGGGAGAAATTTTAGCAAGAGAGTCTTTTGCGGATTTCCTGAATGTTCAGGCAATCAACTGCTTCGACTGCGCCATGCTAATGAGGGTCGGTGCCACGCCAATTCCGATACGCCCAACCGCCAAAGGATTCTCGATACGCCAGATGAGATGATCCACGACTTTTCTCACCAAAGTAGGCAGGTTGATGTCAAGTGCCGCCGGGTGATGGTCCAGGTTATGGTAAATGACCGGATTGTAGTTCCCGAGCACCGCCTCAAAGTCTCTTTCCGACTTCAGACCCGCCTGGCGCAAAGACCGGAACAGCGAACCGCAGAAATGATCCACCGGCATATAAAGGCCAGTCGGCCGCGGGGCCGCCTGCAGCATGCGACGGACTAGCGTGTCGCTTTCCTCATGCAAAGGTGCGATTTCCAGGAAACTGGTGCCCGGACGGGCCTTGCCAAGGATCGTGTGCACGGTCAGACCAAGTTCCTTTGCTCTCTCAGTGAATGACTTAACTCGCCAGGCCACCGCACTGTAGGCAGGATCGGTCGAGACCACCGCCAGCGTCTTGTGACCGCGGTTATGCAGGAAATCGACGGCTAGCCGGCCGTTCAGGTCGTTGTCCGGCTCGACATAATCGCCCGAAAACGTCGCCGTGCGGCGGGTCATGAACCACACATGGGGCAGCGCTCCCAGCTTCTGCATGCAGGCAGCCGAGGGCTCCATGCCCTGGATGATCACACCGTCAACCTGGCGTTCCGCGAGGGCGCGCGGCAGATCGTCGGGGGTATCTGAAAACAGGACGCTCAGCTCGACGCGCTGCCGCTCGGTCGAGGGCTGAATCTGTAGCAGTTGATCCTGAAACCAGTTGTGGCTGGACGTCTTCTTCGCTCCGACGAACCACACTCCGATCTTCTTGGGGGCGGCGAGTCGCGACTTGGGGCCGCGGCGCCGATGCAGGGGCGTCGGCACGTAATTGACCGCGTTCATCACGGCCTGCACCCGCGCCAGGCGATCCGGCGCGACGAGATGAGGCTGATTGATGACTCGGGAGACGGTGGCTGGGGAAACCTTGGCCCTTTGGGCAATTTCGGCGATGAGCATGACGTGGGGTCGGCCGTGAAATATTCAGAAAACAATTCTGAAAATCATTGTGGCGCGTCAAGCTGTTTCCCCGGCAAACCGCCGTGAGAAGCCCCTCCACGATGGTTAATCGCGGTGCTTATCGGGCGGCGCGGCGGCGGGCCCGGCGCCAGGCGCCGGCGTACTCCTCGCGGGCCCGGATGGCATCGGGCCAGGGCAGGGGATTGGTGCTGACGTGGTAGCCGTGGCTCATGCCCAGCTCGGGGCAGGTCCAGAGCTCGCCGCGGGGCTTGGGTCCCTGCAGCCAGAGGGTGAAAAGGTCCTCGACGAAGGCCAGGTAGTCCACGAACTCCGGGGTCAGCTGGCCGCGGCCGTTGGTGACCGGGATCTGGCAGTGCTGGCTGTTGAACGGGCGCAGGTGAAAGAGGGAGGAACGCTGGATGAGCTTGGGCCAGGCCAGCAGCCGCGCGGAGTAATGCTGCGGCAGGATGTGCTTCGAGACCGCGAAGTGCGAATGGTCCCACGTCACGGGCATCAGGCGGCCCGTCGCCCGCTGGAAGAGGCGGGCGATCTCCTCGAATTTCTCGGGCGTCTCCGTGGCCGTGTCCCGGTGCGTCTCGATGTGCACGCCCACGCCCAGTTCGTCCGACATGGCGATGAGCTTCACCGCCAGCTTGGCCGCCACGGCCGGCGGGGTGTCATGGTCCAGCAGCTGGACGTTCATGTAGTGAACCCCGAGGTCGCGCTGCACGATGATCTGTCGGCGCGCCGCTGCCACCTTGGAGCCGTCAAACCCACCCATCATCACCAGCCCCACCTTCTTCGCGATCGCCTGGATCTCCGGGTTGACCACCGCCGCGATGCCGTCGAAACCCGCCGCCTTGATTTCCCTCATTTTCCGCTCCAGCGACCACTCCCGGCGCTTGCTGGGATAGTACATCATGGACCAGGGGGTGGCGCACTGAATCAGGCGGGGTTCGGATTTTTTGGTGGAAGTGTTCATGGGGTTGAAATTTCAGGGAAAATGCTGGTTGAAATGCTGAATAAAGCGGCCTCATGCTGGTACCTCTTCCCCCCCCGAGACAACCCCATTCCTATGATTCTGATTTCGGCAAAGAGTCGCGCCATCATGGCCTTGTTCATGGTGTTTGTCGCGGGTTCTGCCGGGGTTTGGGGTGGGGAAACGAGGCCGGCAGGGTCGGATGCCGAGATTTCCCGGGGATTTCAGGCGCGACAGGCAGCGGTGATCGCTGCCTCGGTTGCGGCCATTGATCCGACCAACCCGACGAAAGGTGGCTATTACGACGTCGCTGCCTGCCTGCAGCGGGGAGAAAAGCGGGAGGCGGCCTTGGCCCGGCTCGCAAAGATCACGGCGCCGACGCCGACCGATAACATGTTTTGGATGTTTCCGATGGTCACGGTGATGATGGCCGGCGAGCAAGGACTCGACCAACCGGCCCGGGACCGCATCGCGGAACTGTGGCGCACGTACTGGCCAAGTCGGGGCGACACGGAAAACCACTGGGTGCTCTATTACTCCAGCCTCTATCTGGCGGCCCAGAGTCGACCGGACGCCGGTCCCGGCGAATGGTTCAACGGCCGGTCCTCCGCCGAGAATATGGCCGAGGCCCGCGGCTACCTTGAGCACTGGATCGATGTCACGACGTCCTACGGCCAGGGCGAGTACGACTCGCCGAACTATATTGAAGAGTACGCGATCGGCCTGTCCCTGCTTTCGGGCTGGGCCAAGGACGAGGGCTTTCGCCACAAGGCGCACATGCTGCTCGACTACATCCTCTATGATTATGCGGTCGAGACGCTCGACGGCTATTATGGCGGGGCGCACAGCCGGGTGTACCCGCGGCAGATCGTGGTGCCGGGACAAACCCCGGCGAAGGCGATGGGCTGGCTGTTTTTCGGCCTGGGCGAGCCGGTGCTGACCGGCACCGTGCAACTGCTCGCGCTGAGCGGCTACACCCCGCCCCCGATCCTCGAGCGCGTGGCCCGCGACCGCACCCAGCCCTATGTCGAGCGCGAGCTGAAGCGCACGCGCTGGCGCCTCCGCCATGCCGGCCCGCAGTCCTTCGTCATCGGCGACCGTCGCACGATCCCGGTCTACAAGTACAGCTACGTCGACCCCGACTTCATCCTCGGCTCCACGCAGGGCGGGCTCCTGCAGCCGATCCAGCAGCAGACCTGGAGCCTGATCTGGCGGACGGACCTGCCCGTGTCGCGGGCCGCCAACACCTTCTTCGGGGTCCAGCCCTACTCGTCGCCCCTCGAGGGCACCATGTACTTCGGCGGCGACTGGGACACGGTCACCAACCTGATCGCGCGCTCCAAGGCCGACTACGACACCCCCGACAAGCTCCCGAGCGGCTCGCCGTTCGAGCAGGTCTGCCAGCACGGTTCCGCGCTCATCGCGCTCTACGACATCCCCGCCGGCACGCGCTTCCCGCTCGTGACGGTGTTCTTCTCGCGCGACCTCACGCACGTGGACGAGGACGCGTCCGGCTGGATCTTCGCGCAGGGCGGCCCGGCCTACATCGCCTATCGGCCGTTCGCCGCCGGCGAATGGAAGCCGAACGACTGGACCGGCCTGCTGCGCCGCGGCGCCGGCGGCTTCATCAGCACGGGCTTCGACCAGTGGGGCGAGGGTCACCGCTGCTACGTCAGCCCGGCGCTGCGCAACGGCTACGTCGTGCAGGTTGCCCCCGCCCGCAAGTACGCCTCCTACGACGCCTTCAAGGCCGCCGTGCGCGCCCTGCCGCTGAAGTTCTCCACCGCCGCCGCACCGGAGGCGACCTTCACCGCGCTCGACGGCCACGTGCTGCGCGCCCGCTACGGCGCGACGCCGACCGTGGACGGCACGCCGGTGGACTTCACGCACTGGCCCCTCTTCGAGAGCCCGTTTGGCCACGCGATGCGCGGCAGCCGGCAGCTTGAGATCACGCATGGCCCGGCCCGCCTGCTCCTCGACTTCGCGCGCAACACCCGCACCGAGTCCGTCTACAACGTCCAGCCATGAGCCGCCGAATTCTCCTGCTCCTCGCCCTCGCGCTGGCCGGCCGCGGACCGGCCGCCGAGCCCGTGGCCGCCCGGACCCTTTACGCCGCCGTGTCCATGACCAAGGCGCAGAAAAATTCCCCCACGCCGCTCGACTCCGGCCTCTATGCCCGCGGCGCGACCGGCCAGTGGACCCTCTTCGGCCCGCGCATCCTCGGCGTCGCCAGCCTGGCGCAGAGCCCGGCGGACCCGGGCGTGCTGCTCCTCGCGAGCGCCGACGGCGTCGTGCGCTCCACCGACCGCGGCCGCCACTGGCGCAAGGCCACCGGCTGGGAGGTGGGCGATGTCCGCGCCCTCGCGTTCGACCGCGGCCGGCCCGCGCGGGTCTATGCCGCGACGGCCTGGGGCCCGATCCGCTCGACGGACGGCGGCGCCACGTGGCAGCTCGCCCAGCAGGGACTCTCCCGCCTCTATTGCCAGACCCTCGTCGCCGACGCCGCGCACTCCGGGCGCGTGCTGCTGGGCACCGAGGACGGCCTCGCGGTCTCGACCGACGGCGCCGGCTCCTGGCGGCGCGTGGAATTTCCCGCGGTCACCGTGCTCCGCCTCGTGCAGAGCGCGGCCGATCCGCGGCTGATGCTGGCCGGCACCGAGGGTCGCGGGGCCTGGCTCTCGCGCGACGCCGGCGCCACCTGGAGCGCAACGGATCCCGCGTGCGCGACGGCCAATCTTTATTCGGTGACGCTCTCGCCCCACGACGCGGCGCAGCTCGCCGTGGGCGGCTGGGAAGTTGGGGTCCACGTGTCGGCCGACGGCGGCCGGACCTGGACGGACCGCTCGGCGGGCCTGCCGGTGCCCCGCGTGTTCGTGGTGGCCTTCGATCCCGACGTGCGCGGACGGCTCTGGGCCTCGACGTTCGAGGAGGGCACGTTCTACTCCGACGACCTCGGCCGGACGTGGCACGACGGCGGGCTGTATGGCGCGTACGCCTCGGACTTCGTCTTCCTCACGTCTCTTCGCTAAGTTTTTCCCGTGGCCGATCTCCCCTTCGTCAACTCCGCCGCCTGGATCTGGTCCGCCGAGGGCTCGCACTCGGCCCCGCCACCCGAGGCGGCCAGCCCGTCGCACTACCAAGTGCGCTATTTCCGCCGGACCTTCGAGGTGGCCGACCCGGCCGCCGCGGCGCTCACCGTCCACGTCTCGGGCGACAGCCGCTACCTTTTTTTCTGCAACGGCGTGCTCCTCGGCCGCGGCCCGGCCAAGGGCGACGTGAATCACCACTTCTACGAGACGTTCGACCTCTCGCCTCACCTCCGTCGCGGCCGCAACGTGCTCGCGACGATCGTGCTCGACATGTCGCGCGTCGCGCACCGGCCGGCGCTGCTCGGGCCGCCGTGCTCGGTCATGACGTACACGGGCGGCTTTGTCCTCGAGGGCGCGCTGCACGAGGGCGCCGCCACCACCGAGCTGCGCACGGACGCGACGTGGAAGGTCGCCGTCGACACCGCGCACCGCTTCCAGAACGAGCACACCACCTTCGAGGGCTACCTGGGCTACTTCGAGCACCGCGTTTCCCGCCTCGTGCCCGTCGGCTGGAACACGCCGGAGTTTGACGACGCGGCCTGGCCCGCCGCGCACGTGCTCTTCAAGGCCGAGCGGATTGAGAACCGCCGCGATCCTGCCAGCCCATACGGACTGATGGCGCGCCTCGTGCCGATGCTGGAGGAGGGCGCGCCGGAGCCGTTCGCGGATGCGTTTCTCGCCGGCGGCGCGCCGGTCGCCGCGCCGTGGCGCGCGCTGCTCGCGGAGGGCCGGGCGCTGACGCTGCCGGCCGGCACGACCGTGAGCCTCGTCCTCGATGCCTCCGCCCTGACCACCGCGTTCCCGCACCTCGCGGTGACGGGCGGCGCGGGCAGCGTGGTGCGTCTGCGGTACGCGGAGGCGCTGCGCCTGCCGTGGGCCACGCCCGGCGCAAAGCTGCTCGGGCGGCAGCAGCCGCTGGCGAACCTCGCCTCGCACTTTGCCGACGAGAGCCGCGGCTGGACCTTTGACCGCCGCGGGGAGGTCACGGGCTGGGGCGACATCTGGGAACCGTCGGGCCGCGACGAGGAGTTCGAGCCGCTGCACTGGCGGGCGTTCCGCTACGTCGGCCTGCAGATCACCGTCGGCGCCGAGCCGCTCACGCTGCGCCGCGTGCAGTACCGCTTCACCGCCTACCCGTACCGCATCGCCGCGACCTTCCGCTCGTCCGATCCCGCGCTGGACAAGATCTGGCAGGTTGGCCTGCACACGATGCGGATGTGCTCGCACGAGACGTTCGAGGACTGCCCGCACTACGAGCAGATGCAGTACGCCGGGGACACGATGATCACCTCGAAGCTCGGCATGCTGACGACCGGGGACTACCGGCTGAGCCGGCAGGCGCTCTACCATTTCGACTGGTCGCGGCTGTCCGACGGCCTGACCCAGGCGCGGTTTCCCTCGCGGCTGCTGCAGGTCATCCCGGCCTGGAGCATCCACTGGATCACCAACATCAAGGACTACCTCTACTGCACTGGCGACGTCGCCACGGTGCGCGACCTGCTCCCGGGCGTGCGCGCGGTGCTCGACTGGTACCGGCGGCACACCGACGCCGACGGCCTGCCGGCGCGGATGCCCTACTGGAACATCACCGACTGGTGCGCATGGTGGCCGCGCGGCGTCGTGCCCGGGGCCGACACCGGCCCGACCTGCATCCATGCGGCGCAGTACATCAACGCCCTCGACGAGGGCGCGCTGCTCTGCCGGCACGCCGGCACCGCGCGCGAGGCGGACGCGCTCGCGCGCGAGGCCGCGGCGCTGCGGCCCGCGGCGCATGCGCGGTTCTGGTCCGAGGCCGAGGGACTCTACTTTGACCGGCCCGGCGGGCCCGAGCTCAGCCAGTACGGCAACGCCTGGGCCGTCGTCGCGGGCCTCGCGGGCGAGCGCGAGCGCACAATCATGCTGCGGCGCTTCCCGGAGGACCCGAAGCTCGCGCCGGGCTCGTTTTTCTGGTGGCACACGGGCTTCGCTGCGCTGGCGCGGTGCGGCCGCGCCGACGACGTGCCCCGCCACCTCGGCCCGTGGCACGAGTCCGTGGGCTACGGGCTCTCCACCTTCGTCGAGGAGAACAGCTACTGGCGCTCGCTCTGCCACGCGTGGAGCGCGCACCCCGTGCTCGAGTTCCAGCAGCGCATCCTCGGCGTCACCGCCACCGAACCCGGCTTCGCCCGCGTCCGGGTCGAGCCGCACTGCTGGGGCCTGGCGCACGCCGCCGGCAGCGTCTGCACGCCGCACGGCCTGATCGAGGTCGCCTGGCGCGTGGCGGACGGGAAGTTCCACCTGAAGGTCTCGGCCCCGGCGGGCCGCGAGGTCGTGGTCGCCGCGCCGGGCGGCGCGACCCGTACATTCCCCGGCGGCACATTCGAGGAGGCGTTTCCCCACCCATGAGCACCCTACGCCTGCAGCACGAGGACGGCCGCGCCGTCAGCGTCTATTCCGCGGAGCACCTGCTCTGCCGCTACGTGTATGTGCCGGGGACCGCGCACAACGAGTCCGCGCGCCCCTATTTTCATCCCGTCAACTCACTCGCGGGCGACACGCTCACCAACTTCCGGCCCAACGACCACCCGTGGCACCACGGGCTGTCGTTCACGCTGACCAACGTCTCCGGCTGGAACTTCTGGGGCGGGCCGACCTGCCGGCGCGAGGACGGCTACAAGTGGCGCGAGGACCACGGCGAGCAACAGCACGTCGCGTGGACCCGCTGCGAGGCGGCGGGCGCGGCGGCGACGCTGGCCCACACCCTCGAGTGGCGCACGCCGACGGAGCTGTTTTTCCGCGAGGAGCGAACGGTGACGCTCACGGTGAATTCCGCGGCGGCGTGGACGCTCCGCTGGCGCGCCCGCGTCGTGAACGTCAGCGGCCGGGAGCTCTCGCTCGGCAACCCGTGCTCCTTTGGCGGCCTCGCCGGCTCGCACTACACGGGCCTGCAGTTCCGCGGCGCCCGCGCTTTGCTCGATGACCACGGCGATGCGGCCATCCGCCTCACCGCCGAGGGTGGGGAGGAGGGCGAGAAGGCCGTGCACGGCGCGGCGGGCCGCTGGATGGAATGGCACGGACAGCTTGACGGCTCCCTGCGCCGCGTCACGTTGCGGTTCGAGAACCCCGCCTCGCCCCTGCGCTGGTTTGTCCGCCGCGGTTACCCGCTCGCGGCCTTCCCGGTGCAGGTGGACCAGAACCTGGCCCTCGCCCCCGGCGCGGCGCTGGACGTGGACCACCTCCTGACCATCACCGCCCGATGAACGTCGACCGCAAGACCTTCCTCCGCGGCCTCGGGGCGGGCGCCCTCGGGCTGATCGCCGCCCGCAGCCTCGGCTCGATGGAGGCGGACGGCTACCAGTCGGCGGTGACGCCGGCCTGGACCGGGGACAATCCGGAGGAGTTCTGGCGGCAGGTGCGGGCGCAGTTCCCGATGACGCCCGAGCGGACCTACTTCAACACCGGCGGCCTCGGCCCGGCGCCGCTGCGCGTGCTCGACATGCTCACGGTCGCGAGCCGCCAGCTGCAGGAGCGGGTCGAGACCGGCCACGACTTCTTCGCGCAGGCGCGGGTCATCGCGGCCGACTACCTCGGCGCCAAGCCGGCGGAGGTCTGCTTCACGCGCAACACCACCGAGGGCACCTGCATCGTCGCCGGCGGCCTTGAGCTGCAGGCGGCGGACGAGGTTATCTTCGAGTCCCATGCGCACCCCGGCGGCTCGTTTCCCTGGCTCAACCGCGAGCGCGCCGACGGCATCGTGGTCAAGACGTTCGAGCCCGACCCGGTGAACCCGCAGCGCAACCTCGAGCGCATCGCCGCGCTCATCACGCCCCGGACCCGCGTCGTCCAGGTCTCCCACATCACCTCGCCGACCGGCCTGATCATGCCCGTCCCCGCGATCGCGCAGCTCGCGCGCGCCCACAACCTGTGGTTCCACGTCGACGGCGCCCAGTCCGCGGGGATGATCCCGGTCAACGTGGCCGCGCTCGGCTGCGACTCGTTCGCCACCAGCGGCCACAAGTGGATCGGCGGCCCGCACGAGACCGGCGTCCTCTGGATCCGGCTGGACCGCATGGCGCAGGTGACGCCCCGGCACGTCGGCGCGTACTCCAGCGACGACATCAACCTGAAGAATCCCGGCCTCTTCATCTACAGCCCCGGCGCCCACCGCTACGAGTACGGCACGCGCAACGCCGCATCGGTGCTGGCGCTGGCCGAGGCGATGCGCTTCCAGACCGAGATCGGCCGCGACCGCATCGCCGCCCGCGGCCGCGCGCTGGCCCAGCGCGTCCGCGCCGGCCTCGAGAAGATCGACGGCGTCGAGCTCCTCACGCCGGCCGACCCCGCGTACAGCGCGTCGATCCTCACCTTCCGCTCCATCAAGCTCGCCTACGGCAAGATCTTCGAGCGCCTGCTCGGCGACCACCACCTGCGCACCCGCCCGGTGTCGGAGGTCGACCTCGACGCCATCCGCATCTCAGCCCACCTCTTCAACTCGCCCGAGGAGTGCGACCACCTGGTCGCCGCGGTCGGCGAAGTGCTTCGCAAGGCCTGAGCCGCGGCGCGCGGCCCAACTCCTTCCCGCATGCAACTCGACCGCCGCACCTTCGTCCAGAGCGTGGGGCTCGGCGCCCTCGGCGCCCTGGCGGGGACCGCGCCGCTGGCCGCCGCCCCGACCGCCGCGCCGCCGCTGCTCCCGGCCTACGATGCGCAGCACCCCGACGCCTTCTGGCGCGCCGTCCGCGCCCACTACCCGCTCCAGGACGAGCCCGTCTACCTCAACGCCGGCGGGCTGGGCCCGACGCCGCAGCGCGTGCTCGACCGCGTGTTCGGGACCATGACGGAAATGCAGGCGCACTCCGAGCCGGAGCACGAGCGCCGCATCGAGCCGGCCCGCCGCACGCTGGCGGCGTTCCTCGGCGCCGGGCCCGAGGAGATCTGCTTCACGCGCAACGCCACCGAGGCCAACTCCATCATCGCCGCCGGCCTCGCGCTCGGGCCGGGCGACGAGGTCATCTTCGAGTCCCACGCGCACCCCGGCGGCTCGTACCCCTGGTTCAACCAGGTGCAGCGCCGCGGCGTGGTGGTGCGCCTGTTCGAGCCCGACCCCACGAGCGCCGAGGGCAACGTCGCGCGCGTCCGCGCTCTCCTCTCGCCGCGCACCAAGATCGTCCAGGTGAGCCACATCACCTGCACCACCGGGCAGGTGATGCCGGTGGCCGCCCTCGCGGAGCTCGCGCATGCGCACGGGGCCTGGTTTCACGTCGACGGCGCGCAGGCCGTGGGCCTGGTCCCCGTCAACCTTGCCGCGCTCGGGTGTGACTCCTACGCCTGCAGCGGCCACAAGTGGCTCGGCGGCCCGCACGAGACGGGCGCCCTCTTCGTCCGCCACGCGCGGCTGGACGAGATTGCGCCGACCGGCATCGGCTCCCACACGGGCGAGCTGCCGTTCCTCCCGGGCGTGCTGGTGCTGAAGCCCAGCGCGGTCCGCTACGAGTACGGCACGCGCAACCTCGGCCTGGTCGCCGGCCTGGCGGAGGCCGTGCGGTTCCAGGAGGAAATCGGCCGCGACCGGATCGCCGCCTGGGGCCGCGAGCTTGCCGCGCAGCTCCGCGCGGGGCTGGCGGGCATCCCGGGCATCGAGCTCCTGTCGCCGCGCGCCGACGGGCTCTGGACCGCGATGACGACGCTGCGCCACCCGCGCGCCAACGCCGCGAAGTTCTCCGACTACCTCAAGCGCCACCACCGCCTGCGCTGCCGGCCGGTCAGCGAGCAGCACCTCGAGGCCGTGCGCGTCTCGCTGCACGTCTTCAACTCCCGGGCCGAGTGCGACCGGGTCATCGCCGCGGTGCGCGCGGCTGCACAGGAGCTCTGAGCGATGCCGGCGAAACTACTCCGCGATCTCCGCGACCAGCTCGACTTCGACCGGCGCGCCGGCGGGCAGGGCGGCGACCCCGACGGCGGCGCGCGCATGGCGGCCCCGCTCGCCGAAGACCGCCACGAGCAGGTCGGAGGCGCCGTTGATGACCTTGGGCTGGGCCGTGAAGTCGGGCGTGCAGTTCACGAAGCCGCCGACGCGCACGATGCGCCGGACCCGGCCGAGGTCGCCGACCTCGGCCTTCAGCGCCGCCAGCAGCTGCAGCGCGCAGGTGCGCGCCGCGTCCGCGGCCTGCGCCTCGGTGCAGTCACGGCCGACCTTGCCGACCAGGACCTGGCCGTCCGCCCGCCGCGGGATCTGGCCGGCGAGGAACACCAGCGAGCCGCTGCGCACCGCGGGCACGTAGTTTGCCACGGACGCGGGCACCGCCGGCAGCGTCAGACCCAGCGCCGCGAGCCGCTGCTCGGGCGTCGGCGCCGCCGCGCCCGCGCCGGCCAACGTTTCCGTCCACAGCAACGCCAACACCAATCCGAGGGGTAACTTCATAGGGGTGCCGCCGTATTGCCCGGCTCCCCGGCCCATCGCAATTCCAGAACTTCCTTCCTCCGCCATGACCTCGCTCCGATTCCCGCTCCTCCTCCTCGGCCTGCTGGCCGGCGCCGCCAGCGCCGCGCCCAGCCACGACCTGTATATTTGCGCCGCGGTCAACAAAGGGTACGTCATCGGCTCGAAGATCGTCACGGTCAACGGCCTCTTCCGGCGCGGGGCGGCGGGCGAGTGGCAGCACCTCGGCTACAACGACACGAGCGTCCGCGCCGTGGACTTCGATCCGCGCAACCGCGCCGTGATCTTCACGGCGGCCAACAACGGCTGCTGGCGCAGCCTGGATGGCGGCCAACACTGGCGGATCACCACCAGCTGGGACATGACCGAGCCGCTCGATGTCACGATTGACCCCCATGCTCCGGACACGGTGTACCTGGCGCTGCCCGACGGCATCGCCGTGTCGCCGGACCGCGGCCAGACGTGGCCCCGCCGGGAAAACGGCCTGCCGGAGCGGGGCAAGTACACCCAGGTGGTCGAGGTCGACCGCACCCAGGCGGGCCGCGTGCTGGCCGGCTGCGAGTCGGGCATTTACCTCACGACGAACGGCGCCGAGTCCTGGACGCGGGTCTTGCCGACCGACACGACGGTCGACGACATCAAGCAGTCGCCCCACGACCCGCGGCTTTGGCTCGCGGTCACGCAGAGCAACGGCGCGTGGATTTCACGGGACGGCGGGCTCAGTTGGAAGCAGCTCGCCGGCGTGCCCTCCGCCCACGCGCTCTACAATGTGGCGTTCGATCCCCTCCACCCGTCGCGCCTGGCCATCGGGAGCTGGACGCTGGGGGTGCTGACCTCGGAGGACGGCGGTGAGACCTGGACGGCCCGCAATGCCGGGATTCCCGATCCCCACAAGGTCTGGCGAATCGCGGTCGATCCGGACTCGGGGGACCGTCCGGCCGCGGAGGGGACATTCCCGGCCCCGGGCGGATGAGGAGGGTGCGATGGCGAGGATGACCGGATCGGGCGTCGCGACGGTGCTGCTGCTGGCGGCGAGCCTGGCGTCGGCGGGCGAGGCGGTGCCGTCGAAGCCCGGGCCGCCGGGGGCGGGGGACGTCCGGATTACCGAGGTCGCGCCGTCGTCCCGGCTGGTGGCCGACTGGATTGAACTGACCCACGAGGGCCTGGCGTCGGTGACGCTGGACGGCTGCGAAATCGCGACCGGCTGGACCGGCGAGGTGCGGCTGCGCCTGCCGGCGATCGAGGTAGAGTCCGTCGCTGCAGGCGAGCCCCGTGTGTTTTCCGGAGAGCGTCAGGAGGCGCGCGATCAGGCGGCAGACCGTCGTCTTGCCGTAACTCCCGGTGACGCCGACGACCGGGATGCGGCCGTCGTCGCCATCGGGAAACAGGTGCTCGACGATGGCGCGCCCGACCGGGCGCGCTTCGCCGTGGGCCGGCTTGATATGCATCAAGAGGCCGGGGCCGGCGTTGACTTCGACGATGGCGCCGCGCTGTTCGGCGAGCGGGCGCGAAATGTCCTCGCAGACGAGGTCGACGCCGGCGATATCGAGGCCGACGATGCGCGCGGCAAGCGAAGCGGTTTCGACAATGCTCGGATGCACCAGCGGCGTGATGTCGCAGCTATGGTTGCCGGTGCGCACGATGAGCACTTCGCGGCCTTCCGGCGGCACCGAATCGGGCGTGAAGCCCTGGCGGGTGACTTCATGGCGCGCGACCATGTTGTGGGCGAGGTCGATGAAATCGAGCGGAAACTCCTCGGCAGCGCCGCGCCGCGGGTCCGAGTTGAGCTGGCTGTCGATCAACTGATCGATCGTGGACTTGCCGTCGCCGACGACCGACGCGACTTCGCCGCGTGCGGCGGCGACCAGTTTGCCGCCGACCACGAGCAGCCGGTGTTCGGAACCGTAGACGAAGCGTTCGACGATGACGCCGCTGCCTTCGTCGCTGGCCGCGGCAAAGGCCGCTTCGACTTCGCCCTGGGTCATCAGGTGGGTGAATACGCCGCGTCCGTGATTGCCGTCGTACGGCTTGACGACGACGGGAACACCGATTTCCTCTGCGGCATCCCAGGCATCGCCCGCGCTGCTCACCATGCGCCCTTCAGGAACCGGAACGCCGCAGGATTGCAGCAGGGTCTTGGTCAGATCCTTGTCGCGCGAGATGGTTTCGGCGATGGCGCTGGTGCGGTCGGTCTCGGCCGTCCAGATACGCCGGCTGCGCACGCCGTAACCGAGTTGCACCAGATTGCCGGTCGAGAGCATGCGGATTGCCGGAATTCGCCTGTCCTTGGCGGTGGCGGCGTCGACGATGCAGCCCGTACTCGGTCCGAGAAGCTTGCTTTCGGCCATGTCGCGCAGGATATCGACCCTGGCCGCGACGTCGAAGGGACGGTCTTCGATCGCCGCCAGGACGAGCTCCCGGCCGGCTTCGAGGCAGGCGCGCGTCACCTCTTCGTGCCAGGCGC
>Ga0118677_10001875_pt1 | contig 20029 bp, 31 predicted proteins | sample AliMusrvi5mmetaG_FD_86154 | JGI IMG/M metagenome (GOLD analysis project Ga0118677, IMG submission 86154)
ACTCCTTAATCGCGCCGATCTTGCCCGCGGCTTCCGCATGGCGCTTTCTCTCGGCGTTGAGCATGCCAAGACGCTGGTTGGCCGCATCTAGCCCCGCGTCGGTCGCTTCCATCCGGTCCTGAAGGGTAACGAGCTCCGCCGGGTCGAATGCCTGGACGGTTTCAGGGCGCCACGTCTCAGCCTTCTTTTCCCCGTAGGTCTCGCCGGTCGTCGCTTTCCATTCGCCCTTGGCCTCCCGCGCGCGGTTTTGGGCTTCCTTGTGGGCCGCATCGAACCCCGATCGCATCAGCGGCAGGATCAGGTCAACCATGCCCGGCTCGCAGTGCTTGGCCAGCAACCGCGCCTTGACCTCCTGGCCGCCAGCGGACAATCCCATCAGGCCGAAAAGGAACGTGCGGCGCTCATCGGGCGTCAGGCTGGCAAAGCGCTGCGCATCCAGGATGTAGGGCAGGGCGGGCGCCATCACATAATCGCTGGCCGGTGCCGTCTTGCCATCCGGCAGGGTGATGAACGCATGCGCGGATCCGTCCACCTCGATCTCGGCAAAGCCGGATTTCTCGGTGTCATTGACCAGCAGCGCGTAATCCTTCTTGAGCGAGACCCGGACGGACTCGCCAGTCAGGGCCATGCGCAGCGCCTCCATAAGACTGGATTTGCCCGAGTGGTTCGGGCCCGCGAAGATCGTGACCGGCTTGGCCAGGCGCGCTTCGACGGCACGCACGCCGAGGAAGTTATGGACGTTGATGGCGGTGATTTTCATTCGTCCGCCCCTTCGGATTCGTCATCGAGCAGACCGTTGACGAACTTCGTGAAATCGTTGTACTGCTTGCCTTTGAGTCCGCAAGCCTCGCCCCTGGCATAAATCTGGACCAACTGGCCACTTACTGCTCGAAGCGCCTCGTTGCGGCTGATGGCCATGCCGTGACGGATGCACAGGGGGCCGCTGCTGTGGTTATTCCCGATATTGATGTTGATCGCGTACAGCCAATTGCCGTCCTGGAGCTCGAGCAGCTCAATCGCGACATTGTTTTTCTTGTCGCCCCACTCGATAACCTCGTCGGGTTCGCACGTGTAGACCCCGAATTCGTTCGGCAGATCGCCGAGCTTCTTGGTAGCAACATCGGGCTTGGCCACCAGGTCAGGAATGTCCTTTTCCTCGTGGTAGGTCTTCCAGCCCTTGACCCACTCGATGCACAGCGCACCGGCCATCAGCGGGCAATCGGATTCTGGCTTTCCTGCCTCCGCAGCGTCATAGCCGTCGTCCCAAGCCTTTTGCAGCTCTGTCGTTAGCGGCTGCTTTTCGATCGCCAGCACGTCGACGACGTCGCCATCATTACCAGGCATCCCCTTGCCGTCGCCATTCGGGTCATATTCGTGACCGAGGTCGAGACCGCGCTGGTCCTTCTCGCCCTTGATGTCATCCATGCCGCCGGTGTGATCCTCCGGGTTGGCGACGATCACTAGCACGGCCTGGCCGGAGGCCTCATAGAGCTCGTGCAGGTTGGCTGCGTTGGGCCCGAACTTGACGACAGCCTTCACGCCATCCTTGATCGTGATCTGATCCAGATCGCCAGCGACCACGGTGCGGCCCTGTGCTGCCAGAGAATGCACGGCCATCTGGACGTTGGCGCGCACGCGCTCGCGCAGCCGGTCGATCACGTCATCCTGCTTCTTTTTGGACAGCTTGATCCAGAGATCCGGCAGCAGCTTCATTTCCTGCACTGTCGCCTGGAGGATGTCCCGACCCACGGAATCCGAGGTCATCGAGAGCAGCTTGGTTACTTCTTCATTGGCTTTGTCGTTCATGCGAGCGCTCACGGTCACTCCATCGTTGCGGAGTTGGTACGGCGCGCGCGCGTGGTTTGCTGGCGTGCGGGCTCTGGTTCGCGGCGTCCGTCCATGCCATCGAGGAAGTCCTGGGTGTCGTCGGCACCTTCGGGGCCTGTTGCCGTTTTCACCTCACCGGTTTCTCGGTCTACGGTTTCAGCTGCGGTAGTCGCCGCTGCCGGCGTTGGCGGCGTGGCTGGCTGGCTGGCGCGCAATGAATCAATCGTGGCAGCGGGGGCGTAAGTGCCATCCGCTTGCGGATACAGGTCGACCGTGTCGCGTGCTTCTTCCACCGTCGGCCCCATGCCCATGACGATGTCTGGCGCGTGAATATTTCCAAAGAAGGACCCGGCGCGGTACTGGAACATCAGGGCTTTTAGGCCTGTCTGCCACTTGCTGCCAGACTTTCCATACCAGCCTTCTTCGACGACCATTTGCATCGTCACTGGCGCCGATTCGATCACGGGCAAGCCAGCATCGCGGGCTTGCTGCAAAGTCGCGATTCCGGGAGGAATTTGAAAACCAGCCGGAAGCGCCCAGGCGATGCATTCCTCGTTATCGACTTCCACCGTGCGTTCAGCAAATATGGGCTTGCGCGCCTGGTTATCCCAGCCCGTTTTTTCTTTGTAGGACGCCTTGATGCGCCCCAGGTTGCGCATCTGGAATCGCAACGGCGTGAAGCGGCGCGATGCATTGATGGCAGCGATCACAAACTTGCCGGTCCAGCGCAGCTTGCCTTCGATTACATCGGCGTTCTGCATGACTGCAGTGATGCTCATGCCAACAGCCTGAGCCACTTCGATGGCGACAAGACAGTTGCCAAGAGCGGAAGGATTTTCCACCCATTGATCACCAGCTGGGTTTTTCTTCAGGACAGCATTGCGAAATTGTGCGGGCACTGCATCGGAGCTTGAAAATGCGTTCGCGATGCGCTGGGCAAGTGCAAAGCCCTGCATCGAAAACATGTCTACGCGCGTGTCCGGAACAAGCGCCGGCGGCTGCGGGCGGCTAGATTTAAGGTCGGCGAGGTTGGTGGGTGCGTTCATGGCGTGGGTTCCTTGTGGAAGGCGGCGGTGTGGATTAATCGTGGAAAAAGCAGGACTGGAAGCGAGGGCAGTACTTTTCGCTGCAAAGAAGGGATTTCGGATTCGGGTAAAACCGTCCGGTCTTGAACATCTCGGCGGCGAACTCGATCAGGCCTGGCTGGGTTTCGGTGCCGATCATCACGCGCTTGGCGTTCTTCACGGTGCCCGATGCGATCTCAGCTGTGCCCTTGGTTTTAAGACCGATGATCTCGGCGTCATCGGTGATCTGATCACCCGTCGTGTGCTCATAGAGCAGCTCGTAGGTGCCGATCTGGGCGCTGTGCCCCTTGGTGTTGGCTGCGCCTTTCTGCACAGCAGTTGCACCGCTCTTGAGATCGGCGATGCCGACTTTGCCGGAGTTCTTGCGGATCCGTGCACGGTCCATGGTTCCGGTCAGGCGCACGATGACCCCGCCACCGCAATTGATGTCGAGCGGCTTGGTTTCCATCTCGACCGCCACGAAGTCATATTTCGGGCTGACCTCGTGGCAATATTTGGTGAGCAGCGACAGGCCGATGCGCTCGGCTTCCGGCACCGTCAGGTCGTCGCGCGCAGGGTCGAAGTCGTTTTCAGGATCGCGCAGCTTGTCGACCAGGACGCCGGCGGCGTCGTCAGCCGTCACAATCGAGTGATCGACGCGCGCCTGGTCGAAGACGGCGGTGCCGGCGTGAATGGCGGTGCCGAGCGCAGCGCGCAGACCGACGACGTTGCGCATGCCAAGCAGGTGGATTCCTTCCCACCGATAGGCGCAGTCGAACATTCCGGCCCATGAGCTAGCGCGCACCTTGAGAGATGGGGCAAGCGCGGGCGTGTCAATTTCGCACATGGTGTTCCTCTGAATAGTTTTTTTGGTGATGCTGGTCAGTCGTCGAACGGCTCAGGCTCAGGCGGATCGCAGCGGCGGCAGCCGCGACCAAAGCAGCGCTGGCAGTCGTGCTCGATTTCGGATTCAGCTGGTTGCGCGCGGCGGTGACCCAGTAGTCGCGGACCCTGCCGAAGTCGACGGCGGTCATCGCTTCAGGGTCGATGCCCAACTCACTGATGGCCTCATCGCGGTTATAGGCATCCGTCGGGCAGTAGGGCTTGCCGGGCAGCATCAATTCAGCGGCGCGAGCGTCGACAGCCTCGTCAAAGGCTTCCGCGCGCTCGATCTGGCCCAGATAACGGTTCAGGTCGTAATCGACAGGATCGAGGGTGCTCATGATCAGATCCCCGCGCCGATGTTGAAGAGGCCCAGCCAAAAGACCACGAAGAGCGCGGCGCCAGTCCAGCGGAGCAGGGTGTTGCGGGTCTTGCGGGTGGGGCGCAGGTAAACCTTGCTTGCCCAATCGGTCTGGACGGTCTGGATCATTTGGCCACCTCGACGTGCGGCTCGACGGGGCACGCTTTCCCTTGATGGCAGTTGCCGTTACAGGGGTTGCAGCCGTGATGGTCATGCGGCATTGGCGCGCGGGGCGGCTCGATCGCGCTGAAGAATCCGTTCAGGATGTTCCTGAAGATCGGATTGACATGCTGGTTTGCGACTGGCATCTCTGTTCTCCCGGCTGATTGAATATGCGTAATACGCAAGGCGTTAGACGCATATTAAGCAAATTCCGTGTATGCGTCAAGCGCATTTACGGGTATTTTTTCAGTAGGGACAAACCCTAATTCCTAGGCGACTTTCGTTTGCCGGCGAATCGGGCTGGAATGTTTCGTATTGGGGTGGTGCCCAAAATCACATCAAGTCCGCCAGGAGCCGCGCCATCGCTGCTCAGAGGGTGGTGCTCAGGCAGAACCGGAATTCCGGTTATGGAGTCAATTCAAAGGGTTGGACGTGGTCATGACAGTGGTGAACCGTCAAGAGGCTAAGTGGCGAACTGAGGGGAAAGTTTGAGTTCTCTGTAGGCGTAAAAAAAACCCGCCATAGCGGGTTGTGGTGGAGGAGGGCGGAGTCGATCTAGTGAACGAATTTGGCGATCAAATAAGTGACGCTCACCAATGCCGCGCAAATTGCGCCCATCCCTCCAAGCACCTTCCAGGTCAAAGAGTGAAGCTCCTTATGGAGTTCTTCTTTTGTGGCAAGCGTGTCCATGCGCGTCTCGATCCGCACCAAGCGGTCGCGGGTATCGACAACGAAATCTTCCAGTTTGGCTACGCGGGCTTCCATTCCTCCATCGTACGGCGGTTCACCTTGCGGCGCAACGGAGGCATTTACCGGCCCTGAATGAGCCAGTCTGAGATGCGATTTATTTTGCGCCGGCATTGGGAACCTCGTCTTTCTTAAAAAGAAGCGGAGAAAGACCAAGCACAATCGAGCTCATGAAGATTGTATTTCCGCATTTGGAGCAGTAAATCGAGATGAGCGGCATATTCGGACCAGGCTGCATCGTCGGATAGCTCACCTGGGAGAGAGGCGCCACCACAAACCCGTCGGTCAATAGAAACGACGATTCTTCGTGGCAGACATTGCAGGGCGCGATATTAATCCCGCGAGAACTCAACGCTTCGCCGACCGCGTCGACGGCTTTAGTGTAGTACGCAGGTATCGAAGGCCCTTGAGTGTTTTCTGTCATGCCACATCCATTGTCAAATTAATTTGTTCGTTGCCGCCCCAGCTCGGCGCGCAGCTCGCGCTGGTTTGCGCCTACGGCTGCCTTAGTTCAATACCTGCACAAACAAAGCCTTGAAAACAGGCATATAGCGTCGTGCGCCCGCTAAAGTGTCGAAGGCCTCGTTTGCCTCATATGATCCGACCACGACCACGGATGAGCCAACGCGAGTCTGTTCCGGTAACGTTATCTTGCGTTCGTCTATAAGTATCGTTGCATAGGCGGGGAATCCCATGGCTGCATCACGTAGAACGAAATGATCGCCCTGTAAGCCCCCTGATGGATCCAGCCGCCCCTGAAGAATGTAGATTTTTCCGTCAGGGCGAATCATGGGTTGCAGGGTCAGTCCATCTCCGTTAGCGGCTCCGTAAATGACCGCGGCTTCTTTGGCGGTCTGAATCGTGGATCTCCCTGCCTGGATGTCGGCGATGCGTTGATTGAATGCCCGCACCTGCGCTTCCTGCTGCGCTCGCCGATCAGCTTCTTGCTGCTCACGCTCTTTGGCTAGCTGGGCGGCTGCCTGCCGAGCGCGTTCCTGTGCCCGGTCACTTTGCGCTTGTTTTCGTTTGGCTGAAACCAGCGAGGAACATCGATTTTCGTCATACCCGGGCTGTCGAGATTTGATTTCGAGTTGCTTTAGGGCGTCTGTGCATGCCGAGCCCGTGGCGTCATCCCCTTGAGTTTTTTCCCAAGCAAGTGCAGCCGCTCTTCTTACATCGTCTTCGGATGCGGTTGGTGGTTCAAAAATCCGTGAAAAAGAAAGAGGTGAGTCAGGGTTGACGCATCCCTCAATGCTCAAGCATGCAAGAAGCGCCAAAGAAAAAGAAAACAATTTTTTTTTCATCTGGATTTTGATTTATTGGCTCAGCGGATTAAGGTGTCAAAGTTATCTGATAGCCATAACAAATTTATATAGAAAGATTTTGTTGCAAGTCAGAAATTCTTAGTGCGCTGCACAAAAAAATTGGCGTAGTGCACGTTATTTTCCGTTCGAACTTTTGCGGGTATTGGCTGCGTCCGGAGAATATAAAAGCGCGTGGTCTTCGCCTTTTTTGGTGTGGTCTATCGCCGCCTGCATGACGATTTCTTCAGCGTAATGCTTCAACATCGACGGGTACGCATTCCACTGTTGGGGCGAAATACGCTCAAACGGCCATGCAAAATGCGCCCTGCGAACGTCGACGTCTTCCTCGGAGGCAAACAGGTCGACAACACGCACTTCAAGCGCGCCAGCGATTTTTTCTAGGATAGCCTGGCTGTACCCCTGCTCTCCGCGCTCAAGGCGCGAGAGGTTCCCAACATCGCTGCCGATGATTGTGGCGACATCCAGGATGGTAAGACCCCTGGCTTTACGCAGTCGACGAATTGTTGCTCCGACGCTCATGGGCAAATCATCCCAAATAGATGCGTTTGGCACAAAGCGTATTGCGCATATCAAAATTTAGGCATAATATGCGCCATACGCATACTAATTTTGAGGCGCAACCCATGAAAACCCCATTGCGATTGGCCAGGGAGCGGCGAAGCCTGACTATTGTTCAGGTTTCTGCATCCACCGGCGTTGATCCCGGAAATCTGAGCAGGATCGAGCGGGGATCCCAAACTCCGTCGAAAGACGTGGCCGAAAAGCTCGCCAAATTCTTCGGGCACGACGTGACGGAAATCCAGATCATTTATCCGGAGCGCTACATGACAGCGATTCCGGCAGAGGCCGCCTAGCCATGCTCTCGGCCGACGATCAGCTTCCATCGTCCGGATCTCCTTTGGGCTCGTTCGATCGCTCATACAGCAGCCGAATGAACTCCCTTTCGACCTGCTCGTCTGTCGGCTCACCGAACTTGGCGCGCGCCAGCGTGATCGCAAGCTGGATGAGTCCGTCGCGTTCAGCTGGGTTCTCGGGCGCTCCGAAGCTAATGCCGACCATCGTGGCCTCCGTCTCAGGAAAGTTTTCGATGTCCGAATCATCGCCTTTTTTTGGATAAGGGGGATCGTCAAATGCGGTCAAACAATATGCCGACGGTTGCGCATCCGGAGCTTCCCCTTGTACGAAAGCCCGCACATGTCGAAGTGTCCATGGAGTTGATCCGGCGCCAGAAGTCGTTCATCAACGCGATCGCGCTATGCACCCAGTTGTCGGGGTTGGACGACAAAGAAATCTACATGACGCTCGGGATCGACGCCGGCCACTGGTCGCGCATCGTGAAGGGAGACGCCCATTTTCCGGTCAACATGATCGATGAGCTCATGACGCTCTGCGGCAACGAAGCGCCGCTGAAGTGGCTGGCCAATAAGCGCGGATACAGCTTGCAGTTGCTCAAGACCGAGGCCGAGAGACGCATCGAGGATCTTGAGTTCCGGCTCGAAAAAGAGACCGAGCGCCGCCAGTGGGCGGAAGACCTTGCCGTAAAGAGGGGATAGCCATGCGAACCGCCGTCCAGGAAACCAGTATCGACGCCTTTTACCTTCACCGTGGCGCGGGCAAATCTGCCCAGCAACGGGAGCGCGTCCTCGAATTTATCGCGTCCCGCGGTGGCGATTGGAGCATCGGCGAGATCGCCCGCGCTCTCGGCCTGGAGAAGTCAACCGTCAGCGCGCGCGTCAATGAGCTGGTGAACGAGACGCGCGACCTGGTTGAAAAGCCCAGGCGCAAGGATCGCGTCAGCGGAATCACCGTGCGGCCCGTCGGGCTTCCCATGGTCGGGCAGCAAAACCTATTTTGATCCAACAAAAAACAACAAGGAGCCGCGCGCGATGCGTGATTATTCGAAGGTTTCGAGTGGGTTCTGGACCGGAAAAACCGGTCGATCGTTACGCGGTGATATGCAAACTCAGATCGTCGCGATGTACCTGATGACCTCGCCTCATTCGAACATGATTGGGGTTTTTCATTGCCCGATTTTGTACATTGCGCACGAAACCGGAAGCCCCTTAGAAGGGGCTACAGAGGGGCTTAAAAAACTCATTCAAGGGGGTTTTTGCACCTACGAAGAGGACTCCGAAACCATCTGGGTTCACCAAATGGCCAATTTCCAGATCGGAGAGGCTCTGAAGGCTTCCGATAACCGGGTAAAAGACATCCGCAAGCAGTTCGAAAACCTTCCCGAGGGCCGCATAAAGACTGAGTTTTTCAAGAAATACGGCAAGGCGTTTCACCTCGAAATTAGTAAGCCCCTTGCAAGCCCCTCCGAAGCCCCTCCGAAGCCAGAAGCAGTAGCAGGAACAGAAGCAGGAGAGAGTGGAGGCCCTTCGCCCGGCGAAGACCCTCCGCGCGCTCCCTCGCCGTCTCCGACGATTGCCGGGGCAATCTGCAAAGCGATCAGGGCCGAGGGGATCGGATCGGTGAGTCCGTCGAATCCGACATTCCTCGGGCTGATCGAAGCCGGAGCGACGCCCGAGATTTTCGTCGACGTCGCACGACTTGCGAAGGAGCGAAACATCCTGACCTTTGCCTACGTCCTTGCAACCGTTGCCGGGCAGATCGAAGACGCTGAAAAATGCCCTGCCAAACCAAAGCGCGAACAACCCGAAACGGTGGACTACTGATGATCGGCAACGCTCAAATCCTCAATGCCCGGGTTCATGGGAAAACTCCGGCGCACGTCTGGGTTCACGTCCTGGACACCCAGCCGGATTACTGGACGGCTCAGGACGCTCGCGAATGCATCGCGAACGGCTTTCGCGCCCAGATCCTCGTGCTGCCCACCGAGAGCGTCTCGGGCCTCGATCTTGCGATCCTTAAGGGCCTCGTGGTGCACGTCCAGGGCGAAAACCACGAACGGTGCATGGCGGTGCTCAATCGCTGCAAGCAATACGCTGACCGCGTGCTCTACGCGCCGAGCCACGGCGGTTTCATTGATACGGGGGTCGAGAATGCAGTCGCCTAACGTCATCCCGGACGACATCGACTTTGCGGCCTACTACCGCGCAACCCGAGTTGATCGCATCATCGTCAAGGCTCAGGACTGGGCCTATGACCTCGGAGAGCGCGCCGATAAAGGGCACGTCGTCCAGGGCGCGAAGCTGCCGTGGAAGAAAACCCATGACGACATCGGGTTCGCTCCGGGTGATCTTTCGGTATGGGCCGGGATCAACGGCCATGGGAAATCGACGCTCCTCCTCCAGGTTTGCAATCACTTCATTGCCCAAAACGAGCCGGTATGCATCGCATCCCTCGAAATGCCCATCGTCGAAACCTTGTACATGATGGCCTGCCAGACCGCTAGGTGCGAGCCGAGCAAGGATTTCACGGGCAAGTTTCTCGACTGGTGCGGCGATCGCCTCTGGCTGCTGAACCAGAAGGGCGCAGTGAGCCAGGATGCCATCCTTGGCGCGATCAAATGGTCTGCCGAGCATCGCGGCATCAAGCACTTCGTGATTGACAACTTGATGATGGTGACGGACGGCGAATCTGGCGAGCGCGCCATGAACAGCCAGAAGACGTTTATCGAAAACCTTAAGCGCGTAGCCGACGACTGCCAGATGCATGTCCACCTCGTGCACCACGTCCGCAAGGGCGACAGCGAAGGCGACCGTCCAGGGAAGTTCGACCTCAAGGGGTCTGGCTCGATCGCTGATTTGTCCGATCAGGTGTTCATCGTCTGGCGCAACAAAAAGCGCGAGGCGTACATGCAAAACCCTGCAAATCCTCACAACGAGGAGATTCACCGACAGCCGGGCGCCGCGCTGGCAGTTGTTAAGAATCGGCGGGTGGGTATTGAAAAGTCTTACTCGCTCTGGTTTCACCGTGTCTCGCGCCAATTCTGCCCGACAGACGCAGGAATGCCGTTTGACATAACGATGGGTGGGCTATGACACACAAACACGGCCCCGTCTATGACAACTCCTGCCCTGAGTGCCAGGTTGCTGCGGTACTCGCCCGGCGCCCGTCTCTCATCCTGCAACGTGCGCACATCGAGTATCTGGCGAAGTACCACGGCGTGAACCGTGACGAGCTCATTGCGAGATTGAAAAATGAATAAGCGCACATTCATCCTTGCCCACGACTTAGCCCGTCAGACAGCGTTACAGGCCGTTAAAGACGCGCCTGATGGGTACGCAGTCATCGTGCAGGAACGGGCTCGGACGCTGGATCAGAACGCCAAGTTTCACGCGATATGCAGCGATTTGGCGAAATCAGGTATTGAGTGGGCGGGAAGGCAACGGACGCTGCTGGAATGGAAGGTACTACTGGTATCGGGCCATGCCGTGGCTACAAACACGCCAGCAGAGATTGTTCCGGGGCTTGAGGGTGAATTTATCAATCTTCGGGAAAGCACCGCAAACATGGGGAAAAAGCGCGGCTCAAGCCTGATTGAATATTCCCTTGCTTGGTGCGCCATGCATGACGTTCGACTGAAGGAGGCGGCATGATCCCCAAGCCGATCCGCTGGCGATCCCCTGCCCACAGGCGCAACGTTGCGTCCCTTGCTTGCATTGCCTGTGGTGTACCTGGAATGACTCAGGCAGCCCACAGAAACGAAACCAAAGGATTTTCAATAAAAGCCTGCGACAGCCAGCTAATGGCCCTCTGTATCGACTGCCATACCGCAATTGACCAAGGCGGCAGGATTGCCAAGGAAACCCGCAGGGAAGTCGAAAAGGCTTACGTCAAGGCAACCAGAGCCAAGTTAATCCAAGCCGATAAGTGGAGTTTCGACGCTGAACTTGCTTACAACCGGTGGATGAAATGAGTTTTGGCAAGCGATACCAGGCACTAGGAAGGCTCAAGCGCGGCGAAAGAAACAAGACCGAAGCCGCCTATGAAGCGTTCCTGTTGCAGCAAAAGGCAGTCGGGTTGATTCAGGATTACTGGTTCGAGGGCGTGAAACTCCGTCTAGCCGATAACACATTCCTGACAATCGACTTTGCAATCCTCGGGGCAGACGGGAGGATTTCCCTGCACGACACGAAAGGCGCACCCCACCTGATAACGGACACGGCGAAGGTAAAGCTGAAAACAGTTCGGGAAGTCTACCCGTTCGACATATTTATCGTCACGCCCAGAGCAAAAAAAGACGGGGGTGGCTGGAATCTGGAAGAGATATGAGCGATTACGAACAGTGGGAACGTGGCGATCCATTCGAAGTAGTCGCAAGAAGGGAAGCAGTCGCCCAGAGAAAAGAACATTAATGCGGCCTATGCATCCACAAGCGGATCGTGTTCGGCAAACATGGGGAGGTGGAATTCAAATGCACGTTCAGCAAACAGCACTACGGCACCAGGTGCGAACACTACCGGTCGGAGGGGAAATGACTCAGGATGAGAGCGAGCAAATTGAGGAGCTGATCCTCGTTTGGTATTACTGGTCCAAAGCGCACCGCGAGCAATTGAGCTACAGCCGAGTATCACCTGGCTTCGAGCATGCCCAGACCCACGATGTCTATGACGACAACGACGACCGTGATGCAAAGCTCAATCGGTACAACGCAGAGCAGGTCGATGTCTGTCTGAATACCCTGGACGTGCTCCTGCGCGCTGCCGTCGGCCTTCACGCTGCCAACAAGGCGGCAGGCGCCAGCGTGTTCAGTTCGCCCAGGCTGACGCGCGAGGAGCAGCACGCCATGTACAAGGTGGCCAAGGAAGCGCTCCTGCCCATGTTGCGAAAACGCCTCCTGATCCGCGACGTATGTTGATCCGACCCAAATCCTGTTGCAAAATCGCGGCAAGTGGGGAGAGTTGCCCCCAAAATTTCTGCAAGCCCCGCAAATCGTGGGGCTTTTTGCATTTCTACGGAGCAAATCATGGCCCTAGCCGATACCATCGCTGCCGATCAAGCCGCTGTCGCAACCGCTCAGGCTGCGCTCGACGCGGCCAACGCTCAGCTTGCCGCCGACCAGGCGCAACTTGCGGCGGCTCAACCCCATCTCTCCCTCTGGCAGGAAGTCGAGGCCTACGCAGCCACGATTGGCATCGAGGCAGAAGCCGCCATCAAATCCTTCTCCGACCGCGCAAAGGCGCTCCTCGGTCTGTAACCCTTGTCTCCTCCCTGCCTTTGGGCAGTTTCCCGGCCCTGAGAAATCTCGGACGGGCTTTTAATTCTCGGGGCTGCCATCTTTACCCTAAGCGTCAGAGCGGACATCAAGAAGGTGGCCCGCTCGCTCGACGCCCTGGCGAAAAAGCAGCTCCCGTTCGCGACTGCGCAGGCCCTGACCGCTACCGCCAAGAACGTCCAGGCAGCGGAAGTGGCCGGCATGGTCAAGATGTTCAAGTCGCCCAGCCCGTTCACGCGCAAGTCTGTGCGGGTGCAGGCAGCTCGCAAGAGCAACCTCGAGGCAAAGGTGTTCGTCATGGACACTGCGGCGAAGTATCTCGCCCCGTACGAAACCGGAGGGGTTCACAAGCTCCCATCGCGCGCGCTCCTCAACCCGAAAGACATTCGGCTGAATCAGTATGGGCAACTGCCCAGGGCGACGCTGGCGCGTCTGAAGGCGCGTCCGGACATCTTCATTGGCAAGGTGAAGACGGCGCATGGAACGATCAATGGTGTATGGCAGCGCTCGACAGTCAAGCCGCTGATCAGCAATGGCAAGCGCTTGCGCAAGGCCAACCAGACCGGCAGGCTCAAGCTCCTGATCCGGTTCGGAGATGCACTGCCAGTCAAGCACCTATGGAACTACCGCGCCATCGCCCGCAAGGTGGTGTCCGACACGTTCCAGAAGGAAATGACCAAGGCCATAAACGCCGCGATGGCGACCGCGCGATAGAGGGACACCCTCCCGCCCAGGGATGGTCATGCGCTGGATGGTCTGCCCAAACGATGGTCAAAACCCAATGGGTCCTTCCCGGACCCTTTAGCCACGCGGGCATTGCGCACCGCGATTAACGGCTAGCTATGAAACTTTTAGATTAGGTTAACAGGCGTCCCTTGGAACTACTTTCCCTGACCCAGTTCGCGGTGCTGCACGGCGTGAGCAAGCCTGCTGTCACGAAGTGGAAGAAGCGCGGCCTGATTGTCTTTGAGGGAGATCAGGTAAACGTTGAAGCGTCGAATGCCGAGCTTAAAAAGTACCGGCGCGACAGCCCGGTTAACTCAAAGGTTAACCAGACCAAACAGTTAACCGTTCGGCCTGGCGAGACGGCGGCCGATGCTGCCGATCGGGTTCTCCTCGCCTCCGGCGCGGAAATGGATCTCGAAGAAGCGCGTCGGGTAAAGGAAAACTACCTGGCGCTGCTCAACCAGCTCGAATACGACCAGAAGTCTGGCCTGGTGGTTCCGGTCGAGGATGTGGCCAGGGTGGCGGATAGCAAGTTCGCGAAAGCGCGAACCCGGCTTCTGGCGATCCCCGCTGAACAGTCGCCACGCCTGCACCGTCTCAAGACGGTCACTGAAGTACAGGACGCCTTGCAGGAAATCATCACCGAGGCATTGGAAGAGCTGACGCAACATGGGGGACGCTGACCACCGGTACGCCCGAGGGTTGCGCGCGCTTGAGCAAAGGCTGGAGGAAGGACTGCGCAAGAACCTGCAGCCGCCCCCGAAGCTGACGATCAGCCAGTGGTCCGAGCGGTACGCGGTGCTGTCCAAGGAAACGAGTGCCCAGACGGGTCGGTTTCGGGCTTTCCCGTACCAGACCGGCATCATGGACGCGATCTCGGATCCGGCCGTCACCACGGTGACAGTGAAGAAATCGGCCAGGGTTGGGTACACGAAGATCCTGGACCACGTGGTCGGGTACTACGTTCACCAGGATCCGTCGCCGATCCTGATGGTGCAGCCGCGGGTTGAAGACGCAGAGGATTACAGCAAGACGGAAATCGTGCCGATGTTGCGCGATACCCCTGTTTTGTCGGTGCTGGCCGGCGACATGAAGGCGAAGGACAGCAACCAGACGATTCTTAAAAAGGTGTTCCAGAACGGGTCAAGCCTGTCCCTGGTGGGAGCGAATAGCCCCGGGGGCTTTCGCCGGATCACTGCTCGGGTGGTGCTGTTTGACGAAGTTGACGGCTACCCAACGGGCGGCGCCGGCATGGAGGGCGATCAGATTGCCCTGGGCACAAAACGGTCTGAGACCTTCTGGAATCGCAAGATAGTGGTTGGATCAACCCCTACGGTCAAAGGCCTGAGCCGGATCGACCGGAGCTGGGAGGAGTCTGACCAGCGTCGGTATTACGTGCCGTGCCCCCACTGTGGGGAATTCCAGCCGCTCGAGTGGGGAGGGCCGGATACACCCCACGGATTCAAGTGGGACAAGGACGAGGATGGCAACGGCATCCCAGAGTCGGTGTATTACATCTGCCGGGAAAGTGGCTGCATCATCCACGACGTCGACAAGCCGGAAATGGTTGAGGCGGGAGAGTGGAGGGCGTCGAAATCCTTCAACGGGCACGCCGGATTTCATATCTGGGCGGGGTATTCGCTATTCCCCAATGCGTCATGGGTGAACCTGGTCGCTGAGTGGCTGCGGGTCAAAGATGATCCGCTGGCGCGTCAGACGTTCATCAACCTGGTGCTTGGCGAGTGTTATGAGGACCGGGGCGAAAAGGCGCTGAACGAGACGAAACTGGTCTCGCGTTGCGAGGTATGGCCAGGCGAAGTGCCGGACGGGGTCGCTGTGATCACGGTCGGGGTCGACACCCAGGACGATCGTTTCGAGATCGAGGTAGTCGGCTGGGGCCGCAACGAGGAATCATGGTCGATCGACTATGAAACCATCGAGGGCGACCTGGAGACGCCGGATCCATGGTTGAGGCTTGACGCCCACCTGAAACGGACCTGGCATCGCGCTGACGGCCACGGATTCACGGCGATGGGCGCCTGCATCGATTCGGGCGGCCACCATACGCAGAAGGTGTACGACTTCGCGAAGGATCGCATCGGGCGCCGGATCTGGGCGATCAAGGGCGAGTCAGCCGCCGGAGGGAAGCGTTCCCCGGTCTGGCCGACCAAGAAGCCGAGCCGAAAGACGAAGGCAAGTTACCGCCCGATCATCCTCGGGGTGAACGCGGCGAAGGATTCGATTCGCGGGCGACTGCACATAGAGACACCGGGCCCGGGGTATATGCACTTTCCCGCGGACAGGGACATCGGGTATTTCGCGCAGCTCACCAGCGAGCGATCGATCAGGAAGCAGGCAAACGGGCAATTCTTCCGGGTGTGGGAATTACCCCCTGGGCGCGCCAACGAGGCGCTGGATTGCCGGGTGTATGCCTACGGCGCGTTGTGCGGATTGCTGCACTTCGGGCTGAAGTTGAATATCAAGGCCGACCAGATCGTCGGTGCCGAGGCTCCGCCTGAGCCGGAGCCAGTCGTTGAAGACAAGCCCGCATGGGTGCCGGGGCTGCAGAAGACCCCGGCGATCATCGAGCAACCAGTGAAAAAAACTCTCGCCAGTCGCCTGGCATAGGACCTGACCCATGTACAACCCGAGCACCAGCATCCTGGCTGGCATGTCGACGGATGCGCTGCGCGCGGCACTCGCCAGTGCCCAGCAGGCGTACCTCGAACTGTCGACCGGTGCGAAGGTCCAGACGGCGGTGTACACGCAAGGTGATGGAAACCGGAGCGTGACGTTCACACCCGCCAACCTCGGCGCGCTGACCGCGCTGATTAAGCAATTGCAGGCGCAGCTCGGGATCGTTCGCCGCGGGCGCCGGCCAATCGGGTTCAGGTTCAACTGATGGACGCACCTGTTCAGATCCTCGACTCGTCGGGTAACCCGATGCAGCCAAAGCGCAGCCGCGCCTCGATGCTCGTGGGTGGCGGAAACGCGCCGTACGACGCCGCGGATGTCTATGGCGCGCACATGGCAGAGTGGAGGCCGTATCTGTGGTCGCCTGACGGCGAGCTCAACATGTACCGCGACCGCATCGTGTCGCGTGTGCGCGACCTGGTGCGCAATGACGGATGGGCGAGCGCTGCGGTAACGCGCACGCTGGACAACGTCATTGGCGCGGACTTCAGGCCGGTGGCAAAACCTGATTATTTTGCGCTTGCCGCGATGACCGGCAACAAGGCGTTCGATCACGTCTGGGCTGATGAATTCGGCCAGGCGATCGAGGCGCGCTGGCGCAGTTGGGCGAACGACCCGGGCCGCTACTGCGATGCGCAGCGCAATCTGACCGTCGCGCAGCTCATGCGCCTGGCGTTTCGCCACAAGCTCATCGATGGCGATGCCCTGGCGATGCTTCTCTGGCTTCCCAGTCGCGTCGGTATCGGTCGTGCTCAGTATGCGACGACGGTGCAGATCATCGATCCGGATAGGCTGTCGAACCCGCAACTGCGCTTCGACCAGATGGTCATGCGCGGTGGCGTCGAAGTGGACGAATACGGCGCCGCGGTGGCGTATCACATCCGGAGGGCCCACCAGGGCGATTGGTTCAGCGCTGCCCAGGCAGTGCATTGGGACCGCGTTCCTCGTGAAACGGACTGGGGCCGGCCGATCATCGTCCACGACTATGACCATGACCGGGCGGCGCAGCACCGGGGCGGGGCAGGGATCCTGACGCCAGTCCTGCAGCGACTGAAAATGCTGATTAAGTACGACGGCACGGAGCTCGACGCATCGATCATCAATGCGATCTTCGGGGCGTACATCGAGAGCCCGTACGATCCGTCGCTCGTCGAGGAAGCCCTGGGCGAGGGTGATTCTCTGAATGCCTACCAGGAGGAACGGGTCAATTTCCACAAGGACCGCAAGATCAGCATCGGCGAAGCCCGCATGCCGATCCTGTTCCCAGGCGAGAAAGTGACATCGGTAACGGCATCGCGCCCGAATTCGAATTTTGCAGAATTCGAGAACGCGATGCTGCGCAACGTGGCAGCTGGCACCGGGATCTCCGCCCAGCAGATCAGCCAGAACTGGTCGGATGTGAACTATTCCAGCTACCGGGCCGCGATGCTCGAGGCCTGGAAGACGCTCAGTCGTCGGCGTACGGACTTCGCGCATGGCTTCGGTCAGCCGATTTACTCGGCATTCATGGAGGAATCCATGGAGGTCGATGATCTTCCGTTGCCTGCTGGCGCTCCCTCGTTCATGGAGTGCCGCGTGGCATACGCCCGGGCGAAGTGGATGGGACCCGGACGTGGATATGTCGATCCGGTTAAGGAAAAACAAGGCGCGATTCTTGGCATGGACGCCTGCCTGTCGACGCTCGAGCACGAGACCGCAGAGCTCGCTGGCGCTGACTGGCGCGAAATGGTCGGCCAGCGCGCCATCGAAATCAAACTATTCAAGGATCACGACATCCCGCTGCCGAAATGGGCTGCAGGCGATGACGCGACCGACGTGAGCAAGGAGCCAGAAGCAGCATGAACAACGTCCTGCCCCGGCTCGGCCAGCGCATGTTCAATACGCCGATCGCAATTCATCCGCGCAAGGCCGAGATCGTGATCGCAGCGCTCGCCGATCGTCTCGGGATCAGCCAACTAACGAATCTGGGTGGCCAGGTGATCCCGATGGCGTTCGACCAAGACGACGGGCAATCCTCCCGCGGCCGGAACCCCCGCGGCGGCTATGACGTCGTTGGAGGGGTGGCGATCATCGAGGTGCAGGGCACGCTCGTGCAGAAGCTCGGGACCCTGCGGCCCTACAGCGGCATGTCGGGCTATGACGGGATCCGCCAGAACTTCCTGATGGCGCTGACCGACCCCGACGTCGAGGCGATCATGCTCGACGTCGATTCGCCTGGTGGCGAGGTCGCCGGATGCTTTGACCTGGTGGACACGATTTACCAGGCGCGCGGTGATAAACCGATCTGGGCAATCTTGAACGAGTCGGCATATTCGGCTGCCTACGCGATCGCGAGCGCTGCCGATCGGATCGTCGTGCCGCGCACCGGCGGTGTGGGAAGCATCGGGGTGATCTGCGCGCACGTGGATTTTTCCAAGGCCCTGACCTCGGCCGGCATCAAGGTGACGTTTATCACCTACGGCGACCGCAAGGCCGACGGCCATTCCGAAATCCCGCTTTCTGACGAGGCATATGAGCGCTTCCAGGCGGACATCAATCAAATGGGCGAGCTGTTTGCACAGACGGTCGCCCGCAATCGGGGCATCAAGGCGGACAAGGTGCGAGAGACGCAGGCGGCGACCTACATGGCAGCCGATGGCGTTGCTCAAGGCTTGGCCGACGAGGTCATGGCGCCAGATGCGGCGTTTCGTGCGTTATTGGCCGAGCTGGCCACTTAATTACTGAGGAATCTTCATGAAACTTTCAAAAATTGCAGGCGCTATGTCTTTTGCGCATTTGCTGGGGCTGGCATCGGCGAAAGCTGAAGATGACCAGGACAAAAAAGACGACGAAAAAGCCAAGCGCGCCGATGAGGACGACGGCGACGCACAGCGCGAGGATGAGTCCGACGAGGACTACGCCAAGCGCATGGAAGACAAGAAAAAGGACGACGAGGACGAAAAGGCCGAAGGCGACGATCCTGAGAAAAAGGACGACGAAGAGGGCGACGACGACGAGAAAGACGTCAAGAAGTCCAAAAAAGCCCAGGACGACGAGAAGGTGCGCAAAGCAGAACGCGCGCGCTGCGCAGAAATCCTCGCCCATGGCATTGCTCAGGGTTGCGTGCGCCAGGCCGGTGTGTTCGCGTTCGACACCGACATGACCTCGGCCCAGGCGGTCAAGGCGCTCCAGGCATCCGCCCAGGACGGCCCGGCGCGCTCGAACGGATTGCGCGAACGCATGTCCGCTGTCCGCATCCCCAACGTCGGAGCTGACGGCGGCGCGCCCGCTGCTGACCCGACCGACCCGAAGTCCAAAGCGCTTGCAATTGTCGAAGCCGGCAAGAAGCGCCGCGGCGAAATTTAACCCCCAACGAAAGGAACGACCATGACTCTTACAGTCAACACGATTGGGGACAACCCCCAACAGCCCGGCATCTATGCCGAAACCTACGTACCCGATCAACTGATCGCGGGTAACGCCAAGCTGGTTTCGGCGGCCGTGACCTTCGTTTCCGGCCAAGTGCTGGCGCGTGGGTCGGTCGTCGGCGTGATCACCGCCTCGGGCAAGTATGCCCTGTCGCTCTCGGCCTCCTCGGACGGTTCGCAGACTCCCGTCGCGATTGTTGCCGACGCGGTTGACGCGTCAGCCGGTGACGTGACTGGCGGCGTGTATCTCGCGGGCGAGTTCAACGCGAACGCGCTCACGCTCGGAACCGGTATCACCCTCGCCGCGGCGACAGCAGCTCTTCGCCCCCTCTCCATCTGGATCAAGTCGGCCATCGTGGCCAGCGATCCCACCTGAACCTAGCACCTCAATAAAAGGACCCGCTTCGGCGGGTTTTTTTATTGGTGCGCGTCGAAACCGGAGCCATCATGACCGCAACGAACAACACCTTTGTGTATGACACAAACACCCTCATTCAGGTTGTCCCCAACCTGAAGCGAGCCCAGAAATTCCTGCTCGACACGTTTTTCCCGAATATCGTCATGAGCGATTCGGAATTCGTGAGCATCGACGTTGACGTCGGTATCCGCCGCATGGCCCCCTTTGTCTCTCCCCTGGTGGAAGGCAAGCTGGTCGAACAGCGTCGGATCCAGACGAACGTTTTCAAGCCCGCCTATCTTAAGGACAAGCG
>Ga0118677_10000508_pt1 | contig 20028 bp, 23 predicted proteins | sample AliMusrvi5mmetaG_FD_86154 | JGI IMG/M metagenome (GOLD analysis project Ga0118677, IMG submission 86154)
GACAACCCCATCGCCAGCCGCAACTCCGCATTCAACATCCACAAGACCCGCTCCACCCCAGGCTGCCCAAACGCCCCCAAACCCCAAAGCGGAGCCCGGCCCACCAGCACAGCCTTCGCCCCCAGCGCCAATGCCTTCAGAATGTCCGTACCGCGCCGAAGCCCACCGTCCATCAGTACCGGAATCTTCCCGCCCACCGCATCCACCACATCGGGCAACGCATCCAAAGTAGCGATCGCCCCATCCAGTTGCCGCCCGCCATGATTCGAAACCACAATCGCATCGGCCCCGCGCTGCACAGCAAGCGCCGCATCCTCAGGCGAGAGCACGCCTTTCAAAATCACCGGAACATTCCCTCCGGCCTTCAACCAGTCCACCGCCTCCCAGGTCATGTTCGGCGTATGCGGCAGCCACGCCGCGGCCTGGGCCGGACTCCGCGGAGCCACCTTCTCCCCAGCCTTAGGCACGCCCGACTGCATATAGCCGTAGTCAAACCGGTTTCTATTATTGCGGTCGCGATTCGATTGATACGCGTTATCGATCGTGACCACGATCCCCTTGCCCCCACCATCCTCCACACGCCGCGCATAACCCTGCGTCGCCGATTTCGTCGGCAGCCCGATCGTATTCGACCACCACAGCAGCGGCTTGCCCGCATCGAGGATCTTCTGCACCCCGGTCCCCGAACAGATCAGCGTCTTCGAACTCAACGCAGCCTGCGCCACAACCTCATCGGCACTGGGCATCACCAGATTCTTGCCACCGGTCGGAGCAATGATCACCGGCGAATCCAACTTCATCCCCAGCAACTCCACCGCGGTGGAGACGTTCGAAACATCGTTCATGAACCGCGGCACCAGAAACACCCGCTCATAAGCCGCACGATTGGCCCGCAGCGTGAGTTCGTCCTCCACGCCGCCGGCAATGAAGTCGTACGCCAGCTTGTGCATCTTGCGTTTGGCGATCGCCTCGAACTCATGCACATTCACCGGAGTGTTCACATCCTCCACCGCGCCATACAACGGCGATGCCGCGGCGAAGCCGAGCAGGTTCCGAAGAGCGTCGCGCCTGAGCATCATAGAGCTCCCCTCCTCCGACGGAGGAGCTCTTCCGCCTGTGCCGCCAGCTCCTGCACCATCACACCCATCTTCGGATGAGACGGCGCAAAGTCCACCAGCACACCGGCCTCCTCAAGCGCTTCGCTCGTAGTAGGACCGATGGAGGCAACCACCATCTTCTTCATGCGGTCTAGAACCATCTGCGACTCACCGGTCCTGCCGGCAATACGCAAAAGGTGATGCAACTGGATTTGAGTGGTGAAAAGAATCACCTCGGCCTCGCCCGCGACAATACGGCGCACCGCATCTTCCAGCGGCGCGGTGTCCTCCGGCAAGTCCCACAGATAAACCTGCACCGGCGTCACCGAAGCGCCGCGCGCCTCGAAGCCGGCAATTAACTCCAGGTTCGACTTCCCATACTCCTGCAAAGCAATCTTCGATTCCTTGCGCCCTTCAAGCGACGTCAGCAGTTCACGCCACGTATTCGGCTCCGGCGCCATCACCGCCACCGGCACATTCCATTCGCGCATCACCGCCATCGGCTTCGGCCCGCGCACCGCCACGGTCATCTTGCGCAGCGCCTCGCGGAACTGCTCTTCCGGATACCGCGAAGCCAATACTTTATCTAGAGCCTTCACGCCAACACCGGTCAGCAAGACCATCATGTCGAACTCGCCCGCGAACAGGCGCTCGGCAAACTCGAAAGCCTGCGTGTTATCTTCCACGGGCACTTCGCGCACCGAAGGCGCGACAATCGCCTCACCGCCGCTCTTCTGAATCAGTATCGCGATCTCTTTAGCGCGGCGCGACTCAAACGCAACCACGCGCATACCTGCTAGTGACATTGGAGTTAGTATACTGGACGTTTATGTTTCAGGCGAAGCAGGATTCATTTGACGCCATCGTCGTCGGCTCCGGCGCCACAGGCGGATGGGCAGTGAAGCAGTTGACCGAAGCGGGCATGCGGGTAGTAATGCTCGAAGCCGGCGGCAAGCTCACCGCCAAGGATTTCACCGAACATCAGAACACCTGGAATCTCCCCTTTCTGGGGATGTCGCAGAAGGTCATCCAGGACCGCCCCATTCAGGGCCAGTGCTACGCCTGCTCCGAGTTCAACTACAAGTGGTTCGTCAATGACGCCGAGAACCCCTACACGCAGGCGAAGCCGTTCAACTGGATCCGCATGCGCGTGCTCGGCGGACGCAGCCTCAGCTGGGGACGCCAAAGCTATCGCATGGGTCCGCTCGATCTCGCCGCCGCCAGCCATGACGGCTACGGTGACGATTGGCCAGTAACCTATGACGAACTGATTCCCTACTACGAACTGGTCGAAAAGTTTGTCGGCATCAGCGGACAGGCCGAGAACCTTCCGCAACTTCCCGACAGTGTGTTCCAACCGCCGATGGAGATGACCTGCGGCGAGCAGGTGCTGCGCAAGTCTTCGATGGCGAAGTTGGGCCGCACCGTGACCATCGGCCGCGTTGCGATCCTCACCAAACCGCTCAACGGCCGCGGCGCCTGCCACTACTGCGGACCATGCGAGCGCGGCTGCGCGACGTATTCCTACTACAGCTCCCCGTTCACCACCATCGCCGCGGCGCAGAAAACCGGCCGCCTCACAACAATCACTGACGCCGTGGCCGCCAAGGTCATCATGAAAGATGGCAAGGCCGCCGGCATCAGCTACATCGATAGCAAGTCGCGCGACATTAAAGAAGTCCGCGCCAAGGTGCTGATGCTCTGCGCCTCCACGCTCGAATCGACGCGCCTGCTCATGAACTCCGGCATCTGCGGCGACAACGACGCCCTCGGCCGCAACCTGATGGACCACATCTATCAAGGCGGCGCATCGGGCACCATGCCCGGCATCGAAGCCCGCGCGTGGGCAGGTCCGCCGCGCCGTCCGAATGGCATCTACGTACCGCGTTTCCGCAACGTGAAAGAGAAGACCACCAGCGGCTTCATCCGCGGCTATGGTTATCAGGGCGGCAGTTCGCCGAACTTCAACATGGGTGCTCCCGGCTTCGGCGAAAGCTACAAGAACGCCGTGCGCGACACCGGCCAGTGGGGCATCAACCTCGGCCTGTGGGGCGAGTGCCTGGCGCGCAAAGAGAACTACGTCGAAATCGATAAGACCAGGACCGACGCCTGGGGCATCCCCACGTTAAAGATCCACATGGAGTGGGGCGACAACGAAAAGGCATTGTGGAAGGACGGCCGCGAACAGGCCGCCACCATGCTCGAAGCTGCCGGCGCGAAGAACGTCCGCATGACCGGCCAATACTCGATCCCCGGCTTCTGCATCCACGAAATCGGCACCGCGCGCATGGGCACCGATCGCAAGAAGAGCGTGCTCAACAAGTGGTGCCAGGCGCACGACGTGGAGAACCTGTTCGTCACCGACGGCGCGGCATGGGTATCGAGCGGCTGCTCCAATCCAACCCTGACCATGATGGCGCTGACGGCCCGTACGTGCGACTATATCGCCAAAGAGTACTCCAAGAAGCTGGTGTAACCCATGAGCGATGGACGCGAAGAGCGCGAAGAACAGCGCAAGCGATTAGAGCAGGAAAAACAGAAGGACCGCGAGGACCGCGTAGACCGCTACGAACCCGACCCCTGGGTACCCGAGCGCGACGACTCCTAAGCAGACTACCCCACCGGGGACTGCCCTCACTGTCCCAAGCGAAGCGCGCGGACTGCGCGGGCTGTCCCCCACAAACGACACGTCCGGAGAGTTAGCCCGCTGAACACAACCCCACTGGGGACGCTGCAAGCTACGTCCCCAAAACGACACCCCTACTTCAGCGCCCGCCGTAACAAATTCTCCGTAATCCTCTGCACCCTCGTATCCGGACCATGCGGCCGCGTAAAATGCGACCAAGGCAGCCAGTGACCAGGCGGCGAAGAGAGTCCTTGCGCCCACCAGATCGTCGCCGCATTGAATACAAAGTTGCCCTTAGGCCCAGGATAAATAGTAGAAGTCCAATGCGCCGGCCTAACCCCGCTGCTCAGCGCAGTGCCTTCCCCCACCACCTCAAGCCCCGGGATATTGGCCGGATCCCCATGAAACTCCCATCCCACCAGGCCCGGAATCGAGTCGCCCTTCTTCATCCCCGTACCCGCAAACATCCAGTGCTCGGGTTTAGTAGCGATCCAGTCGCCGCCGCCATTAAACGGCGTAATAGTGCGAGCCCCCATCAACAGAGCCTCGTTCGGACCCTCCATATCGAAGGGACCCATAGTCTTCCTCTCCTCCGCCGAAAGTCCACCATAACGGCCAGCGCGTCGAATCGTACGATTCGGCCCATACGGACTCAAAAAGCAAACAGCATTACCGCTAAGATAAAGCTCCGTAACCCCAGCCGCGACCGCAGCCTTCGCCGTATCGTACTGGCGCGGATCCCAATACTCATCGTGCCCCACGCTGATGAATACCTTCGAGCGCAGCGGTTGCGCCGGGTCAATCATGTCGCTATTCGAACAATAGGTCACGTCGTAGCCATGCTGTTCCAACCAGTAGCACAGCGGAAACTCCCACAACAAAAACTCGCCGGAGCCCATCGACTGCGGATTCTCAAAGATCTGCGGATACTTGCCATAAGGCCGATTAAAGCTGACCGTGGACTCGCCCACCAGCGAGCCCTTGGGATTCGTGTACAGCGAGAACTTATCGGGCCAGACGTTATACGCCTGCCAGGTATTGTCGCTCACCTGAAACAGAATATCGGCCTTGCGTTTATCCCGCACCACAAAGATCACGTAGCTCTGCCACGGCGTACCTTCCGTAAGTGTCAGCCGGCCCAGATAGACGCCGCTGGGCCAGTCCTTGGGAATCGTCACCGCAGTGCTGGTCTCCCACTGGCACAGCCGCAGGCGCCTCTCCCCGATTTCAGGATCGGGTTGTACTTTGCCGCTAAATGGTCCAAGCACAGTCATGCGCCGCGCGCCGGCACCGCCGTAGTAACCCATGCGAAAGATTTCGATCTGGAACTTCGAAGCCGGATTGGTGCTGACCTTGATCTCCAGCGTCTGGCCCGCTTCGATGCTCTGGTGCGAGCAGTAGCCCTCGATCCACGGCGAGCGGAAGCCGCCGGTCTTATCCAGCCGCATGCGCGTCAACTGCCAGTCCGTGGTCCCCGGCTTGCGGTTTTCCACGCTGACAAATGGCGCAGCCAATGCGGCTTTCAGGAGTTCTCTTCGATTTGGCACGGCATCCTCATTTTACATATTGATACCATGGTGTTTTCTATCGCATGGCACAACGCGGATTATTCATTACCTTCGAAGGCATCGACGGGTGTGGCAAGACCACCCAGATGCGGCTGCTGGTCGACCGTTTGCGGCACGAGTCCTACGACGTGCTGGAATCGGCCGAACCCGGCGGCACACGCATCGGCACGCAGGTGCGGCGCATCCTGCTCGATTCAGCGAATCAGGAGCTGTCGTCCACCGCGGAGTTGCTGCTCTACTTTGCCTGCCGCGCACAGAACGTCGACGAATGGATCAAGCCCGCGCTTGAACAGGGCAAGGTCGTCGTCTCCGATCGCTTCACTGATTCCACGCTGGTGTATCAGGGCGCGGGCCGCGGCCTGGGCGAAGAGACCGTGCGGCAGTTGCATGAGATCGCCTGCCGCGGCACGAATCCGGACCTGACCATCATCGTCGATATCGATCTGGAACAGAGCCTCACACGAGCCAAGAAGCGCAACAAAGTCCTGAGCGATCAGCAGCAGCCCGACGAAACGCGCATGGACGAGCAGGCCGTCGAATTCCACCGTATCGCGCGCGATGCCTACGTGGCGCTGGCTGAGAAAGAAAAGGATCGCATCGTGGTGATCAACGGACGGCGCTCCATCAACGAAATCGCCGAAGACATCTGGGAGACCGTGCGCAGGAGGCTGATTGTTCGATAATTTTTACGGCAACGCAACCGCCGCGGCCACGCTGGAAGGCATGATCTCGGGGAGCCGCATTCATCAGACGATCTTGATCGCGGGGCCTGAAGGGATCGGCAAAGCCACGCTGGCGCGCAGATTTGGAGCTCGCCTGCTGGGGCATCCGGAGCTGATCGAACAGGATGATTTGAGCCTGCCGAACAACGCCGCGCACATCGCCGAGCGCGAAAAGCTGCCTTCGGAAAAGCGAGTGGAAGATCCGCTGCTATTCCAGTCGCACTCCGATTTCGTAACGTTTCCGCCCGATGGTCCGCTGCGGCAGTTATCGATTCAGCAGATGCGCCTGCTCAAAGACCGCGCCCAGTTCAAGCCCATGCACGGGCAATTCCGGGTGTTCCTGATCGATCACATCGACCGCGCCAACGAACAGGCCGCGAACTCGCTGCTCAAGACGTTGGAAGAGCCGCCTGACCATCTGATCCTGATCATGACCGCGGAAAACGCCTACGACCTGCTCCCCACCATCCGCTCGCGCTCGGTGCCGCTGCAGCTCGCCCCGCTGGCGCCCGGCGAGATGAAGGCCTTTGTCAAAACGCGGGGACTGGATCATGCGGAGCGCCGCGTTGCGCTGGCCTGCGGAAGTCCGGGGATCGCAGTCTCGCTTGATCTTGCCGCCTACGACAAGCGTCGCGAAGCGATGCTGGCGCTATTGGTGGCGGCATCCGGAAAGGGTACAGTCGGAACGTGGGCCCGCTACTCCGAAGCGATCGGAGCAAGCCGCTCAGAGAAACTGGAGCCGTATCTCAAAGTACTATACATGCTATTGGAAGACTTGGTGTTACTGCAGCAACAGCGGACAGACATCATGAATTTCGATGTCCGGCAGGAACTTCAGACGCTTTCAAGCGTCATATCATTTGAGTGGATTCGCAAAGCCGTAATGAGAGTAGACGAACTTGTGGTAATGCTGCGCCGTAACATCCAAAAGGGCATTGCACTGGACGCCTTCGTGATGGAGATGCGCGCTGGTTAACACGTGTGGTATCAATAGACCAAGCCCTGTTGCATTAAATTCATCGGGGAATTGGAAGGAGCCTAGCAGTGGAGGCAGGAAACCGCAAATTAATACGACCCAATGTCGTGGCAGGTAAAGAACCCATGAACGCACCTCGACGTGACCAACAAACCAAGAAGATTGTACCGCCCGATCAGACCAACGCGGAAAACTTCTATTACATGAAGCAGATGCAGGCCAAGACCCCAATGGTCGTGGTCCTGAAAGACGGCGAAGTGCTGGAAGGCGTCATCGAATGGTATGACAAATGCTGCCTGAAGTTTAACCGCGAAGGCGCACCGAATCTAATGTTGTATAAAGCAAACATCAAGTATATGTACAAGGCCGGATCCTAATACTCACCACTGTTTCTTAGCCCGGTCCCGTTGTTCCAGCCGGTAGCGTCTGCGCTCACCGGCTTCCTCGTAGCGGCGCAGTTCTTCTTCTGAATTCGGAATCCCCGGTGTGATCTGTTTCGGCTTTCCATCCTCTCCCAACGCAACAAATGTTAAGTAGGCGCTGGAGGTGTGCTTGCACTCTCCGGTATGGACATTTTCCACCCACACCTTAACTCCCACTTCCATGGACGTGCGGAAGACGCGGTTCACGCTGGAGCGCAGGATCACCAACTCCCCAATGGAAACCGGCTGCAGGAAGTTCATGTGATCGATGGACGCCGTGACTACCGGTAAGCGCGAGTGCCGCACCGCAGCCAGCGAGCCTGCAAGATCCACCATGCTCATGACCTTGCCACCAAAGAGTGTGCCGAGAATATTGGCATCGTTAGGCAGGGCCAGTTCGGTCAGTTGTGAGGCCGAGGCTCCAAGCGGCCGGCCTTCCAATTGTTCATCCATGCTTGATTCTCCGTTGGTAGCTGTTCAGAAATGCTTTTGCCTGGTGGGCCAGGATGCCATCGCCAGGTAGCGAAAGTTCGCCGGCATCGAAGGGGAAGTGGTCTTGTTCCCGTGCGTAGCGGATGACGTCTCCAGGGCCGATGGCGAAGCGCACGGCATCGGGCCCATCGCATGAGTGGAAGCGGTCGCAACGCCCGCGCGCATAGCCCATATTGCAGCAGGCGAGCAGCGTGGCGTCATCGGGCGTTTGGGATTCGGCGGAGGAGTGGCATTCGCCCCGGTAAGGGTCGATCAAGGGAAAGCGCACGGTGATGCCCGCATCGAACCGTTCGATGGGATAAAAAAACGGGCAAGGCATCGTCCGTATGGTACCATGCGGGTTTGGACCTGGTTATTATCACGATGCACCGCAAACCGGGGGACTGACACCAATTTCCGGCGCAGTCCAGCCGGAATTTGGCTGTCTGTCCACGGTTTGCCCCGCACCGTACTTTCCATCTGCATGACGTTAGGCTAATCACATTTATGGCAAATCAACGGCTCGAAATCCTCAAAAGCCTGGTAACACAGGACCCGGCAAATGCCTTCACCCGCTACGGACTCGCGATGGAATACGTGAACGCGGGCGAACTGGAAAACGCCGTGACCGAGTTCAATGCGCTGCTGGAGCACAATCCCAACTACGCCGCTGCCTACTTCCATGGCGGCCAGACGCTGGAGAAGATGGACCGCATCGAAGACGCCAAAGCCATCTACCGCCGCGGCATCGAAGTCACCGCCAAGACCGGCGACGGCCACACCCGCAGCGAACTGCAGGGCGCGCTAGACATGCTTGATTGAATCGCTGGCAAGAAAGGAGTAGATCCGCAGATCGATAAACTCCCCGCCCAGCCACTGCCCCTGGCGTGTGATGCCCTCAAAGGTAAAGCCGATCCGCTCCGGCACGGCGCAGCTCTTGCCGTTACCGACGGCGCAGCGGATCTCCACGCGGTTCAGGCCCAGGTCATGAAACGCGTAGTGCAGCATCGCTTTCACCGAACAGGTGACGATGCCCTGGCCCTGCGCCTGCTCCACCAGCCAGTAGCCCAGCTCGGCGCGGCGATTCATCCAATCGATCTTGTGCAGTCCGATGGTCCCGACCAACGACGAATCCCACCAGATGCCAGTGACGATTGCCGCGCGCGTGGCAAACTCCATGGCCGTGGCGCGAATGAACTCCTGCGAATCCGTGGTGCACATAGTGACGTCCACCCACGGCAGCCATCGCCTCAGGTGTTCGCGATTCATATCGACCGCCGCATACAGATCCGCCGCGTGGTGTTCTTCTAACAGGCCCAGCTCAAGCCCTTCTCTGACATGGAAAGAGAACATAGGATTTCGTGGGGAAGTATATCACCGCACGGAGAGTGAAAAGTCGAGGTCCAGAATCACCGCATCATTCGTCACGCGAATGCGCGGAACCTGCAGCGCGCCGAGCTGCAGCGTGAACGGTCCTTTGGGCTGGCCCTTTTCGATGGTGTTCTTCAAATCGTCGAGCACTTTGTATTCGAAGTACTTGGGAAAGTTGCGGGCGAAGGCGTCGCGGATGCGGCGGCTGTACCAACTGCCTCTATCCACGGTGGCGACGCTGATGTTGGTCATGCGGATGGCGCCGCCCTGATAGAAGGGCGTCGCGTCGATCGCAAGATCGAACGCCTCGCCTGGACCGAAGCAGGCGCCGAAGATCTCCCACCCGGTGCGGGCCGTCACACGCATCTTCATATTGAGGCGTCCCTGGTTTTCGCCCAGTCGCGGATTATCGATATAGACGAAACCGCACTTCGACTTCTCGGAACCCTTCACGTACTTGCGGCCGTCCTGCGTGAACACCTGCTGCGAGAGGATCTTCTGCACCGCGGTAAAGTAGATCCGCAGCTCCGCCGCCTGCGCCGCCGGCGCCATCAACAGCAGCACCAGAACCAGACGCCGCAAACCCGGGGACTGACACCAATTTCCGGCGCCGTTTGCCGGAATCTGGCTGTCTGTCCACGGTTTGCCCACCTCGACGCCCTGCGCCCCAAACCTCATTCACTCACCAGCATCCCATCGATCACAGCCGTATTTTCCACCCGCAATCGCAGCTTGTGCGAGGCTGGCTTCGTCCCCGCCAGCAAAGCGTAGTTCAGAAACCAGTTCGGCTGCGGAGGCGCCTTGGTCCAATCCTGCTGGTCCAGCTTGTATTCCAGCTTCGCGGTCTTGCCGAAACTGAAGATCAGCACCGCGATCGGACTGCGAGTAGTGATCTCCAGCTCCTTGATCTCCGCCGCCTGGCCCGTACCCTTGAAGCGCCGCAGCGGGACCGGCTTAGCCTTGGCCGCAAAAGCCGACGCCGGCAGGAAGCGGATAGCGTCGAGATCGGGCTGATACTTCCGCACCGGCAGCACCGCCAACGGTTTGCCCGGACGCACGCCGCGCAGCAGCTCACGCACGGCATCGCTCACCAATGCATGGCCGCGATCGTTGGGATGGACATAATCCTGCGAAAGGTCAGTGAGCTTCAAACCCTTGCGGGCGGCCACTTCGCTCATATCGATCATGGGAATGCCATACTGCGCGGCGAGCTCAAGCAGTTCTCTCTTCGGCCCCGCGGCATAGCTCGTATAAGGATGGATCGCCACCAGCGGAATTCCTTTGCGGATCGCAAGCCGGAAAATCGCCTCCACCGCCGGCAGGCATAGATCGGGACTGAACTTATCGAGCGTGCCCGCTTCCAGCACAATCAGGTCCGGCGACCACTTCAAGCCCTCCTGCTTGATCAGCGCCAGCTGCGTCACCGAAAGCGCGCCGCCGAAACAGATGTTCGGGCCGTGCACTTTGGCCTTCAGGTCCTTCTCCAGGCCGGAGACGATCTGCCCGGCAAACGAGTGCGCGTAGTCAGACGCGCCTGTACCGCAGGTGAGCGAAGTGCCTGAAAACAGCACGCGCATTGCGCCCGTTTTGCGAGCCTTGGCGAGGGCGGCGGAGAGCGGCGTGGACTCGACAGCCGGCAACCAGGAGCAGACCAGGAAAAGAAGAGCAAGACGGAGGTTCAATTTATCAGGGTAACATGCAACGCTAGGAACAAATCCTTGAAGGAGTGCGTATCGGAAGGTATGAAGATCATGTGTGTGGTGTTTCTTTCCATGGCATTCATGCTGGTGGGCCGCGCGGAGACGCAAGGCCTGGAGAGCGTGAAGACACAGGCTGAACTGGAGCAGGCGATGGCATCGCTCGATGCCGCGCTGGTTGAGGCCTACAACCTTGCCGATCCGAAGAAGCTGAGTGCGTTCTTCGATGAAGGAGTGGAGTCCGAAAGTGGCATCAGCCCCACCGAGCTTCGCCGCGCAATCGCGCCCGGCAAGCTGCAGGCTATCCCGCTCAAGGGATATGGCGCGGGAGAACTAGGCGAGCATGATTTCATCCATCCCAAGGCGCGTGCCGTGGATGGCGAGTCGCACTTCATGCACGTCTGGGCATACAAAGACGGAGCTTGGAAGATCACGCGCGCGGCAGGCGACAGCAACCTGTAGTTTCGGCATAATGGAGGCGTGAACTCCACCAGACCATTGCATCTTGTTTTAGGGCGCGCCGCGGCGGTGTGGCTGGTGATGATGCTCGCCGAGTCGATTCACGGGACGCTGCGGGCGCTCTTTCTGAAACCTCGTATCGGAGCGTTCCTGGCGCGGCAGATTAGCGTCTTTACAGCCTCGGCGATCCTGTTCGCGATTGCGTGCTGGTTCAGTCGCTGGATTGGAGCATCATCAACGAGCCAGAGAATCGCAGTTGGCTTCGTCTGGCTCGCGCTGACTCTGTTTTTCGACGTCGGCCTGGGGCACTACGCCTTTGGCCGTTCGTGGGAACTGCTGGGAGAGGATTTCAATCTACTCCACGGCGGCATGTTCCCAATCGGATTAGTGTTGCTGACAGGAATGCCGTTGATAGCCCAGCGACTGGCTAAAACGGAACGTCGTCGTCAGTAATCTCGGAATCGAACGGAGTCGAAGCCGGACCGCTGGAGCGCGGAGCAGGCGCAGGAGCCGCCGCGCGCTGCTGTGCACTACGCGGCATCGAAACAGGTCCGCTCGCAGAACGCGAGGGAGGACCGCCAAAGCCGGAGTCCATATCATCGCCCACGCCAGGACCATCACCACGGCCGCCACCCGCCCCACCACCGCTCAGCAGGATGATTTCGTCCGCTACAATTTCGGTAATGTATTTCTTGACGCCATCTTTGTCTTCGTAGCTACGGTTTTGAATGCGGCCTTCGATGTAGACCTGCTTGCCCTTCAGCAGGTACTGCGAGAGGTTTTCAATCCGCCAGGCAACAATGTTGTGCCAGTCGGTAGATTCTTTCCAATCGCCAGTCTGCTGATCCTTAAAGCGATAGCTGGTGGCCAGGGTCATTTTGGTCACCGACACGCCGGACGGTGTAAACTTTGTTTCCGCATCCTTGCCAAGATGCCCTAACAGGATTACCTTATTTACACTTCGCGATGCCATATCAATTGAACTTTAGCACAGACGCGCGCAAATCCGTCCTTTTATGCGCCCAACTCCCGCGCCAGCCAGGCATGGCCGCTGCGCAGGTCGCGCGTGATGGTGGCGGTGCCGATCTGCAGGTGCTGTGCGATCTCCTCGGCCGTGAGGCCTCCGAAATAACGCAGTTCGATGATCTGCGCTTTGCGCGGATCGATCTTTTCCAGCGCTTCGAGCGCGCAGTGGAGCGCTTCGACGTCGCGACTCTGTTCTTTCGCCCCTGCCAACGCCTCGTTGAGCGGCACCTTCGCGGCATCGCCCCCGCGCTTACCGGCTTTCCTGGTGCGAAGGTGGTCCACCAGGATCAGCCGCATCAGCCTCGAACAGATACCGTAAAAGTGGACACGGTCATTGGCCTCAACGCGAGTCTGGTCAGCCAGCCGCAGCCAGGCTTCATGGATGAGCTCAGTGGATTGCAGGGTATTACTGCCAGCGGAACGGCGCAGGTGGGAAGCGGCGATCTTCCGCAGTTCTGAGTACAGCAATGGCATCAGGCGCTCAGGGACTTGTGAGTCGCCCGAGCGCCACTGGACCAGCAGGCTGGTCACTTCGCCGGTGGTTAGATCGTCTGCCACGGAGCTCTTGCTAGCGGCTAGCCTGGTTATGGTTGGTGAGGATGACACCACCAGCCTTGACCTTGGTCGCGATCTTCAGGCCGCCTTGGTTGTGGTTCTGAACCGGAAAGCCGCCAGCGTTCAATTTCGATTTGATTGTCATTTTTGTTTTCCCTTATCGTCCGGCTGCGTATCCCGCCGCCTTCATCCACACATTCGGATTGGCGAGACAGATTTGATCATGACTAGTCAAAATAAATCTTTTTCTGTATTTCGCGCTCCAAACGGCGGCGATATTCGCAGGCTGGCATTGCTGCCAATACCCGAACAGCCTCGTCCTGCGCTCCACTCGCGGAGAGGATTTTTACCAAATCCCCGCGGAGAAGCAGCGACTGCGGCGACTTTTCCATGTAGTGTTGGGCTTTTTGGCGGGCTGTTGAAAGGTCTACACCCAACAACGCCTGTTCGAATCGAAGCACATTCTCAAAATGAGCGACTAGTGCGGACTCTTCCTCGGGACCACCCTTGCCAATTCGCGCCAGGCATTCTCGCGCCTCCATCCTGGCCATCTCGGTTTTACCCAGCAGGCGTAGGGCTCGTGTCCCGCCGATTGACAGACCGAGTTGATCGCCGGAGTCAAAAACTTTGGCCTTGCGCTGACTTTCCATATGGCTCATCGCCTCACGAACAGAGAGGAATTCTCGATATCCGGCGTTTGGGTCAACCTGGCTGATCGCGGGCAACTCCGCGCACCTCATGACCAACTCAACCATGGCGGCGCGCGCATCCCTGCGGTCACCATTGCGAGCAGACGGTTGTGACTTTCTTCGTGCCTCGACAACCCTCACCGCCGCAGCCGGATCTCCAATGGAAATGTATTGAAGACCCGATTGAAGAGCACTCAGGAGAGAAATGCAGATCGACAGATCCGATTTTAGCCATACGTGAGGATTGTCCCCAGCCAGTTCTGCTTTCATATCCCGCACCAGTGACTCCATCTGTGCATACGCACGGCCTGGCTCCCCAGCCGACGTTTCCGCAAGCGCGACATTCTTGCGCGAGAACATTCGCCAATACCGGCTATTCTGGTCAGGATGAAGCGAGTCCCACTCCGCTGCGTGCTGAGCCAACCTGGCGGCGTCACGCCGAAAGGCACTGAGGTCCTCGATGTATTGGTCAGACACGGCTCGTTCATGGTAAGCGTGGACTAACAGCGCCCAATCTCTACCATCCTGAGTCTCTGACAATTCGAGGCGTTCTGCCTCATCTGCAAGCCGCAGCGCTTCGGCTGGATTTTGCCGGCTATTTGCAAAGCTGGCGAATCGAACGGCGACCTGGGCAAGCCCGCGATTCACTCCCGCGCGGTGCGGCTCAACCGCTGCGACGGCTTCATATAAGGACTTCGCCTTCTGAAAGCTCTCCTGCGCCTCTTTCAGCCGGCCCAAATTTGGCATCCGCCTATAACCAAGCACGTCGCCGACTTTGAGATAAGCCTGGGCCAGTTCCATCGCCAACCCGGGATCGCTCGTTGCATCGGCACTCAAACCCTCCAGATAGCTCAGGGCAGTGTTGACGATCGTCTCCCGTGCTTTGGTGGCGGCAGGAAGCATCTCCACCTGGTCATAGACATCGAAGATAACCGTGCGCGCCAGCCGCCTGACATCTTCATAGCGCCGCTGTGCAATGCGTGCCTGGCGAGCCGTGGCGATAACTCCTCCGGTTACCGAAAGCAGCACAATCGCCGCGGCGGCCACGCCCCATCGATAGCGGCGCACCCACTTCACTGCCCGATAAGTCCACGCCCCGCGATAAGCCGTCACCGCGTCGCCGCGCAGCACCCGCTCCAGGTCTTCCCGCAGCCCAACAACGGCCAGGTAGCGCGCGGACGGCTCCTTGCGCAGGCACTTGCGGATGACGGCATCGAGATCAGCGGGCAGGCCGGACGCGGCCGGTTCCTGTTCGCAGACGATGCGAGCGGCTTCCAGCGGAGCGTCGGCCGGAAGCGTAAGCGGCTTGCGACCGGCCAGCACTTCATACAACACCAGGCCCAGGCAGTAGACGTCGGTGGCCGTGGTGATCGTCTCGCCCCGCACCTGCTCCGGCGCGGCGTATTCCGGAGTCATTAACTTGACGCCGGTGCCGGTAAGCGCGACGCTGGCGCCGGACGTCTCGGAATCGAGCATCTTGGCGATGCCGAAATCGAGCAACTTCACCTGCCCTTCACGATTCACCATGATGTTGGAGGGCTTCAGGTCGCGATGGATCACCATGCGCTGGTGGGCGTGCTCCACGGCCAGGCAAACATCCAGAAACAGTTGCACGCGGCGTTCGCGCGGCAGGTCTTTGCAGAAGTCCGTGATCGTTTCGCCGTCTATGTATTCCAGCGCCAGGTAAGGGCGTCCGTCGGCCGCGGTCCCGCCATCCAGCAGGTGAGCGATGTGCGGATGTTCAAGGGTCGCCAGGATCCGCCGCTCCTGGCGGAAGCGGGAGATGAAAAAGCTGTTCGAAAAGCCGGGGCGGAGCAGTTTCAGCGCAGCGGTCTGGCTAAAACCCTCTCCGCGGCGTTCGGCCAGGTAAACCGTACCCATGCCACCTGAGGCCAGAGGCCGCAGGATCTGCCATGGACCAACCTGCTCCAGGTTATCGCTTTCCTTCCCCAGCAAAACCGCGGCGTCCCCCACCACACCGCCCAGCAGGGATTCGGCGACGGCCTCGGCCGCCAGCAACGACTCCACCTCGCGGCGCAGTTCCGGGCTTCCCAGCGAGGCGAGATAAGTCTGCCTCGCGACGCCTTCCAGGCCCAAAGCCTGCTCGAAGGCCGCATCGATCTCCTGCCAGGACGGAGTCACAGCGTTAAATCTACCCGACGAACCCAGTCCACCGCAAGGACCGGTACGAAACCCGGAGCTATATGGTTGCACTTTCCCTGAATTGGAGGATAATAATTCTATTCCTCACACGCGGGAAACCCCTACGGATGAGTGACAGAAGTGCCGATCAGTTGTTTGGGGTGACAATGCAGAGGCCCTGGCGCAATCAACTTCGGATGTCCGGCAAATTTGCCGAGCCGTTCCGGGTGGCTGGAACGTTCCTCCTCTGCGCGTCGTCGCTCTGTTCACAACAGTTAATGACCGGCTCCGGCGGCAATGCCCTGCGGATGTTCAATACCGACATGGCGGTGCTGGAGATGCAGGAGGTCCGTAAGGACTTGCCCTGCTCGGTAACACCCTCCAAGCCTGTCCTGGGCTTTGACTTACGCTTCCACTCCGGCTATGACGTTTCGCTCCCGATGAAAGAGATCGCGGGCAGCGAGAACCTCCTGACCATCATTTTCCGGGTTGTTCCCGAGCACCATCCCGAGGAACCCATCTATTTAGTACACCGCGTTCGCGTCCCGCAACTGGAAGATGACGCCAAAGGCGATGCCGTCCTCCATGGCGGCTTTGACCTCGGCGAGGGCAAGTACCACGTCGACTGGCTCATGCGCGACCGCAGCGAACGGGTCTGCTCCTTCTACTGGGACTCAGAAGCCACGCTCACCGCCAAAGACCGGCAGATGAACCTTGTGATGCCGCCTGAGATGGTTGCCCAGATTGAAGGCGACCAGTTTAAGGAAGAGGCTCCAGTGGAACGCGCACAGGCTGAGCCGCGTCTCAACATTAAGGTTTTGATGAACTTCGCTCCACAGAATGCGCTTTCTTCGGCAATGCAGCCGCTCGATACGTCTGCATTGATATCGATACTGCGCAGTATTTCCAGGGAGCCCAGGATAGACAAGTTCTCGCTGGTAGCGTTCAATATGCAGGAGCAACGCGTTGTCTATCGCCAGGAGAATGCCGACAAGATCGATTTTCCGGCCCTGGGCGAAGCGGTTGGTGGCATGAAGCTGGGCACCGTGAAGGTGTCGCAACTGGCGGTGAAACATAGTGATACGCAGTTTCTTTCGGAGCTGATCCGGAAGGAGGTCGCCACTGAGGAAGATCACCCGGATGCCATCATCTTTGCCGGTCCCAAGGTCATGCTGGATTCCAACGTCCAGCAGGATGCGCTGAAGGATCTGGGCGAAGTGGATTATCCAATCTTTTACATGAATTACAATTTGTATCCACAGGCTGTCCCGTGGCGTGATTCGATCTCGCACGCTGTGAAATTCTTCAAGGGACAGGAGTACACTATTACAAGACCTAGGGATCTTTGGTTTGCAATGACTGAAATGGTAGGCCGGATCGCGAAGGCGAAACACAGCCATCGTGCCTCCGGCGGCTCAACACAATAGGGATGTCATGAAACTCGCTGTATTATTTGCACTTATCGCTTCGACGTTGCCGGCCCAACAGGGCCTGCGCGGTCAAAATCTGGCGCCGTATGTCTCCTCTCCACAGGAAATCATCGACGTGATGCTGGAATCTGCCGGGGTAAAGCCGGGCGAAATGGTCTATGACCTGGGGTGCGGAGACGGGCGAATCGTCGTTACCGCCGTAAAAAAGTTCAGTGCGAAGGCGGTCGGCGTGGAGTTGAATCCGGAGCTGGCGCGCTCGGCAAACGACATGATCCATCGCCTGGGGCTGCAAAACCATGCGACGATCGTGCGTGGCAACCTGCTCGATGTCGATATAAGCCAGGCGGACGTAGTAACCCTTTACCTGCTCACTTCCTCTAATGAGAAGCTCCGGCCAAAGCTGGAAAAGTCCTTGAAACCCGGTGCGCGTGTCGTGTCCCACGATTACGCAGTCCGCGGCTGGAAGCCAGTTCGCGTGGAGGAAATGGTTGTTCATGGCCGGAACCACAAAATCTACGTCTATCAGGTTAACGCTGCAAAATAAGTTCGTTTTTCTCCTTCTGCCGCTCCTTGCCTTTGGCCAGGCAGACCCAAATACCAGAAAATCCGATAGCCTCCACCAGGCACGCTTGGCTTTCGCCAAATTGCGTCGGCCAGTCATGCCGGTCGGGATCTATCGCGACTTCCCAACGGCCATCAAGTGGAACATCGACGGCGTGGTCCTCTCCATGGACGACTACTCACCCGAGGCCTTCGTCAAATGGGACAAAGAGTTGGAGTCTGGCCGGAAGACCGGCTTCTCGCCCGCATCCACCCACATCTTGGCGCGCGAAGATTCTGAGGCTGCGCTGCGCAAATCGCTGGCCGAAGGCCGCGCCTATGTCGCGAACGACCAACTGGCCGACCCCAGCGGCTTCGCCTTCGCGGCCTCCAATTATCTGGGCCTGTTCCAGATGGGCGACACGATTCCTCTCTTCATGGATGCCAGGTTCACCGTGCTCCTCCCGATTCCGGCCAAGATCAAGATCATCCACAACGGCAAGACTGTCTCCGAGGGATCGGGCGCGAAGCTCGAGTACAACACCGTTCAACCCGGCTACTACCGGATTGAGGCGTGGCTTGAGGTCGATGGCAGACCGCAGCCGTGGATCATCTCCAATCCGATCTACGTCACCGCAACCAGCGGATTGAAGCTCCCGCCCGGCACCATTTCAGATACCGTTGACGCACGGCGGGACATCTCCTACCTCGCCGGCAAACCCGAAGACGAAGCAAAGCACAAACTGGACGTCTATACGCCAAAAGGCAAAACCAATCTCCCGGTGTTCTTCTTCATCCACGGCGGAGCGTGGAAGCAGGGCGACCGTTTACAATACCCCGCACTGGGCAACAAACTGGCAGAGGAAGGCATCGCCGTCGTGGTTCCCAGCTACCGCCTCGCCCCGGCCAATCAGCACCCGGCCCAGATCGATGACGTCCGGGCAGCCTTCCAATGGACCCTCGCCCACTTGAAGGAGTTCGGCGGCGACCCCACTCGAGTCTACGTCGGCGGCCACTCGGCCGGCGGCCATCTGGCGGCACTATTGGCACTGACCGAACCAGGCATCAAGGGTGTGGCCGCGCTCAGCGGAGTCTACGACGTCACCGAGATAGACAACGTCTTTACCACCGATCCTGCCGTCCGGAAAGCGGCCTCCCCGCTCACCCACGTCAAGCCCGGAGCGCCGGAATTCACCCTTACCTACTGCCAATGGGATTATCTGGCACTCCCCCAACAAGCCAGCCAGTTCGCCGCGGCACTCAAAGATGCTGGAGTGAAAGTCAATCTGGTATACGTTCCCGGCGAAAGCCACATATCAGAAATCATCCACGCAATCAATGACTTAGATCCTACCTTGGCCGCGCTTAAACAACTCCTTCGCTAATCCGGAAGATGCTCGAATGGCCCGGGTTGAAAAATTGTGGCATAACGAAGTTGACAACAACACACTAAACATTGATAATGGAGATGTACTAATCGTGATTCCACACGATTATCGTTCTGGAGGCTTTTCTAGCATGGGAAAAATCATTGGTATTGACCTTGGCACAACGAACTCCGTCGTTTCTGTTATGGAAGGCGGATCCCCGGTTGTCATTCCGAATCAGGAGGGCGGCCGCACTACGCCGTCGATTGTGGGTTTCACGAAATCCGGAGAACGTCTGGTTGGCCAGGTCGCAAAACGGCAGTCGGTAACCAACCCGGAGAACACCGTTTATTCGATCAAGCGTTTCATGGGCAGGCGCTACGATGAAGTGTCCGAAGAGATGAAGCTGGTGCCGTACAAAGTCGTAGCCGGCGACAACCGCGACGCACGCGTTGAGATTCTAGGCAAAAAGCAGTCACCGCCCGAAGTTTCGGCCATGATCCTCACCAAACTCAAGGAGGCTGCCGAAGCCTATCTTGGCGAAAAGGTGACGGCGGCCGTCATCACGGTCCCTGCTTACTTCAACGACGCGCAGCGCCAGGCGACCAAAGACGCCGGCCAGATCGCCGGCCTCGAAGTAAAGCGCATCATCAACGAACCGACGGCAGCGGCACTCGCCTACGGTCTCGATAAGAAGAAGGACGAGACCATTGCGGTATTCGACTTCGGCGGCGGCACGTTCGATATCTCGATCCTCGAAATCGGCGACGGCGTGTTCGAAGTGAAGTCCACCAACGGCGACACCTTCCTCGGCGGTGAAGATTTCGACATGCGCCTGGTCGGCTATCTCGCCGACGAGTTCCAGAAGGA
>Ga0118677_10006370_pt1 | contig 20017 bp, 16 predicted proteins | sample AliMusrvi5mmetaG_FD_86154 | JGI IMG/M metagenome (GOLD analysis project Ga0118677, IMG submission 86154)
GCGGAGGCTATCCAGACAGTCTGCTGGCGCGCTCGGGAAGGCAGCGCATGTTGTGGATGGATTCGTTTCGCACGACTTACCTTGAGCGGGATTTGCGCCGCATTTCGGATATTGGCAATCTCGCGGAGTTCGCGCGCTTGATGCACCTGTGCGCCGCCGCCACGAGCGGGATTCTGAACCAGGCGCACATGGCTCGGGACGCCGGAACGAGCCCGGCAACGGCGGGGCGACACCTTTCGGTATTGGAGGCGAGTTTCCTCATCAACCGGCTCCCGCCGTTCTTTGCCAATATCGGCAAGCGCATGGTGAAGGCTCCCAAGCTGTTTTGGTGCGACACCGGCCTGGCCGCTCACCTTTGCGGAATATCCTCAGTAGAAGCCCTGCGGGCGGATTCTATCATGCTGGGTCGGATGGTGGAAACGCTCGTCATGATGGAAATCCAGGCGCTCCTGCCGCTTGCGAGCGAACCCGCGCAGCTATTTCATGTGCGCACCCACGATGGATTGGAGGTGGATGGGTTGCTCGCCATTGGCCGCCGCCATCTCCCGGTCGAAATCAAAGCTTCTCAAACCGTGACGGCCTCCGATGCCACCCCCATTGAGCGCTGGATCGCACTCAATCCCGGACATGGCCCGGGCATCGTCGTTCACACAGGCAAGGACTACCTGCCGCTTTCGAAAAATGTTCGAGCGGTGCCAGCCTCGGCGCTTTATATGCAATAGGAGTTCCGAAGATGCGGATATTTTCTTTGCTCGTGTATCTATTGCCTCCCAGCGGCTGCCATTTAAGCGAGCGCCTCGGAGTGGGCCGGAACCCATCTGCCGCCAGAGTGCATTACAGGCTCTAAGCGATTTGTGTTGTGTTGTGTTTTTGAAAAAACTCAACGCCTTTACGGGTAATTTTTAGGGATCGAAACGTTTTGTGCAGCGGTTGAACGGTCAAAAACTCTAGCCGAACAAGCACATTGATATCATCATCCAGAAATCGGGGGTTATTAAACCTGATGCTTTCCTTTTTTGGCCAGAGTTGCAGGGTATCTCCACCAGTCCACATCAATTCGGGAACGCTGCCATCAAATAGAATACGAAGAATCTCGAGCGCATTTTCGGAAATGATGTAATCCGGTGCGAGCTCTTTGACCATCCCGGTGAATAAATCCATGTTCCCGAGAATTCTTGCAATTTTGTCGTTCAGTTCATCAAATCGGGCAAGCATCACGGATTGATTTCCCTGAAGGAGTCGCTGGACTTCCTCGGTTAAAAAAACATTGTTTGATATCAGCTCCTTGATCTGTTCATGCTTATGGCACTCCAGCCATTCAATGTCAGCGGTCACTTGAAAGTGTACCACCTCGGGTCGAAATGAGTGTACCACCCCGCCCGGAGGGTGGCGGGAGAGCCATTGTTTTCTAACAAACACGATAACAACCACTTATGCGGGTTTGTTAGAGAATAATGGCTCTGGGAGCGGCTCGAAAAGTGGTACACCTATTTCGACCATTGGGTGGTACACTGCAAGTGACCGGCGACAATTCAAGGAATTTCGTATGATCATCGTTCTGTGTTTCCCCACGCTCTTGTGCGAAAATCGCAATGAGTTGGACTATTGTAATTAAGGCAGTCAGGGAATCCATAGGCTAATCATTTGGGCACAACACAGAATGAACCGTTTGGCTTTTCTTCGCAGAGCAATCTCATAGCCACAATAAACTCGTATTTTGTCGGTTTGACAAAATCCATCGATCGTAAGTTCTTTCCGTCTGAGGTGAGTTCGCGAATACAGCCGGGGGGCATGCCAGCGTTCTTGCTCGCGTCGCTGTGTGAAAGAACAAAACAGCGAATGGTTTTTTCTTCGTGTATGTTCGGCCAGACAATTCCGATGTAATAAGCCTCTGTAGAATGCTGTGGTGCTGGCATTGTAATAATCAGCAAAGAGGTATCGGGGGTGAACGGAAGCAATTCTGAGTCCAATCCGTCAGAAGACAGCATTGCATCAGGAGCCAGTGTTTGACCGGCAAGGATCCACATTTCCAAAAGTTGCTCTTTGGTCGAACGACATGCAGATGCTGATATAGGGCTTCCAAAAATCAGCATTGGAATCCAGCGATAAGCGAACCTGTAGTGGTGCAATCGAGGCTGTGGTATTTGAGATTCGATATTTGCCATGCGTTTGAATTTAATGGGGTTAAATGTGGCTATTGCGAAAATTACCTCTGATTACCCTCTAGCTTGCTCAGAAAGTCTTCTGTCATTTTAGAAACATCCGCGAGGTCGACACGTCCGCGGGCTACCTCCGTTTTCAATACTGCTGCGGCCTTGCGGACTTCCGCGCGGCCTTCATCGCCTCGCCCGGTACATATAAGGACGCCGCCTCGGGTGGATCTTACAAACGCCAAATCTCCGGCCAACTCCCGCCGATTCTCCTGATTTACAAGTCGCTCGTAAATTTCAATCGCACGGTCATACATCTTCAACGCGGTACGGTGGTCCCCCAGAACCGCAACCGCATCACCCTTATTCTCGCATGCTTTTGCAAGAGCAGGGAATAGTTCCGAGCGCCCTTCCTGACAGAGCATCCGGTCCAGAATTTCTATCGCTCTGTCACACAGCATGATGCGACCGGATTTGTCGCCAAAATACGTCACCCACTTGCCTTTGTTCAGATAAGCAGTTGCTAGGTTATTGGCCTGTTCGCGGCGACCTTCCTTATTAACTAACTGTTCCAAAATCTCAATCGCACGGTCGTATAACGCCCCCGCTACACGATGGTCTCCCCAATCGCCAACCACACGGGCTTTGTTCAAGTAAAGCGTAGCCAGAGCATCGGTCAGTTCATGGCGACCTTCTTCGTTGACCAGTCGTTCCCGAATCTCAATCGCTTGGTCATAAAGGGCCATCTCCGCACGGTGGTTGCCGGAATGACCAACCAGAATGGCCTTGTTCACATAAACGCTGGCAAGGTCATTGGCCTTTTCGCGGCAGCCTTCCTGATGGACCAACCGTTCCAAAATCTCAATCGCGTGGACGTATAACGCCCCCGCCACACCGTAATCAGCCAAAGCCGTAAGGGTATTGGCCTTGCTGCTGTAAAGCATAGCTAGGCCATCGGCAAACTCGCTGCGGCCTTCTTTATGAACCAACCTTTCTCGAATCTCAATCGCCCGGTCGTATAGATCAATCGCGGCACGATTCTCGCCCATATTGCTAACCGTGGTGGCCTTGTTCATGTAAAGAGAGGCCAGAGCATCTGACAATTCCCGGCGGTGTTCCTGATTGACGAGCCGCTCCAAAATCTCAGTCGCTTGGTCATAGAAGCGAATCTCTCCAGGCACGTCTTCCGTAAACCGATGAACCTTTGCCTGCTCCATGCACAGCAATCCGAGGTGTAGCTCCAAGTCCTTGCGGCCAGCGCGAACCAGTCGCTCGAAAATCGCTCTCGCTTCCTCGAAAATCGCCAAATCCGCAACGGCCATGGCTCTGCGGGCACCACCATCTTTGTGTGGGCGTGTCCATTGTTCAGCTTCCGAGGGATCGCGGCCATCCGCCTTGAGCGCCCTAACAAGCCAGTTGTGAGGATTAGGCCAGCCCGCCGGGTATGACGCGTTTAGGTCCTGCGCGGCATCCCGAATTGCGGGAGGCATCTCCGGAATCTGCCGGGGGTAAGCGTGCTCGCATTCATTGGAATATAGTGACAGCAACGCATCTGCTACTTCTCCCATGCTTTCCCACCTGTGCTCGGGCTTTGGCTGGAAGCACTTTCCCAGTATTTTCGTCATTCCCTCTGGAAGTCGAGGTAAGGTGGCATCAACGGCCCCAGGTTCGAAATATCCTTCCAAAGCCTCACCGGCGGCTTGCCCATAACGGCAGGAAGCCTCCCCATAAAACATATCCAACACACTGACACCCCAGCTCCAAATGTCCGTTTTGCGAGAGAGCGTCTGCTTCGCTGCCTGCTCCGGTGAACAATAAGCTGGGGTCATTCCGCCGAAGCTCACCAGCACATTTTGACCTTCCTGTGCAGGAGACGGCGACAGGAACTGCCCTTCACTGCCGCGAGCGCGTGCCCGCGCGAGACCAAAATCGGTTACTTTGGCAATGCCTTCCGGTGTCATCAGCACATTGCCGGGTTTCATGTCCTGATGCACCAAGCCGTGATCGTGAAGCGCCTGCAATCCCCAAGCGGATTGAATTGCAACGTCAAGGATTTGCTCAAGCGTCAATAGTCGTCGCTCTCGTATCCAATCCGCCAGCGTGCCGCCACCGACATATTCGGAAAAGATCGCGATTTCATCGTCAATGGTTCGGAAGAACCTGCACCCCGCGATGTGTGGATGCTCCGGCAAATCTATCCATGTCTGCAACTCGCTCAGGAAATTCTGGCGGTTCTTGTCGTCCTTAATCAGGGCGCGTTTGAGGGCAAACTCCGTTGCCGTCGTACGGCTGCGTACCAAATACACTTTGCCCATTCCACCTTGTCCCAACACCCTCTGCACCTCGTAATCACCGAGCAATAATTGTCCTGGCAGCCAGTCTTCAGGTGGGCGCGGTATTCTTGAATTCTCGATCATAAAATGTGCATACGGTTCAGCGTGGAAAACGTCAACTTATCGCCATGCCATCAAAAGCGATTCGTCCCGCCAATGCACGGGCGGTCAGCCTTTTTGCTGATTCGAATCGTTTTTCAAGAATTGCCCTCGCCAGCGGTTGGGCAATCAATTGCTCAATGGCACGTTCCATTGGTCGCGCCCCAAACGATGGGCTATAACCGGTTTCCATAAGCAGTGCATAAGCGGATTCATCGAGAGTGAGTTGGAAAGACTGCTCTTGCAGCCGGTTGTTCAGGCGGGCTATGAACTTGTCGATGATTTCGCGGACGTGTCCTTTTCCAAGTGGATTAAACACCACGGTCTGTGAGATACGATTTAGGAGTTCCGGGCGAAGATGACGTTTGATTGCGGCGGCAATGCGAGGCTGCAAATCGCTCGCGGCGTTCTCATCCTCGGCCTTGATTCCGAATCCAAGGTGTCTATCCATTTTATCCGCTACCCCCAAATTGCTGGTGAGAATAATGACGGCTTCCCGGAAACTCGCTTTCCGACCACGGGAATCGGTCAACACTCCCTCATCGAAAATCTGGAGAAATAGATCCAGCACGCGTGGATGTGCCTTTTCCAACTCGTCGAACAACAAAACGCTATAGGGTTGAGACCGGACGGCATCCGTGAGTTTGCCACCTTCGTCGCATCCCTTGTAGCCGGGAGGTGCTCCAATGAGTTTGGAAACCGATTGTTCCTCCATGTATTCGCTCATGTCGAACCGAAGCATGCTCGACTCCGATCCAAACAGGAATTCCGCCAAGGCTTTTGCTAATTCGGTCTTTCCGGTTCCGGTGGGGCCAGCGAAAAGAAAGACTGCTGTGGGTTTGTGCGGATCCTTCATTCCAGAGCGAGCGACACGAACAGCGTCTGCTACCGCCTTGACCGCTTGGGATTGGCCTTTTACCCGTAACGCGAGCGCCTCTTCAATGTGAAGTAACCGCTCCCGCTCATCAGCCGTGAGGCTCTCTACCGGGATTTTGCAGCGTTCGGATACCGCCGAGGCGACATCCTCGCGTTGAATCACACGCGCAGGTTTCGGATTTTTTGTTGCTGAGAATGAACGCAACATCGCCATGGCACATGCCTGATCCACAAGATCGATGGCTTTATCAGGGAGGCGAAAATCATGAAGGTAACGAACCGAAAGTGCCACAGCAGATTCGAGCGCATCGTCGGAAATCTGTACGCTATAATGTTTCTCATACCGTTCCCGGAGACCGCGTAAGATTGCGAGCGCCTCCTCCTGAGTTGGTTCTTCCACCCAGACAGCCTGCAATCGCCGCTCAAGCGCCGGGTCTTTCTCGATATGTTTTCGGTATTCTGCCGTGGTGGTGGCGCCTATTAGTTTGATGCTGCCGCGTGCCAACGCTGGTTTGAGGATGTTTGAGGCGTCCATGGCAGAGCCTTCCACGGCCCCGGCGCCGACCAACGTATGAATCTCATCAATGAACAGGATCACACCCGGAATTTCTTCTGTTTCTTTGATAACAGTTTGAAGCCGCGCTTCAAATTCCCCCCTGTATTTCGTTCCGGCAATAAGCGCTGCCATAGAAATCTCGATGATACGGGCCTTCCGCAGGAACTCTGGACATTTACCTGAAGCGATCCGCTGCGCCAAACCTTCTACGATACCAGTTTTTCCGATACCGGGTTCGCCGACCAGGATCGGGTTGCTCTTGCGCTTTTGGGAGAGAATCCGGGCGACGTGGAGAATCTCCTCCTTCCTTCCGATCAACGGCTCCAATTTGCCTTCAGCCGCAAGTTTGGTAATGTCACGTCCGAAATATAAGAGTGCTGACTTCGAACTTTTCACTTTCTCCTTGGCATCTCCGTTCTCTCGTTTCTTGAATTCGGCAGCGACCATCCCATCACCAACTTCGGGAGATCCTTCTCTCTTCTTTTTTCCAAGCAAGCTCTCGGCAAAGTCACCTAATAGACCCTTGAATGTTGTTTCGTTTAGCCAGGACAATATGGCAAAATACAGGTCTCTCGGGTGTATGGCGTCGTTACTTTTTGCCGCAGCCTGAGCCGCTCTGGCGAAAACATCTCTGGATTCTGGAGTGCGGTGCAAAGGTGGCGTTGTAGTAGTCTTGGCATGTTGCCCCAGAAGTTTTCTCAGTTTTCGACGCAGCAGCGTGGGGTCTTTTCCCTCTTCAGTTATGACGCAACGAAGCGCGGCGAAATCGTTGCCGAGTTGATCTTGCATCAGGCGCATTTCCTCCGGTGCGCTTGCCAGAAAGTTTTCGAGATCCAAATCACACGCCTTCCAACATCCGAGCAGTAGATGCCAAGGGGAAATTTCTGGGAAGCCAGCAATGGATGCTTCCATTTCCGCAAGGAGCCAAATAAGGGAGGAACCGGGGGAGATTGAAGACATAAGGGTGTATTTAGTTTTGAGAAGCCGGGATTTTCTGATTTTTCACTATTTTATCAATTCGTCGAGGACACATCTGCTTGACCCAGCCAGGTCCGTCTAATTTTAAACCAGTGTTTGTAGATTAAGGATGCAGCCACTTGGATTGCTGCATAAAATTTGAGAGTGTAGCACGATTATCAAAATCAATTTCCGGCACCAGTGCCTTTGCTTTGTTAAGATGCCATTTTTCGGCATCTAGGCCTTCTACGAAACAGGCAGTGAAACGCCCAAAAAGATGCACATGAGCCTTATTAAAACGTGTGGCAACAGATTTACCGTCTCTTGAAGGAGGTGCATCAATTCCTAACTTGTACAAACCAAACTCGATCTTTTTTTGCTTTTCCCCGATTTGCGCCAGTTTATGAAAAATTCCGCCCATTGAACAGAATACCAAAGTGCAATCCAGAGTATTTTGGGTCTTGGGATCATTTACAATCTTATCGAGAATATCAAATCCTTGTTTTGGGATTCCTAAACGAATGGACGCATCTGCCAAAACGGTCAAATAGTCAGGATTTCCTTGGTCTCGCTTCCACACATCGTAGCAATAATCTAAAAAGTCAGCGGCTTTATTATTAGCTTCCTGATTTCTCCCGACCGTTATAAGTTTCTCAACCGACTGAGCAGTAAGGTCGATCAGTCCACATAGTGTGGTTTTCCTAACCCAGGGGGCGTCTTCTAAAAGATCATCAATAAGCTTTTCTCGACCTGTCTTTTTCGTAAAAAAATTAAATATACTCATAGATGTTTAGATAGTTTGTTGAATATGCTTTGTTGCTTATGGGGGGTCTTTTTGCCAGTGTTGAAAAATACATGGAGTCGCTCGTAATCTTTCCATCGACTCTTTGGCTCTTGAACAAGGCAACAGGCAATCGCCGCGTTGAGGTCTTTGTGAAGATTAAGCGGTGCACAAAGACGAGCGGCTCTGTTTAAGTATTCACCGCTCCTCAGTTGACTCAACATATCTGCCTGTGTATCGAAAGGCAAACTGCCACTGATAAGTTCAATAAATGTAACTCCTAGACTGAATACATCTGAAACGGTCGACGAGGTATATCCCTGAATAAAACGCTCCGGCGCCATATATGCTAGAGTTCCGACATTATTCAGGGTGCGACCATTGGCGGATGACGGGCACACACTCCATAGTGCTTTATTGAGTTTATTTTGCTTGAGCGATGCTATTCCCCAGTCAGATATAAAATACCCGCCATAGCGATAGAGGATATTCTCGGGTTTTATATCCAAGTGAATTATACCATACGCTTTTTGGGCATAATTAAGCGCGCTTATGACTTGCAAGAGTATTTCGCAGGCTTCATCAACAGGAATGCGCCCCTGTTGTTTGATAATATCGCGAAGTGAACCATGACACCATTCCATTGATGCCACCCACCTATCCCCATCGGCGATTAGAATTTCATCTAAGGGCAGAACACATGGATGATTGAATCCTGCCCATAAAGCAAGCTCTCGCTTAAAGCTTGTTATAGCACTCTCATCGATGTCAGATAAGATTGGGACTTTTAGTGCAATACGCTGCCTGTCAATGATAGAAGATGCCAAAGCAAATGATTCAGATCTAAGCAAGTAAACGAGACCCATTCCTCCTCTTGCAACTCTTTCTACCAGATAGCGCGTAGTGCCAATCTCTACGCAATCCCCCCGCATGAGGTCGTAGATTGAATCTTTGGAGTGCTTTATCTCTCGCATATAAATTCCATGTTGCACTAAGCCAGCGCCTTTTTAAATTCTAACAGCATCTCGCCTGCTGATTGATATCGCTCTTTGGGTCTGCCGCAGAGTGCGCGGTCAACAGCCTGTCCAACCGGCACAGAAATTGAGGCGTCCCTCTTGCGAATCGGAATCATCTCTTCATTCAGGATCACATCAATAGGGTCGCGCTTTTTGTCAAATGGCAGAGGGAACGCGCCGGTGAGCATAAGGTAAATCGTCACCCCCATGCTCCAGACATCGCTAACAGGCTTTACATACTTGAAATTGGTAATCTGTTCACGCGCCATGAATTGAGGCGATCCGGCATAATTGCCGGTCATGCTCATCCCGCTCAACCCGGCTTGCTGGAAATTTTTTGAGAGGCCGAAATCGGAGATGCGGGCGACTCCCTTGTTGATCAGGATGTTTTGGGGTTTGAGATCTCGATGAACAACATCCTTTTCATGGGCAAATGCAAGTCCCTCCAACGCTTGCAATATGATCGGTTTAGCTTGTGTAATGCTTAGCCGCCCCCCGTTCTTGCCCATGAGATCCCGGACGTTGCCCCCGTCACAATACTCCATGATAAAGTAAAACACCGTTCCGTCGGAACCGTGCTCCACAAACTGCACGATGTTCGGGTGCTGCAACTGCCGGGTGAGGTCGACTTCTCGTTTGAATTTTTGATACGTAACATCATCTGCATCGATACGTGACAGCATGAGTTTGATGGCGACGGCGGCGTTGTCCTGCTTGCGCCTGGCGCGGTAAACAGCTCCGAAGCCACCCCGTCCGATCTCGTTCTGAATTTCGTAGCCAGGAATCTGGAGTTTGGGCGCTTTATTCGCATCCTCTGGCTTTCCAAAAATGAGTCGAGCCAGTTGTTCCGGGCTGAGCTGTGAGATGTCGGCAAGCTCGGGATCAATACGATGCTCTTGTGGCTCCTTTGCCGCTTCGATAGAGACTTCCATGGAAGTTTTACCAACTTTGATGATGTCCCCACTTTTCAATACAACTTCAGGATACCGGCGTTTCGCCCCCAGTTCCGGGGTTTCGCCTTTTTCCCGCGCCCCGAATTTAACCCCGTTGACCCAAGTGCCGTTTAAACTGCCCAAGTCACGCAAACATGCTGCCGGTGGGTTGGCTTCGAGGATGAAGTGATGCCGCGAAACTTGGGTGTCGTCAGGAATGCAGGCATGACAGTCTGGCATCCTCCCAAAGATGAAGGTGTCGTGCTCAGTAAATGTGAAGGTGGTTCCGTTCTTCGGGCCGCCTTTGATGTGGAGGTGAACTTTGGCACTCATGGATGATCGTTCTTAAGAGGGACTACGAACGGGAACCAAAATCGTCAACATGGTGGGCGATTGCCCTCCGCTGATTTCAAGAAGCCTTTGGAGTCCACGCCGGAAAATCCGCGTAACTCCAATTTCTCCCGAAGACCTTGCATGGCAGCCTGAGCCACCTTGTGAACGGCCTGTTTGCTAACCCCGAGTTCGGAACCGATTTCTGTAAAACTTTTCCCTTCCCGGATTCGTTCGACGATCAATCGCGAGCGCGATGGCAACGCAGCTAGCACCTCCTCCAGAATACTGAGCGATTCCGAGGCGCGAACCTCCAATGCTACGTCGACCGCTGGATCCCTACGGTGCTTTGGATGGGCACTCATTACCGAGGTTGAACCGGGCGCTGGCGCGTCAAGGATGAACTCATGGGCTTTGACATAGCGGACCTGCCGAGAAAACATACTGTTAAGCGCGTTGCGGATGGCGCGGGATGCGTAGGGACTGAACGTACCCTTTGCCGGATCGAAGGCTCGGGCGGCAGCCGCCAAGGCTTCTTCCGCTTCAGCGATAATTTCGTCGAGGCTGGCTCCAGGGATGTTCGCGTATTCGAAAGCGATTACCCGGGCCAATCCCAAGTGCTGGTCCGTGATTTCTTCGGGCATAAACTCAATTCTCTGATGTGATTATGCGTTGGACAGGCCAACGAGGAAGCACAAAAGCGCGCAACATCGGTCTTCACCGCCTCTGGTTGACGCTACAGGCGGAGAACTGTATTGAAGCTCATGGCTGACTCCCTTCTCGCCGTTTTTGGCGATATCCATTCCAACTTGGAAGCTTTTCAGGCGGTGATGGGCGATATGGACTCGGTTGGAGTTAATCGTCGCGTTTGCTTGGGTGACATCGTGGGTTACGCGGCAAATCCCGTCCGATGCCTGGAATTGGTTCGCTCCCTAGGGTGCCCGGTGGTCAAAGGAAACCACGACGCCTATGCTGGAAATTCTCAGGAATTGGATCAGATGCGCGATGTAGCCCGTAGCGGAATCGAGTTTTCGCGGCGCAAACTTTCCCAAGAGCAACGTGCCTATCTGGCGGGTTTGCCCCTGGCAGTAGATGTCAGCAAGTGCGAGTTTGTCCATGCCTCCCTTGATGGGCCGCAAGAGTGGTTATATGTGATGCACGAACGGGACGCACGGGAGCACTTCAAAGCGCAAGCAACCCCTTTTTGTTTCTGCGGTCACACCCACGTTCCCCGTGTCTGGCATCAAAATACAGAAGGCAAGATCACCGCTTGGCGTGGAACGGGGAGGATCAAACTGCCCGACGACGGCAAAGCTCTCATTAACGTCGGATCGGTAGGTCAGCCGCGCGATCTCTGCCCTGATGCCTGCTACGTGCTTTTCAACCCGGCATCCCGTGAGGTTGAATTTCGCCGGGTTGCCTATGAAATTCAGAAAACCAGCCGCAAAATAATAAGAGCAAAACTGCCACGTTATTCAGCCCAAAGACTGAGCTTGGGACGATAATTCCGTATCCTCAGCGAAGGCTACCAAATCAGCAAGCGCCCCAATCAGTGTGGTCTGAACTTGGAGCAGTTCCTCCGGGATGACCCGGTTGGGCTTGGTTCGTAGAGCAAATCCAAGCCGAGCAGTTGGTAATGGGGTATTTCAGCTTCCTTTGCTGAGCACACGCTTGATCGCTTCCACCATAGATTCAGGATTCTCCGTGATGGTGTGCAGCTTTTTTCCCCGCAACAGCATAACCGCACCTTTTTCGATCGTGGCATCGGCGCATGCTTTCTGGTCGAGAAACAACGTGTAGTTGATTCCGCCCTTGTTTTTGCTGCTTCGAAACGCGATTCCGTCCAACGGAGGAACGGCAATTGGGTTTTTCTTTGACGGAAGATGGAAGAGGTGCCGAAAATACTCTGTCATCACCTGCGTCGGCACGTATTCGTACGGACTCTCGTCCTCAGAAATCGTTTTTGAGATTTCCTTGGCAAAAGTCCGCAAGAAGATCAGGGGCATTCGTTGATGGCGCATTCGCTCGTCAAAAAGGCTCGGCACGTCAGGAATTTGGCTCAGGTCGAGTATTCTTAGGGGGCGCAGGTTGGTGAATTCCGCGATCGTAATAGTGGCGGGGTAACTGGAAATCACTTCCGCCTCTGCAGTTTGAGATTCCCGGGCCACGTAGAGCATGGGGATTCCTGCCGGACTCATTCGGCCATGACTTGCAAGCTCGGGGGGTGGGGTGCCGAGACGTTTGGCGCCCGTTAAGCATTCGCCTGGGTCATGTTGGTGAGCACGGAAAAAACGGGAATTCTGATCGAGTGTTCGCACGAGCCCAACTTCGGTCACGATACGGTGCAGGGAACCGAGAATTTCGTGCGGTTCTGGTTCCCCTGCCTCCTTATCCGCCGTCGAGAGGCGGAAAAAGACAAACCGGGTGTGATGCTTCACCTGGTCAGCAAAACTCTCCCAGTTGTAGCGAAGCGCGTCGCATTCGCGATCCCCGTACGGGTCGGTGTAAACCCAGTCGCGATGCGAGAATGCTTCACACAAATCCTCGAACACCTGTTCGTGGCTGTCGTTGAGGCCGAGATTGCTCAAAAGATCCACTGTTTCGAACACCTTGAGCATATAACCACCGCCTTCCGCCGGTTCATACTCGGTGTTGATTGCGTCGGCAATGAACTTAATCACTTCGTCCATCCGCGCGGCGATGTTCCCTTTTGCCACCCGTCCGCAGTAGTAGCACTTTTTCTCAGCAACATTTTGCTTGATGAAGCCCTTGATTGCGGCGTCGCTGACACAACATGGGCAAACGCAATGGTCGCCAACGCTGCACCAGCCTCGCTCCTGTTCCTCCATCCATAGCTCCTTCATCCGGCCCATACGTTTTCAGTTTGGGTCTGCGAACGCGTCCGAGAGGAGGCGTTGGAAGAGGTGGTCGGCTTCGTGGAGGGCCTCATTCATCCGGGGCATAACACACGATATTGCACTCTGGGGAGAATGAATTAGCGAGACCAAATTATCATTCTGATTCGATAATCCAGAAATTCCGCCATTACGGATACTCGCTCCGCTCATTCGCTGGTGTATTCATCACGGAAGGCGATAAGTGACCGCAGAAATGTTCCGGACCTGCTGATTTCCGATATGAACCATTTTCGTCTGAAATTATTTTGCTGGTTTTTTGCAAGCACCTGCAAGTCCGGTGCTTATGAGTAGCGCCTTCGTAACGCATCGAAGACTCTGTCCGATTCAATCAGCTGGTCTTACAGAGAAAGGCGCAAACGCATGTTGTCGTCGAACGAAATCAGCCATTGATCGAAGTCGGCATCGTGGAACGGCAAAAACTACGGAAAAATTACGGAAACAGGGAACTTTAAAGAGTTTCGCACTCGCAGGTTACTGTTTACTAACTGCTTCCGAGCCTGCGAGCAGTTGATTCCAAAATCAACACGTCGTGTGTATTTTTGCCAAACCAGAGGACAAAAACCAGTAAACTCACCCCGAAAGACTACGGAAAAACTACGGAAAAATACAAAAGCTTAGGAGATGTTCCGAGATGAAGTGCTTTTGTAAGTTGTTGGTTTTCAGTACAATACAATGGAGCCAACGACGGGATTCGAACCCGTGACCTGCTGATTACGAATCAACACGTTTTACCTCTGTAAAATTGATTTTGAGAAATTCTGTGGGGGGCAAAATAAGGGTAAAATGGGGACATCTGAGGAAATTCGAGGCCAAAATGACTACGGAAAAACTACGGAAAAAGATTTTCGCCCCAAAAATGCGATTTCAACCCAAAAACATGAGGGTCACCCATAGACAACTGGGGACAAGCATGCCCTTTTGCCGATATTACTTTCCCAGCAGAAACTTGGCTGCCATCACCAATTCTTCCCGTGCCCGCTGCAGGTTTTCAACAGCTCCGCGCAGGAACTCTGCAGCGCGGATTGCAGCGTCCGCCAATGATGCTGAAATTCCGCCTCAGCGCTCCCACCGCCGTTTCAAACCCGGCGTTTCCAAACTGTTTCTCTGCCCTGAACGCTGCCAGTGCCGCCTGCGGACCGTCCACAAATGATGTTGCAACGCAGAAGAACGCCATACGCGTCCTTGGGGTGACGTCGCCCCGTGGGGGCCCGCCAAATGTGTGGAAAAAGTATTCGGTCCTGCCCTTAAAAGAGGGATCAGCTTTTACGAGCGCGCAGATGGGGGGAAAGGTGAAATTGAAGACCGCCGTTACAAAAACCTTGCGATCCAGTTAAAATTCCCCAATGTTTGATGTGCGACCAAGACAGCCGCGAGTGTGCGACTGGTGGGGCTTACGCCCTCTTGGCCGCATTTTTTTACACCGGCCAAATCTTGATTCCGTTGCCTTGGAGGCGGGTTCCCCTCCGCCAAAACCGGGCCTGCATCGCGTTAAACTCCGTGTTTGCAACCCCTTTCTTCGAGACGTGGTGGTAAAATACATTTGAGCAGAAGTCCGCCACCTGAAGCAAACCGGACGTGTGCGATTTCGCGAAAAACGTGCCCTCGACAATGTGCGAATTGCGAAAATGCTCTCCTTTTTCGAGCAGATAAGATTGGAAATAGCGCAGATTGTCATCCTTCGATTCCTCGCATGAATCCAGAATTACGACCCCGGCTTTGTCGCGTTCTTGGTCGAGAAAACGGTCATAGCGCTCCAACAACAATTCCAGCGAGCGCACTTCGGGGCGCGCGATTCGATCCCGGCTTGGCAGCGCGACCTTTGTCTTGTCAATGGCGACTCCTATCAGCGTGATTTCCTGGGCAAATCCAATCAGCTTCGCAAAATCCTGGCGGAAAAGCATTCGCCGATTCTCATCCCAACCTGCAAATACACCCTTTCCCTGACGCAAGTGGTTTGCCTTAATTTCCTGACTCCACACCAAGCCACGGTTTTCTTTGAAATTGAGCATCCGCTGGTGCCATCCCTTCCATCTCCACCCGTGAATAATCACGCCAACTCGACTGAAAAGCTTGCTGCCTCCAAACTTGCTCCAATCTCCATCCGCCGGGAAACCCGGATCGCCCGATTCATCGACAAACATCAAGTGCATGAGTGGTTTTCTATTGCTGTAATTTCGAGCGCAATAATAAGTCGCTGAAAATTTGATGCGAGCGGAAAAAATTGCCCCTTACACCCCTGCGGGTTGGAATGCCGCGCGCAGCAGGGTGGCGGGGAGTTTTTCGACTTCGGCCAGTTTTGCCTGCAGCGACCGTAGCAACTCGGCGCTTGCAGAAAATTCCGCGTCGAGGCGCAGATCTCCTTGTTGCGCTTCATTCTACGGAGTTGACCTTTCACGCGTCATTTAAACAGCCCTATCTGGACAAATACTGTCCCCCCGGATGTTTATTCTTGATTGCTGAGTTAGCCCTAGAGTAACGGCTTACCGCATGGCCCAAAAACTCACCGGGAATGCACAGGCATATTCACCTGATAGCCAAGTTTCCAAGGCAAGACGTTCGCGACGGAGGGATCATTCAGCGCGGCCAATGCCCTTAGCCCGAGGTTTCTCTCGCCCTCCGTTGCAACGGATGCTTCAGTTGCACCGGGAAATTCAGGCGGGGCGGTTCCCAAATTGCCGCAAGTTGGCGGAATCTCTGGAGGTCTCCCCTAAGACCATCCAGCGTGACATCGAGTTCATGCGCAGCCGACTGAACCTGCCGATTGGGTATGATCAACTTCAGTTTGGATTCTATTATACCGAGCCGGTCACAAACTTCCCAAACATTGAGGTTTCGGAAGGTGAGATCGTCGCTCTTTTCGTCGCACAAAAGGCGTTGGAACAATACAAAGGGACTTCGTTCGAGCGACCGCTTCAGACGGCCTTCCGCAAAATCACGGATGGACTCCGTGAGACGGTCACCTTTTCATGGGATAACCTCGATTCGGCAATATCTTTCCGGGGGAACGGCACCACGGTGGGGGATGTCGGTTTGTTTGAGACGCTCAGCAAGGCTGTGCTCCGTTCGCAGGAAATTATCTTTGAATACAAAAAGGTAAGTGGAACGCGCCATGAGCGGCGTCAGGTGCAGCCTTACCATCTTGGGTGCGTAAACAACCAGTGGTATTTATTCGGATTCGATTTGGCGCGTAAGGAATTGCGCACTTTCGCACTTCCCAGAATTAGGGAGGCGCAAATGACCAATACAAAATTCAAGCGTCCTGCCGATTTTACAATAGCCAAACATCTCGGAGGGGCATTTGGCGTTTTCACCGGCACCGAAAGGCTGCTTGTCCGTATTCGGTTTGACGCTTTTGCGGCGAGACTCGTCAGTGAACGGCAGTGGCATCCATCTCAGAAAATTAGGATACTGGGCAGACGGGGGAGTGACGGAATTGAGCTAACCATGGAGTTGGCAAGCATTGAGGAGGTCAAACGATGGGTTTTAAGCTGGGGAGGTCATGCGCGGGTGATCGAACCGAAAGAACTGGCAGATCGGGTAAAGAAATCCGCGCGGGCAATACTTGAGGGGTAGGACTGCGGATGTCCCCCTAGCAATGATAAAATGAACACCTAACCACCTTTTCTATGCTGCAAATGTTTTTGTCCGATTCTTCAGAGCATCTCAAACCATGCAGGCCCGAGCGCTGTGCCGGTAAAGTGCGGGCATCGAAATCACGAATCCCTCTTTTTCTCGCTGTAATTGTCTTCTCGATGGGCTCCTTCTCACCTGCAATTGCGGTGGATTGGCATTCTTCAATTTTTGGTCGCCTGACCGGAAGATCGAGTGGTTCGGTTACCGATAAAAATACGAAAGTCTATTTTTCGCCGGGAGGTGGATGCACCGAGGCGGTTGTAGAGGCATTGGCGGGGGCGCAAAAGTCGGTTTTCATCCAGGCTTATTCCTTCACCTCGTCGCCTATTGCCAAGGCTCTTGTGGAAGCACATCGTCGAGGTGTAAGCATTCAGATTATTTTGGATAAGAGCAACCGAGCGGCGCACTACTCCTCGGCGGATTTCCTGTCTCGCGCTGGCATACCGAATTTTATTGACGCGGCCCACGCGATTGCGCACAACAAAATCATGGTGATCGACGAACGACAAGTGATCACGGGATCGTTCAATTTTACAAGGGCGGCTGAGGCTCGAAACGCGGAAAATCTGCTGGTAATCAATGATAAGGTGTTGGCTTGGCAATTTATCCATAACTGGACAGCGCATAAACAACACTCTGAGCCCTATGTTCGGCGGCCAAAAGTCCATTGATTGTTCGGAACCTACTGTGATCCAATTTAAATTTTTGGGTAGGTCCGTAATTGTCCGTGGTTTATGCTTGAGTGAGTCTCAGAAACACTCCGACCGCATCAAGTTCCAAAAGAATTTTTGGAAAACTTTGCCTTTTAAAAATGAACCTGATTAGAATCTGGATCGAGAGAATATGAAATCCACCATGACTGACTGTCACTTTCGGAAGACATTCCGCTCAGAGGACGAGCCAACCGGGAGCCTGTGTGGATATTCGGGCGTTGGTAGGGGATAAACCTAGCGATTACCACCTTGTAAAACATAGCCCTCAAGCACACCAATGAACCTTTTCTCCAGCACCTTCCTCCTTTACAATGTCCTTACGGGCGAGCAAATCGAGATAGCGCAGACCCCCTTCAAAATCGGAAGCGGCGCGGATTCAGACCTTCGCCTTGATGATGACCGGGTTGCCGCCGAGCATTGCGTCTTCCAAAAGAAGGGAAGGAAAACCTATCTGCTGCCTTGCTCCTCCCACGGCATCGCCTCGCTACTGGTGGACGGGGTTGATTTCCTTGGTGGAGAGCTTGAGGCCAAGAAGGATTACACTCTGTGCATCGGCTCCAGTTTTTTTGCCTTGCACGGTGCCTCCGATCCCAGGAAATGGGCCGCCAACATCAACTCCGATTTGTGGTATATCGTCGATAAGAGCAACGGGGCGACACCCCGCGGCCCGGTCAATCTCGCTGATCTCGCAGGGGAGTTGCGCGCAGTGTCTAATCTCCAAAGTGTTGTTGTGGCGTGCCGCGGCCTTTCAATGGGCTTCTACGCCGAGCACATCCTGTCAGCGCTGGAGGATCTATTCGGAACGCCGCCCAACACCGATTACTATCAGGATGACGCACCCCCCACTCCCGCCGGAACCACGATTGACCTTGAATACGGTGAGTTCACCTGCCCCGTCTGCTGGCTGAAATTTGACCGAGGGGATGTCATGCACATCGCCGTGCATGGCTCGCTGCGTGGCGATCCGATTCTTGGGGAAGATCAGATGCAGCGTTTCCACGCGACCCGCTTCAACGACCGGGGCCAGGCAATAGACGCGATGGCGATCCCGGCCACCGACATCGCGTGTCCCCACTGCCGTCGCAAGCTGCCGCCGAGCTTCCTTGACACCCCACACAGCATTTTTTCCATCGTCGGGGCACCTTCGTCCGGCAAATCGTATTATCTCAGCGTGCTGGTCAAGACCTTGCAGACAACACTCTTCAGGGATTTCGGAATCTCGTTCCGTGACGCCGATCCAACGGAGAACGTGCTGCTCAACCAGATGAAAACGCAGTTGTTTTCCGCCGCCACCCCTGCTGAGGCCTACCTCGCGAAGACAGACCTGGAAGGGGCGATGTACGAGACCCTACCGCGCCTCGGACGGAAGGTGCCCCTGCCTAAGCCGTTCATTTTCCAAATCTCGAAATCAGCCCAGAGCGGCAATGATTTTTCCGTTGTTTTTTACGATAACGCCGGCGAGCACTTCCAGCCGGGGCGGAATTCGGCGGATTCGCCCGGTGCCCAGCACATGGCGGCGGCTTCGGCAATTTTCTTCCTGTTCGACCCCCTGCACAACAGCGACTTCCGTGCCCGCTTGGCGGGCAAGGATGACCCACAGATCCATGAGCGCAGGCCCGATTTGGATCAGCAGGACATCATTCTTGCGGAAAGTGAGGTTCGCATCAAGAGCCTGATAGGGTTGGACGCCCGGCAGCGCATTTCCACCCCGCTCGCCGTCCTTATTGGTAAGTGCGACACCTGGCTTGATCTGCTGGAGGACGAATTGGAGAACCCGGTACACAACGGCAGGCTGGACGACTGCATCATTGACAGGAATTCGGCGATCCTTCGCAAGTTCCTGTTCGGGCTCTGCCCAGCCATCGTCGGCAACGCTGAAGCCATTTCCGATACCGTCAGGTTTTTCGCCGTGAGCGCCTTCGGCACCTCGCCGGTGAGCTTCAAGGCGTTGGACGGCTCCGAGAAGATCGGACCCGATCCCGGCAAGCTGAAGCCTATTTTTGTCGAGGTCCCCACCCTTTGGGCGCTCTCCAAAATTGCCCCGGAAATGATTCCGACCTCGGCACTAGATTAAACACCATGGCCTGGCAACTCATCTACACCAGCGCGCCACGCCTGCTTGATGCAGGCCGCTCCGGGTTTGGCACCGTGGCCCGCCCTCGGCAAATGCGGGCGCTGCTCACCGCTGCGGTGGAGCGGGTCAGCCAGTTCAACCGCATGCCCGGTTTTGATGAGGGCCGGATCATCTACTCCCACCGCCACATCACCATCGGCGGGACGCGGTATTCCGTCCTGAGTCGGATACGCTCTGCCGGCGCGGACTACACGAAACGGACAAATCATATCGCGCACCATATCATTATCGAGCAGCGCGAAATCGCCGCGTTGGGCCAAAATGGTCCGACCCCCGTGGACGTGCTGCTTTCGGTGGACTGGCGGGACAAGTGGGACGAGCCGCCGAATTATCTGGAGGATGATCTCTCCATAGCCCAGATCCCCCAGCGCTGTGCGCTGCCCGCGCAGTGGTGGGAGGCAATGGCCGGGAGCAGGCGCCGAGCTGCACTGCTAACCGCTTCCGACGCGGTGCGCGGCTGCTATATCGCATGGGAAAATGATCCCACCGGAGATCCCTATCAGACCGCGCCCCTTTGCCTGTTTGGAGAATCTCTGCTGCTCCGCCCGGACCGCGCATGGGACACGACCTTCACGACTAATCTTCAGCC
>Ga0118677_10006371_pt1 | contig 20016 bp, 18 predicted proteins | sample AliMusrvi5mmetaG_FD_86154 | JGI IMG/M metagenome (GOLD analysis project Ga0118677, IMG submission 86154)
TGGTATGCCGAGAGGTGGAGCGGGATGTCGGGGTCGAGTGAGGCGAGGAAGCCCGCGATCGCAGCCATGTCATCTGGCCCATCGCTCAAGTCCGGCACCACAAGGGTCGTCACCTCGAGATGGCAGCGGGCCGAAGCCTCCCGGATGATGCATCCGGTGGAACTCGCGGAGACTGCCGACTGCATCGCGTCCGTGCTCTTCCATGCGTTTCTCCCATCATCGGTCCGGCCTCGTCGCCGTCCTACGGGCGCCGGGCAGACTCGCGGACTAGCACCATTACGCGATATATCGTAATACCTCGCACGAGTCAGCGCAAGACCGACGTTTCACGATTCCCTGTCGTGAACGGACGCCGCTTGTCGCCGATCGGAGCCCGCACGGCAGCGCACGATGCTATGCTCCCTTCCATTGGGGCGGGTCTGGCCCGTCGCTTCCGGTCGCATACGATCGTGGGGAGCAGCTCATGCACGCTTTTGCTCGGCTCAGAGTCAGTGCACTGGTGACGGTCGCTGCGTGCTTCATCGCTGCGGTCGTCATGGCGCCGCAGGCATTCGCCTCGCCTGTCTCCGCGTTCGGGGAGGGTTCGCACGGCGCGAAGCATGTGGTCGCTCCGCAGCGCCTTGCGGCGTCTTCGGTCCGGGCTCTCAACGATGTCTCGACAGCGATCCCTGAGACGCTCCCGTTCTCTGTCACAGGGATCGACGGCGCGCACGGCATCCTGGGCCCCTGGGACAACGTGTACCGAGTGAGCTTGACGGCCCGCCAGACCTACTGGTTCTGGCTCGATGGGCCGACGACGGCCGACCTCGATCTCTTCCTCTACAACCCCGATGCGACCACGGTCGACTCGACCACGACCATCGTCGACGGGTCGGCGGTCGATGGGTCGCAGGAGTGGTTCAGCCATTACGCGGACCGCACCGGCTACTACTACGTCGACGTCTACGCGTACAGCGGGTCCGGGTCGTTCACTCTGCACGGTGACCTGCTCTCGCACCAGGACCTGGACGCTGACATCGCCGGTGTCACCACCGAGGCGGCTCTGCCGTTCACCGCGAGCGACAGTCTCACCGTCGGCTCGGACACGCAGGACGGCTACAAGGTCTGGCTGAACGCCGGGCAGTCGGCGGAGTTCTTAATGACCGGGCAGGTGGGGACGGACTTCTCCACGATCCTGTTCCCGCCGGGGACCACGGCCGTCTGGAGCGACCAGGAGTCGGTGACGGGGGCCTACACCTCAGGGACCAGATACGAGTCCATGTTCTACAAGGCCCCGGTGGCCGGGTACTACTACCCGATGGTCTACATGTTCTGGTACGTGAAGGTGCCGCATCCCTTGGGTGGGACCTACACCCTTGCCGCGACCACCGCGAGTACCTTCCCGACATCGATCTCCATCAAGACGAACCTGACGTCGGTGAAGCTCCCGAAGCCGTTCGAGCTGTCGGGCGTTCTGGCGAACGGCATGGGCGGAGACCCGTGCGTCGTGGACGTCAAGAAGCCGGGGTCGAGCCGGTGGTCGTATTCGTCGAAGCGCCTCGTGTATTCGATCAGCGCGACCAGTGGCGGCAGCTGGTGGTACCGCTACACGCCGAAGCTCAAGGGCAAGTACGCGTTCCGCGTGCGCTACGCTCCTGATTCGCCTGCGCTGGACGGCGGGGCCCGCGCTGCGGTGACGTCGCCGAACATCGTCTACGTCACGGTGAAGTAGCTGTCGCAGGCATACATGCAGCTGAGTAGCGGACCGGGCTCCTTCGAGCCCGGTCCGCCTGTTCATTCCATGTTGCGTTCGGCTCACGGTCCTTGAGTGTGCAGGGTGCGCGGCGTATCGTTGCGAGTACGCATGGGTCGTCAGCGGGGCGTTTCGCGCGCGGGCGAAAGGGCTGACTATGAGTAAGTCTCTGTGCAGGTGGACGATCTTGACATCGCTCGCGTTCGCGATGGTGCTTGCGTTCTCGCTACCCTCAGTCGCAAGCGCTGACCCCCCGGCTCCTTCGACCACGGCGAGCCCGGCGCCGGTCGGCTCATTCAACAACGCCGTCGTGTTCTCGCTCACCGCTACCGAGCCAGCTGGTCCAGGCGCGGCCAACACATTCTTCCGTCTCGACGGCGGAGCGGTGACGACCTATTCGGTCGGGTTCGCGATCGTGCCCATCTTCTCGAGCGTGGGGACCCACACGCTCACCTACTACTCCACCGACACGCTCGGCAACACCGAGGGCGCCCATACGTCCACGTTCACGGTCAACGACACGCTGCCGCCCACCACCATCACCGACGTGGCTCCCACCTACGCGGACGTGGCCACGATCACCCTGAGCGCCTCGGACAACCAGTTCGTCGGCCTCGGCTACGCTGTGACGGCCATCGGCTCCGGGGTGGCAGGCACGCACTGGTCGCTCGACGGTGGCAGCACGTGGACCACGGGCACGCAGGTCGTGGAGAGCCAGGCTTCCACGAGCCCCTATACGCTGCTCTACTACTCCACAGACGTCGCCGGCAACCGTGAGACCACGGGCTCGGCGTCCTTCCGCGTCAACGACACCATCGCTCCGGTGACTTCGAGCGACGCCACCTCGTCCTACGTGGGCACGGCGACGATCCACTTCACCGCGCATGACAACAGCGGCGGGCTCGGGGTGGGCGCCACCTACTACAGTCTCGACGGCGGCGGCTTCGTCCAGGGCACTTCAGTGACCACGACGTCCACCGGTTCACACTCCCTGCTCTTCTACTCAACCGACAAGGCCTCTCCCACGCCCAACTCCGAGTCGGTGAAGAGCGTCAACTTCGTGGTCACGGCATTCGACACGACGCCGCCGACCTCGAGCTCCGACGCGACCGCCTCCTACATCGTCACGGCCACCGTGCATATCTCGGCAACCGACAACCCGGGCGGCATCGGCGTCGGGGCGATCTACTACAAGCTCGACGGCGGAAGCGTCGTGACGACCGTAGTCGCTGTGGGTAATCCCACGACACTGACAGCGCCGGTGGTCGTGACAGGCGCCGGCTCCCACTCCATCGAGTTCTGGTCCGCCGACCTGCTCGGCAATGTCGAATCGCCGCACCACACGGTGAACTTCACGATAGGCAAGCTGTCGTCGACGATCTCGATCTCGGCGGTGCCCGCCAGTGTGAAGCTGCCGAAGCCGTTCGTGCTGTCCGGCCTGCTCACCGTCCCGACCAACGGCCTCTCCTGTGTCGTCTACGTGAAGAAGCCGGGTTCGGCACGCTGGTCCTATTCGTCGAACCGGCTGAGCTACAACGCCGCCGGCGCGGCCAGCGGCTGGTGGTACCGCTATACGCCGACGCTTCGCGGCACCTACTCGTTCTACGTGAACTTCGCCGGTGACGGCACACATATCGCGGCCACTTCGAGGACCATCAAGGTCACCGTGAAGTAGCTTCCCTGAGCGCTGAAGAGGGGGACGCGGCCCCGGACGTACGTTGTCCGGGGCCGCGTCTTGTCCTCACGGCCGCGGAGCCCGAGGTCCGTCTGCCGCGCTCTGCCCTTGAGGACGCGCCGCTCGGACCCCTCGCACCTCCAGAAGGCAGGCGCCGGGTATAGGAGAGCGAAGGGCGACTCCCGGCGGAGGCGCAGGCATCTGTGAGGAGGCGACCATGCGTCTTGGAGGAAGAATCGCGGTGATCACGGGCGTGGGCTCCGGCATGGGGCGCGCCATGGCGGTGCGGTTCTCAGGGGAGGGGGCGAAGGTCGTCGGTCTCGAATGGAACGAGGGCACGCTCACCGAGACCGCGGAAATGTTGCGCGCGGCAGGAGGGGAGTTCCTGGGAGTCCAGGGAAACGTGGCTGCTCAGGCCGACGTCCAGCGTCTGGTCGAGTCCGCCGCCGGGAAGTACGGGCGGATCGACGTGCTCTGCAACAACGCGGGCGTGATGGATCTCAACCAGGGCGTCGCCGAGTTGGATGACGCCGTGTGGGAGAGAGTCATGGGCATCAACGTGAACGGGCCGATGTATGCGACCCGCCTGGTAGTCCCCATGATGGTCGCGCAGGGCGGAGGGTCGATCGTCAACACCGCCTCGGTCGCGGGCCTCCACGGCGGCGCCGCGGGAGTCGCCTACACCGTCTCGAAGCACGCGCTCATCGGTCTGACCCGCAGCACCGCCTGGATGTACGCGACCAAGGGCGTGCGCTGCAACGCGATCGCCGCTGGCGCCGTCGAGACCAACATCATGCAGAGCGTGGATATGTCACACATGGATGCACCGGGTTCGGCACGAACCGGCGCCTACACCGGTATCATCCCGGGCTTGCTCAAGGCGGAGGACATCGCCAGTCTCGCGCTGTTCCTCGCGTCCGACGAGGCAGTGAAGATCAACGGCGCGGTCATCGCTGCCGACGCCGGCTGGACCGCCGCCTAGGGATCCGTGCGAGCAAGGTCGCGATCTAACGAGGCGGCACGAACGGGGTGCCCGCCTTCACGCTGTTGCGCCCAGTCCATCCGGCGGGCACCTCGACCACCCAGCTCACCTCGCCCGGGGATGGGGCGAGCGTGCGCGTGCGGTCGAGCGTGGCGATCGCGGTCACGCGCCGGTCCGGAGCGATGAAGACGACATCGATCGGGAACTCCACCGACTTGGTCGCGAACGTGACCACCGTGGGAGCGGCGTAGACGAAGACCATCCCGGTCCCGAGCGCGAGGCGATGACGGCCCTGCAGCCCCCATGACCTTCTGGCGGGGGTATCAGCGACCGTCACCGTCAGCTCAGACGCGCCGAGCCGGACGTGGGCCTGCCCTTCCGTGGCGATCTCGATGCTCGGCCACAGGGCGGCGAGAGCCGCTCCAGTGGCCGCGAGCACCACGGCGGCGACCACGACGACCGCGATCGCGTGGCGCTGTCGCACCCCGCGGACGGTCTCGGACGTCGGACCCTGATCATCCATGAGCTCAGGGTAGCGCGCAGTCCGATGGTCGTGCGGCCCGATGTCACCGCCATGGCGTAGGTTGATGTCCGCGGCGGTCTGCTCAGCCTGTCCGAGCGGCTAGACTGGTGAGGGGCGAGGCGGCGGTGCGGGATGATCGGGGGTGACGGCACGGCTCGATTCATACACACCGCGGACTGGCACCTCGGCAGGCCCCTCGCGTCCGTACGGCTGACGGACGACCAGGCGTATGCGCTCGAGGGACTGTGCGACCTGGTGGCCGAGGTCCGGCCGGACGCCGTCCTGATCTCGGGGGACGTCTACGACCGATCCGTCCCGCCGCCGGAAGCGGTCGAGCTGCTCGACGACACGCTGACACGGATAGCGGGTCTCGGCGCGGCGGTCTGCGTGGTGGCGGGGAACCATGACAGCCCGGAGCGCATCGGCTTCGGCGCCCGCCTGCTCGCACCCTCCGGCGTCCACATGGCGGGTCCTCTGACCGCCGACGTGGCGAGCGTCGCACTGCCGACCGACGAGGGTCCCGTGCGTCTATGGCTGCTGCCCTATGCTGATCCGTCTGTTGTCAGATTCGTCCTCGACGACGACGCGTTGCGGGGGCATGACGAGGCCGTGGCCGCCATGCTCGCGCGTGTCCGCGCAGCGTTCCGTCCAGGCGAGCGCAACGTCCTGATCGCGCACGAGTTCGTCGCCGGCGGCGTGGAGACAGCGGACTCCGAGAGACCGCTGACGGTCGGCGGCACCGCGCAGGTCGCATGCGAGAGGTTCGACGGCTTCGACTATGTCGCTCTCGGGCACCTCCATCGTCCGCAGGCTCCGGGGCCCGGGCTGCGCTACGCGGGCTCCCTGCTGAAGTACTCGGTCGCCGAGGCCGAGCACTCGAAGTCCGTCAGCGTCGTGGAGCTCGGCGCGGCCGGCTCGGCATCAAGGGTGGAAGAGGTCGCACTGCCCGTCCGCAGGGACGTTCGCGTGGTGAGCGGGGTGCTCGACGCGATCGTGGCTGACGCGCCGCCCCAAGGACGGGACGACTATGTCTTCGCGCTGCTGCAGGACACGGGTCCGTTGTACGATCCCATGGCCGCGCTTCGCGGTGTATGGCCCAACTGCATCGGGTTCCGCCGCGATCGGGAGCTCGACCTCGCGCAGGGTCAGCCGTCGCTGGATGCCGCTCAACTTCGCTCGCGCGATGTCACCGCTCTGTTCTCGGGCTTCTTCCAGCATGTGTGCGGCGAGGACCTGACTCAGACACAGCGCGACACGTTCGTCGCGATCGCCGATGCCGCGGCCTCCGAGGGCGAGGACTGAGCCCATGCGCCCCGTTCGTGTGGTGTTGCAGGCGTTCGGACCCTTCGCCGGCCGCGAGGTCATCGACTTCCGCGAGTTGGGGGACAACCGCTTCTTTCTCGTCCACGGCCCCACCGGTGCCGGGAAGACGACGGTGCTCGACGCCATGTGCTTCGCGCTCTACGGCCGGACCACCGGCGAGGAGCGAACGGCCCAACAGATGCGAAGCCAGTTCGCGGCGAAGGGTCTGCCCACCGAGATCGAGTTCGACTTCTCTGTCGGGTCCGAGTGCTACCGCATCCGGCGGCGGCCGGCGCAGCAGGCGGCGAGGGCGCGCGGGACGGGGACGCGCTCCGAGGCACCCTCGGTCACGCTGTGGCGGCGGCCCTCCGATGCCGCGGACGACACGGACGGCGAGCCTGTCGCGACCAAGGGGCGCGACGTCGCCCCGGAGGTCGAGCGCATCATCGGGTTCTCGGCGGACCAGTTCCGCCAGGTCGTGATGCTGCCGCAGGGCCGTTTCCGCGAGCTGCTCTCCGCCGACTCCAAGCAGCGCGAGCAGATCATGCAGGCGCTGTTCGGCACCGGGCGCTACGCTTCGGTCGAGGCGCGCCTGAAGGAAAGGCGCCGCGACCTGGAGAGCGGGCTCGAGCACCAGGGCACACGCCGCTCGGAGGTCCTGCGCGAAGCCGGGGTCGCGGGCGACGCGGAGCTCCTCACACGCTGCACGGAGTTGGCGGCGCAGGCCGCTGCGGGCGAGGTGGCCGTGAAGGAGGCGCAGGCGGCCGCTGTCACGGCGGCGGCCGAACTCACCGCGACCCGGACCGCCCTCGAGATCCTGGCGGCGGTGGCTGCGCTGCAGGAGGAGGTCACGGCCTCCGTCGTCGCACTCGAGGGCGCCGAGGTCGCCGCGCTGCAGGCGCGCGAGGTCCTGAGCGCTCAGGACCTCGCGGAGGGCGAGCGGGAGGACGCACAGCGAGTCGTGCGCGAGCTTGAGATGGTGTCCGCGAGAGTCGCCGCCATCGACCGGGCGGTGACGGAAGTATCCGCCGCGGTGGCGAAGCGGGACGCGGCCGCAGTCGCCGACCGGTCCGCGAGCGATCGGGTCGCCTCGCGGCGTGACGAGCTGGCGGTCGCGCAGGACGAGGAGCGGGCTCAGCTGAAGTGCGCGGCGGCTCTTCCCGCTGCGGATGCGGCGCTGCAGCAGGCTCGGCGTGCGCAGAGCGAGGCGCTGCGGCTGGTGACCGCCGAGGCGCGCTGCGCGGAGGCCCAGGAGAACCGGAACGCGGCCGCGGACGCACTCGCCAAGGCCGGCCGCGCGTCTGCTGAGTCCCGGGCTCAGCTCGACAAGGTCCGCACGGCGTGGGTGGAGGGGCGCGCCGCCGCCTTGGCGTCGGGGCTGGAGGAAGGTCGGCCGTGCCCGGTGTGTGGCTCGTTGGAGCACCCGTCCCCCGCGATCGTCTCCCCCAGCGCTGCGGACGGCGCCGCCCTCGACACCGCCGAGTCCGAGGTGGCACTGGCGGAGGCCGAGCGCATGGAGCGGACTGAGCGTCTGGCGCAGACCGAGGCGGCTCTGGCCGCTGCGCAGGCCGAGCGAGAGACCGTCGCGGCTCTCTCGCAGGCGCTCAGCGTCGACTCCGCGGAAGAACTTATCCGGGACGCCCAGCATGCGCGGGATGAGGCTTCCCGTGCAGAGGTGCGTGCTCGGGAAGCGGCTGAACGCGGAGCGGGACTCGCGAGGTCTTTGGAGGAGAGCGCCCGCGCCGCGGAGTCAGCGGCGCGCGCCCTGCAGGCGAGCGAGAGTGCTCTGGCGTCCGCCTCCGCGACGCTCGCGGAACGCGAGCGCGAGGTCCCCGAGGAGCTTCGTCTGCCGGGCGCCCTCGGGATCGCGCTGCAGGCCGCGAACGACCGCGCCGCTGCTCTGCAGGCCGCCCTGAAGGAGGCGCAAAAGGCGGCCCGCGACGCGGACCTCGAGTGCAGGGCCGCCCAGGAGCGCGCGGACGGCGCGGCGAGAGCGCTCGCGACCGCGAAGAAGAGAGCGCGTGGCGTTCAACCGCCGGACGTCGACGGAGCCGAGGGAGCCGCGCGCACGGCCGAGGCGGCCCGCGACGAGGCGCTCGAGGCCCGGACCCGCGCCGACGAGGCATGTGCGAGAGCGACGCGGGCCAAGGAGCGTCTCGCGGAGATCGACGCGACGTCCGGCGATCTGACTCGCGCCTACGGGACCGTGGCGGCGCTCGCCGACGCCGCGGTCGGGCAGAACCCGCTGCGCCTCTCCTTCCAGCGCTACGTGCTCGGCGTCTTCCTCACGGAGGTGCTCGACGCGGCGACGCGGCGCCTCGTCCTGATGACACGGGGCCGCTACCGGCTCCACATGGCGGCCGGCACGCGCGACCGGCGCAGCGCGGGCGGTCTCGACCTCGAGGTGTTCGACGAATACACCGGAGATGACCGGCCCGTCTCGACGCTCTCTGGCGGAGAAGGCTTCCTCGCCTCGCTCTCCCTGGCGCTCGGGCTTGCCGAGGTCGTCGAGTCGCTGGCGGGCGGCGTGCATCTCGACACGGTGTTCGTCGACGAGGGGTTCGGAACGCTGGACGAAGAGGCACTCGAGACAGCCATCCAGGCGCTGATGGAGCTGCAGGGGCGCGGCCGACTCGTGGGGATAATCAGCCACGTCCCGGAGCTGCAGCGCGCCATCCCCGCGCGGCTGGAGATCACCTCGACACCCTCGGGCAGCAGCGCGCGCTTCGTGGTGCCCTGACGCGAGTCAGCCGATGCGGGTCCCCGCCTCGCCTCGCAGCGCGGCCTCGAGGTCCTCGGCCCGGCAGATGATCGCGGGGCGTCCCGTCTCCCGGGCGAAGCTGGCGCTGGCCGCGACCTTGGGCGCGACACTTCCGGTCTCGAGCGCTCCCGACGCGACCAGATCGGAGGCCTCGTCGGGGCTCAGGCGCTCGATCGCGCGAGGCCCTGCTCCCCCCCAGCCGAGGTAGAGCCGGTCCTCCTCCATCAGGATCACGAGGGCGTCCGCGTCGATGTCACGTGCGAGAAGGGCGCTCGACCAGTCCTTGTCGACCACAGCATCGACACCGCGCAGGGCTCCGTCCGGACCCTCGAGCACCGGGACCCCTCCGCCGCCCGCCGCGATGACGGCGACGCCGGACGCGACCAGCCGCTCGATCACGGGCGCCTCGACGATCCTGGTGGGAAGAGGAGACGCCACGGCTCGGCGCCACCCGCAATCGGGCGTATCGACGAACACCCAGGTGGGCTCCGCCTCGCGCATCGCCGCGACCTTCTCGGCCGGGTAGTAGGGCCCGATCGGCTTGGTCGGCCGCTCGAATGCGGGGTCGTCGGCCTCCACGACGGTCTGTGTGATCACGGTCGCGACGTCCCGTGTGACGCCGGCCGCGCGCAGCGCGTTGCCCAAGGTCATCTGCAGCATCACCCCGATGCCGCCCTCGGAGTCCGCACCGGCGATGTAGAGGGGCATGGGGGCCACCACCGCTCGCGCGGCTTCGTTGCGCAGGACGATGTTGCCCACGACCGGCCCGTTGCCGTGGGTGAGCACGAGCGCGTGCCCCGCTCTCGCGAGCCGGGCGATGTGGGACATGGCCCTGGACGCCCGGAGGTATTGGGTCTCGATGGTTCCGTCGTCACCGTGCCGTAGGATCGCGTTGCCCCCCAGCGCCACTACAAGCCGCGCCGTTGGCGGGATCCTGGCTATGCTGTTCCGGGGCCCCATCGGTTCCTCCAGTGACTGCGTGATGCGCGTGCCCGAGCGGACGTGCGGGCTCGCAGCTCACCAATCGTATATCGGCCGGACGCCCAAGACAGCCTCAGCTGCGCGAACATCCTCGCAAGCTCTCGGCGGCGGTGCGCTACCATCCTTCGTCAAGAGGCACGCTCCGTCGGGAGGGGACCGATGACGGTCAGGGTCATTGCGGACTCCACGAGCTACGTGCCCGAAGAGGAGCTCACGAGGCTGGGGATCGCGACGCTCCAGCTCTCGGCGACCCTCGCGGGGGTCACGCGCGACGAGAAGGACATCGACTCCGAGGCGTTCTACCGTCAGATGCGTTCCTCCGGCGAGTTCCCGAGCTCTTCGCAACCCTCCGTGGGGTCCATCACCGATGCGTTCGAGAGCGCGATCGAGGCGGGCGAGGACGTGGTCGCCGTCGTGCTCAGCTCGCGCATGAGCGGCACCTTCGAGACCGCCGGCATGGTCCGCGAGCAGGTCTTGGCGCGCATGCCACGGGGCCACATCGAGATAGTCGACTCGGAGTCGAACTCGATGCAGGAGGGGTTCGCGGTGCTGGCGGCCGCCCGCGCCGCACACGACGGGGCCGACACGGACGCCGTCATCGCGGCGGCCCGCAGCGCGATGCGACGCAGCCGCTGGCTGTTCGTGCCGGCGACGCTGGAGTATCTGCGGATAGGGGGTCGTATCGGCAACGCCGCGGCCCTTCTCGGGGCCCTGCTGCAGGTGCGTCCGATCCTCACCGTGGAGCAGGGCGTCACCAGCACGGTGCGCACTGTGCGCACCCAACGTCGCGCTCTCAAGGACATCGCCGAGATGGTCGCGGCCGACAGCCGGGAGCACGGACTGACCGACGCTGTCGTGCACCACATCCTGGCGCCCGATGTCGGCGAGGAGCTCGCCGATGAGATCGAGCGGCTCACGGGCCTTCGCCCTCGCATCCAGCTGCTCGGGCCGGTGATCGGGCTCCACGTCGGGCCGGGGTCGGTCGGCGTGGTCTACCTCACCGAGCGGCCGCTTCCCGGGCGCGATCCGGGGTCCGCGGCCTGAGACCGCCGACGCCGGTCGTGACGAGCGAGGCGATGGGCGCGCCTTGTCGGGGGGTCAGGCTGAGCGCGTGGCGCTCGCACGCGGAACGGCAGACGCCGCATCCGTAACACGCTTTCGGATCCACAGTGGCCTTCCGGGTGCGCGGCCCCACGGCGAGCGCCCCGAACGGGCAGCGCTCGACGCACTCTGCACAGCCCACGCACGCCTCTGCGTCGCACGTCGCGACGTTGTGACCCTTGAACATGATCGGCGTCGCATGCTCGACCGTGATACGCATCGCCATGCACCCCGCCTCGAGACTGCAGTTGCAGATCGCGCCGATGAACGGCGTCAGGAAGGTCCACACAGAGTGCATGAGTCCTTCCTCCTCGCTGCGGCGAAGCAGCTCCATCGCCTCCGCGCGAGTCAGGTACTGGAACTTGGATGTGTCGGGGCCGACGTCGTAGTCGCGGAAGGCCTCGTCGAGCACGGTGTCGATCGGCTTCGTTGTGATCGCGAGGCAATAGCCCTCGTCGTGAGTCCCCGCCCAGTAACGACACGGGCAGGGGAGCCGGACGATCGAGGTCGCGATGCCGAAGATCTCGTCGCACTCCTCCATGGGGACGGGCTGTCCGTAGTGCAGCTTCTTCATGCGGCTGCTGGCCACCGCTCGCCCCAGGTCGCGAAGGGGCGCGGGCAGACGCTCCAGTCTCGCCAGGTTCGTGAGGGCGGACTCGCGGTTGCCCGCGAACTCCTGGACGAAGTCCACCATGTACCGCCGCCGGCGAAGGTCGCGCTCGAGGTCGTAGGCATAGCTCGACGCCTCGAGATACCAGGATCTGCCGTCACCGTGCTGCACGCAGAACTGACACATGACTCGGACTCCCCTCAGCGCTTCGGGACGACCACTTCGCGGAACAGCTCGCCGTACGAGATCCCGACGCTCGGCAGGACCGCGCGTCCACCATACGACAGTGGACGGCGCCCGCCGATCGTGCGCAGGGCGGGGTTGAGCCAGCCTACGACCGGCGCGTAGTCACGATAGCTCCCGAGGAGCGTGAACGCCCTGGCCTTCTCGGTCCGCACCGCGTCGTAGTCGATGACGACGTCCGGTGCACGCGTGTGTATGAGGTAGAGCGTGATGCCTCCGAGGTCGTTCGCGACGGCCGTCGCGGCGCGGCCGGCCGCCTCATGGTCGGGGTGGTGGTAGACGGCGGCTTCCTCGGCGATGTCGAACGTGACCACTATCGTGGGCCGATACGTGGCGAACGCCCGGCGTACCTCACCGGGATAGGCCGTTGAGGCAGCCAGCCCGCCGTCGGGATCCCTCAGGAAGACGATGTCCCGGTACCCCAGGATCCTTCCGGCCTCGCGCTGAAGGCGCTCTCGGATCGCACCCAGTCCCGGCACGAGTCCGGCATCACCCTTGTCGCCGGACGTGCCCATGAGCAGTACGACTCGGTTGTGCCTCGCGAGGAGCGCCAGCGTGCCGCCTGCCCAATACTCGGCGTCGTCAGGGTGGGCGACGACCACGAGGATCGTCGCGTCTCGCGACGCGAGAAGCCGCTCTCCCGCGATCTTGGCGGCATCAGGGTCTGCGGGCGCGGCGTCGGCGAGCCCCCCGCCGGGCCGCAGGGCGAACGTGACCCCGGCCGCAACGATGAGGAGCCCCACGACGAGCACCGCCAGCAGCCACCGCCCTCGCGGGGTCACTTCGTGGCCGCTGGTCCGAGGAGCCGGTCGAGGTCCTGTTTGGCGGACGTCAGCTCCGCGATCCCCTGGTCGACGAGCTGCCCGGCGGCGTCTGACGCACTGGTGTCGTTGCTCCGGAGAGCGTCCAGCGCTTGCTGGAACCCCGTGAGCACGTCGGAGCCGCCGGTCAGGATGTTGTCGCGGATGTCGAGGGCCCGAGTCGATGTGAGGTCCACGTTGTTCACGGATTCGACGACCCGGCGCGCGCCGGCTATCCGCTGTTCGTACTCGGTCACGTCGAGGGTGTGGGTGGCCGTCCTTGCGGTGAACGAGACGGCGATCGGCGTGATCGCATCCTGTACGGCGACGAGCTTGCCGCGGAGCGCAAGGAGCTCCGGCCGGTCGGATGCCGCGGGAAGCGGTCCCTGCAGCCGCGCCCACACGGCCCACCCTCCGATGATCAGAAGGGCGACGCCGGCCAGGACGACCACGATCCGCAGGGTGCGCCGCAGGAGGGCGGGGGCCGCGCCCTCCGGAGTCGTGCGCTTCTTGTCGGAGCGAGACATCGGCGGTCCTTCCTGCTGCGACGATCGCTGTGGCACGCAGCGGGAAGATACTCCCACAGCGGGCCTGCGTGCCCGCGCCATACGAAAGGACTCTCACATGGCGGACATCACGGTGTATGCCCTCTCCACGTGCCCGTACTGTCGTCAGGCCCGTGGCTACCTCACCGAGCGCGACGTGGCTTTCGACGTCGTCGAGCTCGACAAGCTCACCGGGCAGGAGCGGGCGGACGCGGTCGAGAGAGTGAAGAAGCTCTCGGGAGGGACATCGGTCCCTGTGATAGTTCACGGCGAGCAGGTGATCGTCGGCGTCAACCAGTTCCAGTCGAGCCACGAAGTGCCGATGCCGATTCAGAAAATCGACGAGCACATCGAGGGTGAACAGGTCGCGCGGGTCCGCGCCTTGCGCCTGCGTCGCGATGCGGACGCGCACGCGCGGGCGCTGGTGGCGCTGAACGACGCGGCGCGCAGCGGGCAGAACGTGATGCCGAAGATCGTCGACGCGGCCCGCGCCTGGGCGACGACCGGGGAGATCTCCGGCGTGCTGCGCGAAGTGTTCGGCAAGCACCAAGAAGTATTGGTGATTTGACGCGAGCGGTCGCTAATCCACCGCTGCCGCGCTCTGCGCCGGCTTGACCAAGAACGGTCCCAGCGAGCCCGGCAACTTCGCCGGCCGTGCCAGCATGTCGCGCTGCAGCTCCTGCCATTCCGGATACAGCCACGCGTAGGTCTGCGCGGTCGCGGTCACCTGCATGACGTACGCGCGGGTCGCCGGGTACGGGATCGCCTCGACAAAAATGTCCGTCGGCTGCGCGCCCGCCTTTTTGACCCACGCCTGCACGGCATAGGGCCCAGCGTTGTAGGCGGCTGCCGCCAGCGCCTGGTTGTTGCGGTAAAAGCCCAGCAATTGTGTAAGGTACAGCGCGCCGATGTGCAGGTTCGTCTCGGGCCGCTTCAGGCCGCCCGCGCCTGGCGCCGGCAGCTCGTAGACACCGGCGATCATCTTCGCCGCCGCCGGCAGCAGCTGCACCAGGCCATACGCGCCCGCCTTGGACACGGCAGTTGGCACGAACGCGCTCTCGTGGCGCATGATGGCATACAGGAAACTCTTGGAGATCTCAGCGGTTTTCGCCGCACTTTCGGCCTCCGGACTGCCGACCGACACATTCACCTTTGCCGGTTTTCCTCCGTCTCGGCAAGCTAAGCGCCGTGCCTTCCTGACTGAGGTGGCCGCCCTGCCTGGAACTCTTGTTCTGTATGAGGCTCCCCATCGTACGGTGGAGACCCTGCGGGACATTCGTGGGGTGTTGGGAGAGCGCCGGATCGTTGTGGCTCGGGAACTGACGAAGATTTATGAAGAGCTTGTCCGGGGCAGCGTGTCGGAAGTCATTGAGTGTGTGGCGCAGGGCAAGGTGCGCGGCGAGGTTGTCATACTGGTGGCGGCGGGAGAAACCGTTCATCAGACGTCTGAACCGCTGTCGGAAGTGCTGCAGAACCTGATGGCCGACAGAAGGTTCTCTGTTAAGGACCTTGCGATAAAAGCATCTGAAATTACAGGCGTTTCCCGTAACGAAGCCTACAGCGAAGCCCTGAGATTGAGGAATAACGCGGATTGATGAGAAAAAGTCTGGAATAACAGGTGGATATTGTGTTACAAGTGCCCAATTATCCTGACTTCTGGAGTACTGAATGAAAATCTGCATCTTTGGTGCAGGGTATGTCGGCCTGGTGGCTGCAGCCTGTTTCGCCGAAAGCGGGAACATCGTCATAGCTGTTGACGTTGATCACTCAAAAATTGACAGCCTGAAGCAGGGCATAATACCGATCTACGAACCGGGCCTGAAAGAAATGGTGCTGCGCAATCAGGCCGAGGGACGACTCTCCTTCACTACCGATATGGCAGAGGCGGTACAGGCATCCCTGGTCTGTTTTATTGCCGTAGGCACGCCACCGGGCGAGGACGGCTCCGCCGATCTGAAATACGTCCTTGGTGTAGCCCGCGATATCGGCCGGGTCATGAACGGCTTCAAGATCATCGTCGACAAGTCCACAGTCCCTGTCGGCACTGCCGACATGGTTCGCGCCGCAGTTCAGGATGAGCTGTCCGCCCGCAAAGTTCATCTGGAGTTTGACGTCGTCTCCAATCCGGAGTTCCTGAAAGAGGGGGCCGCGATCGACGACTTTATGAAACCGGACCGGGTCGTGATCGGCACCGACAACGTCCGAACCGCCGAAATCATGAAAGAGCTTTACGATCCGTTCATGCGAAAGCAGAACCGCATGATAGTCATGGATATCCGCAGCGCCGAGATGACCAAGTATGCCGCCAACGCCATGCTGGCCACCCGCATCTCCTTCATGAACCAGATCGCAAACCTCTGCGAGCGTATGGGCGCCGACGTTGCCGCTGTACGCGAAGGGATCGGTTCCGACTCCCGCATCGGCTACGACTTCCTCTTTCCAGGCCCAGGATATGGCGGTTCCTGCTTTCCCAAGGATGTCAAGGCGTTGATCAGGACCGCCGAGGAGTCCAACTACGACTTCCCCCTGCTGAAGGCGGTCGAGGAGGTCAATGAGCTGCAGAAGGAGGTTCTGGCAGACAAACTGATCAAACTGCTCGGTTCATCCGACCAGGAGCAGCCTCTCGCCGGTCGCACGATCGCCTGCTGGGGACTCTCTTTCAAACCCCGTACCGACGACATGCGCGAAGCCCCGTCCATCACCATCATCGAGCGCCTGCTGGCCGCAGGAGCTGCTGTTCGTGCCCACGATCCCGAAGCGATCAGGGAAGCCAGAAAAATCTTCGGCGACCGGATCGAATACAGCAGCAACCAGTATGAGATTCTTGACGGGGCTGATGCCTTGACGATCATCACTGACTGGAGCGAATACCGCAACCCTGACTTCGACCGAATCAAGTCCGCTCTGAAATCACCAAATATCGTTGATGGCCGGAACCTTTACAAACCGGACCGCATGGCATCTGCCGGTTTCCGCTACATGCCGATAGGCCGCTGTATCGGTGGAATCTGCGGAGGGTTGAAATAGCATGCGTATTCTGGTTACAGGCGGCGCCGGCTTCTTGGGTTCACATCTTTGCGAACGCCTCCTCTCCGAAGGGCATGACGTTATCTGCCTGGATAATTTTTTCACCGGCAGCCGGGACAACATCATCCACCTTATGGATAGTCACCGCTTTGAACTTGTCAGGCACGATATAACCGAGCCGATCCTGTTGGAAGTTGATCGAATCTACAACCTGGCCTGCCCCGCCTCCCCTGTGCACTACCAGTACAATCCGGTCAAGACGATCAAGACCAGCGTAATGGGCACCATAAATATGCTGGGATTGGCCAAACGGGTCAAGGCCCGTATCCTTCAGGCCTCCACTTCGGAGGTCTACGGCGACCCTCAGGTGCACCCCCAGACGGAGGAATACTGGGGTAATGTAAATCCAATCGGAATACGCAGCTGCTACGACGAAGGGAAGCGGGTTGCCGAAACCCTGATGATGGACTATCACCGCCAGAACGGCGTGGATATCAGAATCATCCGTATCTTCAACACCTACGGCCCTAACATGGCCGAAAACGACGGACGGGTTGTCTCCAATTTCATTCTGCAGGCGCTTAGGAACCAGGACATTACCGTGTATGGAGACGGTTCCCAGACCCGCTCGTTCTGTTACGTCTCAGACCTGGTGGAGGGGATGATCCGGATGATGGAATGCGAAAATTTCATCGGCCCTGTGAACCTTGGAAATCCGGAGGAAAATTCAATCCTTGAATTTGCTGAGAAAATCATTACAATAACGAAGTCGAGTTCAAAAATAGTCTTCAAACCGTTGCCACAGGACGACCCAAAACAGCGCCAGCCGGATATTTCTCTGGCTAAATCGAAGCTGGGCTGGCAGCCGCTGGTAACACTGGATGCAGGCCTCGGCACAACTGCCAGGTATTTTGCCGCACGGATCGGTAAAGGATGATCTTGTGAAACTGCCCCTTCAGAAAAGGATGTATTTCATCCCGGCGGGATGCTTGATATTCATCCTTTTCTTCACTGTCTTCGGCGACAAGGGCCTCCTGCGAATATACGAACTGAAACAGGATAAAAACAAGATTGACTCACGTTTGGCAGATAGCAAAAACGACAACGAGAAGCTGAAACGCGAAATTATCGCGCTCAAGGGCGATCGCCGCTATCTTGAAAGCATCGCCCGCAAGGACTTTGGTCTTGTTCGGAATAACGAGGTCATCTACCAGTTTCCGCAAGTCAAGAAGTAAGCTTTCTCACCAAATAATCTCCGAAAGCAAATCTCGGCAGGAACCATTATGTCACGACAAAGCTGCGCCACCTGTGCCTGGTGCGAAAACTGCTCAAAACGATTCTGCATACCAGATGGTGGAGCCAGATGTCCCGACTTCTCACGTGATGTCACCATCAGGGAGATTGTCGAGGATGCCGACAAACCGACCGGCCAGAAGGAACAGATGAAAAAATGATGCGAAACCGAATAGCCTCGCTGGTTGAATCCTCGCTGCAAGCTGCCTGCACTGCACAAGAATTGACTACATCAATAATTCCCTCCGTCATTATAGGAACACCTGCCAACTCGGACCACGGCGATTTTTCCTGCAACGTCGCGATGCAGATGGCCAAGGGAGAGCGAAAGGCTCCCCGCCAGGTGGCCGAGATAATCATCCGGCACATGGGCGACGGCAATGGCCTGCTGGCCAGAACCGAAATCGCCGGGCCCGGCTTTATCAATTTTTTCGTTTCTCCGTCTGCCTGGCAATCCTGCCTGCTGGATATAGAGTCTCAGGGGGATTCCTTTGGACACACCACAACCGGCGGGGGCGAAAAGGTGCAGGTTGAGTTTGTCAGCGCCAATCCAACCGGTCCTCTGCATATTGGTCATGGCCGTGGAGCCGCCATCGGCGATACCATCTGTCGGACTCTGGATGCGGCCGGCTGGGATGTTACCCGCGAATTCTATTATAACGATGCCGGTGCCCAGATATCCAACCTGGCTCTTTCGGTGCAGTCACGTTGCCTGGGTATCGAGCCGGGTGACCCGCGCTGGCCGACGGACGGCTACCAGGGTGAGTATATCAGGGACGTGGCCCGCTCCTACCTGGCCTGCGAGAAGGTTGAAGCAAGCGACCAGCATACTGTCGCTGATGGAGATCCACTGAATCTGGACGCTATACGGAGCTTTTCCGTAGCATGGCTGAGACGTGAGCAGGATCTGGATCTGGCAGCTTTTGGCGTAGGATTTGACGTCTATACTCTCGAATCAGGGCTCTACAGCCAAGGGCGCGTCGATGCCGTCGTCAGTCAACTGACTGCCAACGGTCACACTTACGAGCTGGATGGGGCACTCTGGTTACGAACAACTGACTTCGGCGATGACAAGGATCGTGTCATGCGAAAGGCCGATGGCGGATACACCTATTTTGTGCCGGACGTTGCCTATCACCTGGCGAAATGGGAAAGGGGCTTTACCAGGGTTATTAACGAACAGGGCGCCGACCACCACAGCACCATCACCAGAGTACGGGCCGGCCTGCAGGCGCTTCAAGTCGGCATACCCAAGGGGTGGCCGGAGTACGTATTGCACCAGATGGTAACCGTCATGCGGGGCGGGGAAGAGGTAAAGATATCCAAAAGAGCGGGCAGCTACGTTACCCTGCGCGATCTGGTAGATGAGGTCGGACGTGACGCCACCCGTTTTTTCTTCATCATGCGCAAGCCCGATGCTCAGCTGGTGTTTGACATAGACCTTGCCAAACAGCAGACCAATGAAAACCCTGTTTATTACGTCCAGTATGCCCACGCCCGCATCTGCAGCATCTTTGAAAATGCTGCTGAAAAGGGTTTCATGACTCCAGACGCTCCGACACGAGATGGGCTTGCTTGCCTGACAACCCCGGAAGAATTGCAGTTGATAAAACTACTGTCGGCGCTTCCTGATACGATAGTAGATTGCGCAAATTATTTTGAACCGCACCGGCTGACTTACTATCTAACGGAGCTGGCCAGCTGTTTCCACAGCTTTTATAACAAAAACCGCGTCATCAGTGAAGACCCAGGCCTGACGGCAGCTCGGATCTACCTGCTGAAGCGAACCGCCCAGACTCTCAAAAACGCCCTCTCAATACTGGGTATATCGGCACCGGAACGTATGTAGGAGGAATTATGCGGATTGATTACAGTGAACCCAAAAAATCGTATAAAACTTCCCAGACCAGCCATAATCGGCCAAGAAATGAGTTGCCCGGTTCGCTGCTTGCTATCGTGATTATTACCTCCCTTATCTCTTTGGGGGTTGGTTTCGGAAGCGGCTGGACGTTATCTCAACGCTCTGCAAAAAAAGGATTCAAGGCGGCCATGGAGCAGCAGAGTCTTGAAAATTCGCCCCGCCAGTATGCTGTTCAACCTTCTCTTCCAAAGCCCCAGATAATCGCGCCACAGGGCACAGACTCTCCGCAAAAACCGGTGCCTGAAGGAGTCAAAACGTCATCGGCTGCTGCCGAAACCCAGACTACACCCGATCCACAACTCAGCTTTTACAAGAATCTCCCCAGCGGCCAGAAAAATAACGCACTGGGAAGCGGAATAAATTCCGGGGATGACAGACCGGCAAAACAGCCGTTACAGGCAGCTATTCCGACAAACCTTGCAAAACCAAACCAACCGAAGAATGCGGCTGAAAACAACAGGCCGCCGGTTCCCGCGGCAATCGATAAAAACGTCGGTCGCCAGGGTGCCGTGTCCTACAC
>Ga0118677_10006373_pt1 | contig 20011 bp, 7 predicted proteins | sample AliMusrvi5mmetaG_FD_86154 | JGI IMG/M metagenome (GOLD analysis project Ga0118677, IMG submission 86154)
GGGTGACCCTCTCCTGGGCCTATTGGGATGGCTTTATGGACGGCATCGGCTGGTATGGATTCAATGGTTCGGACCTGGCCCGCTACGGTCTCACCGAGACTCTGGCCGCCGATTTCCAGTGGAACCCGCAGGCCTATTGTGAGGACGGCCGTAATTCGGCGCGCCGGTCGGTGATCGAGACGGCTGATAAGTTTGTGGGCCCGAACGCCTGGAGCAATATGTGCAAGGTGACGATTCCCCTGGCGGCATTTGATCCCTATTTCCCCGATTCTGGCAATGATGCCGCGGAGGCACTTGCCCGGAAGGAAGCGGCCAAGAATTGCGATATGCTGGAGGCCAAACGCAATGAGATCGATTCGGCCTTCAAGGACGTGAAAGAGATGTATCCTGCTTCGCTGAAGGCTTGGACATGCCTCGAGGGGTTCATTGGTATTGCCAACATGGTTGATAAGCTTAAGACGGATCCCAAAATGGCATTGTACCGGGCTGCAGGGAAGCAGCGTGAAGAAGCCAGGTTGGCCGGTTTGTATGATTCGGACAAGGATCAATTCCTGGCTGCCGCTGATTTCACGGGTGGCTTTCTGCAGGAAGTCGGTGTGGACGCGTTGGATGGCAAGAAACTTCAGGCGGCGCAGGTTCTCGGCGGCCCGAGACGGAACATGAAGGCGGAGTTCAAGTTGTCCAAGGGCCAGGAGACGGGCGCCTACGAATGGATCATCAAGGGCCGGCAGAACGAGACCGCCGGTCAGATGACCCTGACGATTAATGGCAAGCCGTTTTTCGAGAAGGTGGCACCATTCGGCAGGCAGGAGTCTACGCTGGTACATTTCCCGATCCCGGCCAGTCTGATGGTGACGAATATCAACACGTTCGTCATCCATCTGGCAGAGGAGGGGAAAAAGCAGGAAGTGGGTGGCGATATGGATGCGACGGGCGTTGATGTCAGTCCACCGCTGGCGATTCATTACGCGGTGCTCAAGAAGCGGGCAGACCTTCCGGAATCCGGGAAGACGATGACAAAAACCACTCCATGATTACGAGCTATACACGCAGTTATGTAGATCCCGCCCCCTGTTGAGCGCTGCAGCGGTGACAGGAGCGGCCAGTCCGAGCAACTGGATGCCCCGATCTACAGTATGGTGGAAGATGGTTTCCATGTTGTTGTATTCCGGTTGGCTCATGTTGATGGCGTACAAGCCTTCCATCTGGCAACAACTCTCGATGTAATGATCTCCCCGGCCACAAAAATGTACGGCGCCTCCGCCTAACTGCTTGAGGATTTCCGCGTCGTAAGGACGGATAAATTCATCATACATGGCGGGGGAAAAATTCATTGCGGAATCATCCCGCAGCATGATCTGCCCGCGATGCATGACGCACCAATGGATGGCGTGTCCATCTTGGGGCGGTATAATTTTCTCCCATTCGCGAATGAACCGGATATAGGTGTCGGTGACAAGCCGTAACATGGTGTGAACCAGTTCCGGATGGTCGATTATGTCCAGAAACAAATTGCTCCCCCAGAGCAACTCGACAGCATCCATGGGGCTCTGAAGGTCGGGATGGTAAATATGGACGTATTTGCTGATTTTCGGGTAACGTTTTGCCACTTCTGAAAGGCGGCGGCCGGTTTGCAGGACTTTTCCTCCCAGTCCGGACGTCAGTGGGGGTATGCCACGCTCAATCGCGGCCTGAATGGAGTGGAGATCCGGCAGCGGTTTGGTGGTTTGTTGGGTATTCAGTTTCTCATCCATAACGAATAATTCTGTGCCAAACAGGGAAGGCAAAATGCCTGTGCCGTAATTGCTGCGGACGCACATGATAAGTCCACTATGGCATGCTAACGCCAAGTTACATGACCAGCTCGCATATTCAGACAAAAGCATAGCGTCCTCGTTCTTCTGCGCATGGTTGATGTGGATATGGGGCCAGGTGAAAGCGGGTGGGGCTTGTCTCTTTCTGCCTGGTCGGAAGAAGTCGCCGCGGAATTGTCCGGATGTGAAGGCCAGCCATTCGGCATGGAGTTCATCCTCGATTGAAGGGTCAATGCGGTTCTCCAAGTCCTCCAGACATTTGTCCAGCAGGTCGCGAATACTATCTTGTTTCATAGGTATGCTCACGGATGTATTTAATTGTCAGAACACATGTATCGTAAGATGCAGTAATGACTTGTTGCAATGGACTATTTGACTGACCTTTTGTACTATTTGACCATATGAAAACTCGGGATTTTATGTTTTTGCATGGGGCCCACATGGATGAGTGCAATGCGCGCATAGACAAATATTTTGTTGGATATTACACGCTTCAGTACATGGAAGAAGGTTCCTTGGAGTTATCGTATGACGACAATCGCTATCGCTTGGATGGGAGTTGGCTTTGGCCGGCTTATCCCGGTCCGCTTATCCGGTTTAATGTGGCGCCGGGACATGCGACGTGGAATCACCGTTATGTTGCATTTAAAGGTCCCTTGGTGAATCAGTGGATAACAGAGGGACTATTTCCGCTTGTCCCACAGGTGGTTCAGGATAAATCGGAGGTAGTGGCTTGTTATGACGAGTTGTTCAGGCGTTTCCGGCGGCTTGACCGTTGGAATCAGCTTAAGGCGATGAATTTGCTGGAGGGCTTGTTGATTGATATGGCGGAGGTGCGTCAGGAGTCCAGAAAAAGAGAAGCCTGGCTGGAGGCGGTATTTCAGGACTTGGCGGCGGAGCCGGGCTTCACGTCAGATTATCCATCTATTGCCAGCCGCCATGGTATGAGCCTCAGTTCGTTGAGACGAAAGTTTTTGCAAGCCACCGGTATCCCCATTCATCGACACCAGTTAATGTCGCGCATTATGCGGGCACGTCATTGGCTGGGTGAAACCGAACTTTCCATCAAGGGTGTTGCCGACAAGTTGGGTTACTCGGATGTGTATTTCTTTTGCCGCCAGTTCAAGAAGGAGACTGGTATTACGCCTGCTGTGTTCCGCAAAACCCGGCAGGGATAGTAGAGCAAATCCATTGCTAACCATTTTAGTCGATAAACACTAAACTGGATAGGAAGTGTGTCCCTCAGTATCTCGTCACAAAAATCCAGATTATTTCACAAAAGTCTCGTTGTTTAAATACTCTCTGCGGCACATGATATGGGAGAGTCAATAAACATTCAGAAGATAAAAAATGAAAAAACTGGTAATTCTTTTTTCAGTGGCGGTTTTCGCGCAAATCGGCTTTGGTAAGACGGTGGGTGTTCATCAGGATGATAGGTCATTGGTGACGGTCGGTTTACTGAAAACGATTCAGGAGGCAGGTTGGCAAACCGTCATGTTGGACAATAAAGCTTTGGCGGACGAGACCAAGCTTGCCGGGGTGGATGTGCTTCTGTTGACGGGGGGGTGGAATGAATATTGGTTCCCCGAATTCCAGGGCCGTCGCAGTCTGATCAAATTCGTTGCGGGCGGCAAGGGGATTCTGTCCAGCGGTTTCCGGAGTGGTTACTCGCGTACCGCCAATCGCCCCCTGTTTCCCCAGGTTGGAGCTACCTTTAACCGTGTGAACGGGTCGTTTATCACGGGATCAGGTGATAGCGAACTGGCGAAAGCTATTGATCATCCGTTTTCGCCTGGCGGGTGGGATCATATGGCGGTCAAGGTGGGGCCCGAGGGTGAGGTGTTTGCCGTTACCGGTGGTGATGCGGTAGGTGTCTATGGCGAGCCTTATGGTGGCCGCTATGTGGCCTTTGGCGCTTTTTTGGGCGGCAATGCCATTTCCAATGCCCTGACCGGCCCGGAACGGCAGGTGGTTTTGAAGACCTTGGAATGGTTGGCCTCCGCACCGAAACTCAGTGAGGCGGAAAAGGCTAAATTCCAGGCCCTGGCGGATCTTGATTTCTTGCGCCGTGAGAAGCTTTTGGACTGGACCCTGAACGAACGCGGACCGGACGTTGGCTCCGGTATCATTCCCAATTTGCGCAAACCGCTGGTGATCCCTCTCGAGAGCCGTCAGTTTACCCTGGAATATATGAGCCAATATCTTTCCGGAAAGCAGCAAGATGCCTGCCGTGCAGCGGCAGATGAACTGAAGAAGGCCGTCGCGGAACTAAACGATAACTTCCAAAAGGCCATTGCCGACCGGACGGCCCAAATAAACAAGATGACCCTGGCGGAATTGACGGATGATAATTCGTGGCTCAATAAGACCAATCTTATAGCCCGGATTGATGCGGCGGTTGGAAAGACCGATGTGGAAAAAAAGAAGATAAAGGCCTCGATCACCAACGACAATAGAACCAATGAAAAAATGGTCGCGACGTTCTTGTACGGTGACGAATGGGCAGCCAAAATTATGTCTTCCCAGAAGGTGAAGGAACTGGCTGGGCGTGGCGACAAAGCCATTGCGGAATTCCGTCCGGCGGTGGCGGCGGCGAAGGCGGCAAAACTGGCTAAAGAACATCAGCAGGATTTGGCGGCCGTGCCAGAGTGGATCGTGAAATGCGCTTCTGCGGATACGACGGAACGGCAGGAGGCGGTTCTGGAGTTGGGGCGGATCGGGGATTTGAGAGCGGCCAAAACACTGATTGGCGCACTGGACGACCAGGATGAAAAAGTCAGGATCAACGCTATCCTTGGCTTGGGCTGGATGCAGGCCAAAGATGGGGTGCCGGCGTTGATCAAACTGGCGGAAGGTTCGGATGTGTTCATGAAGCGGCGCGCGGTACAGGCTCTGGGGCAGATTGGTGACCCGCGTGCAACGAAAGTGTTGTTGGCTTGCATTACGGATTCGGATTATGTCGCCCGTGAGAATGCGATTTTCGCTTTGGGCTGGCTCAAAGCGAAGGATGCGGTTCCGGAACTTCTGAATATCGTCACTTCAGTCGACAAAAATGCTGACCCGTGGCTGAAGAATTTATTGGTACGTGCCTCCATCAGCGCGCTTGGGAATATTGGTGATGTTGCCGCCATTCCGGCCCTTGAGAAAATTTACGGGACCAACGTGGTTGCTGCCTTGACCAAAACGCCGGGCGAAGAAGTTGCGAAATTCATTCCTTCGCAAGACGAAACCGACTTAAAGAAGTTTGCGGGGATGGCTATCGTTGCTATCCACGCCGGCGGCAATTCCCGTCCTGGGATCGAGCAGCCTTCTTTCTTGGCCTCGAAGGATCATTTCTATGCACTGACCAAGCAGTTCAACGCCTTGGCGGGTCGGCCGTTCGATGTGTTGGGCCCCGTTTTTCATGATGATTATCCTGCGCTGTTACCCTATCTCAAGGATGCTGGTTTGACGGGCATTCATAACGGCTGGGGCGATGGGGATAGGGATAACGTTCCGGCCAAACATTTTGAGATGATCAAGGCCGCTGGTGATCTGGATTTGCTGTGGATTGATATATTGCCCAATGCGTGGAACAGTGCCCTCGAGAAAGATGCCTGGGAGGCCACTTTTAAAAGTTATCAGGACGTGCCGGCTTTTGCCGGGTTCTGGAGTGAGGAATGGTACCCTCCGCAAAAATTGAGAAAAGGCGAATTCGCTGCTTGGTTCAAGGCCAAATATGGTGAGGATCCTCGTAAAAAATATGGCCTGTCAGACGATGCTGTGATTCCGACGGAGTCGGGTCTGCTGAAAACTGAATATTTGCAATGCTGCGGTGAGCGGATGCTGGCGAGTTGGAAGGAAGCTCAGGAATGGATGCATGGCATGAGGAAGGGGTGTTCCTTCACCTTCAGCATCTCCCACCGCTTATTTGCCACGTATATCGGTCCGACGGGTATGGCTGGCGATGTAATTGATGTGAGCGGACCCGAGTCCTATCAATCGTTCGGGCGTGATAACGCGTTTATGATGGAAATGCAAAAGAATGGCCAGGCCCGGCCGGTGATGTGCGAGTATTATAACTGGTACACACCGTCGTCGGCTCAGGCCATCCGGGGCTATGCCCAGCACCTCATGCATGGTGAATGTTTCTTTAACTTTGACCTGGAGCAGGTCTTCCCGTTTGCCACGAATTACAACTGGCTTTGGGATCCCGCCCGTTGGGACAATATGCGGGCGATTTTCCAGAAGGCGGAGCGGATCAAGGAGTATCTGAACGTGCCCGCTTCCGCTGCTAATGTGGCCCAGCTTTGCAGTGAAGCCAGCGCCTGCCATTATCAGGACAGCAAGGATTCTCTGGGATCGCGCTGGTATCAGCACCAGGCGGCGCTGTGGACGGCGCTCCAGCAGTCCCAGATTCCTGCCGATGTGATTTGGACCGAAACCCTGACGCCAGCTAAACTGGCTCGTTACCGCGTCATCGTGATGGCGGATGCCAAGATCCTGACCGATGCGCAAGCTGGTTTGATACGCGACTGGGTGAAGCAGGGCGGGGTACTGATCGCCGGCGGCTCCAGTTCGCTCTTTGATTTTCTACCGGCGGTGAAGAAGAATTACGGATTGTCGGATGTGTTTGGCGTCCAGTATGCCGGTTTTGCCGGTGTTTCCGATCCAGTGAAGAACGATACGTTGAATTATTGGGAGGGTAAGCCCCCCCTGCCGGTCGAATCGAGCATGGCGCTGCCCGCAGTTCGTCGGCACATCCATCGTGAGTTCAAGCCGGTGAAGTCGATAGGCGTCTATAAGGTGGCGGGGAGTCCGGCACTGCCCGGCATGGAGGCGGGGGCGGCGTGTGAATATGATATGCCTTTAGGCTACGATAAGGTGAAGCCGGTTTCGGCTGAGATCTTGGCTTCTTTTGCCAATGGTGATGCGGCGGTGACGCTGAACAAGGTCGGCAAGGGCTTGTGTTATTTCTGGACGCCGATCTATCCGGGACTGTGCTATGTGGGTTCCGGCTTTGAGAACGATGCTAATGTCAAAGACTTCTGGCAGAATTCCCGTGAGGTGCTGGCCGCGATGATCAAGGGCGGCCTGGCCCAGCAGCAGGCGACGCTACCGGTCGACGTGACCGGGGTTTCCACGGCGATTGAGGTGACGGTACGGCAACAGCCGGAACATAACCGGTGGATGGTGCATCTGCTCGACTACGACACGAAGACGGTGTCTGTGAAAGGCCCGCTGTTGACGGTGCATCCGCCGGCGGGTAAGACCGTGAAGCGGATCTTCTATCCGGATACCGACACCGGGGTTAAGTTCTCGGTTACCGACGCCGGAGTCACAGCGCCACTCCGCGAGTTTGAGGTGCATGATATGGTGGTTATCGAGTGGGCTGACAAATTTATTGTAAACAAATAAAAAAGAATTGGTTATGACAACTCATCGTTTCCCCATAGGTTTCTGGAACTATTCCAGTATTGAGCAAGATATGGTGAATCATGATGCCGCGGCTTGCGTCAAGGATTGGTCCGACGCGGGGATGACGCTGACGATGAGTCCCCGCTATGGCTCGTCCCCCACGGATGTGAAACGGATGCGGGCAATTCTCGATGCCGCCGCGGAGGCGGATATCCGGGTGATTCTCTGCCATAGTGAAACTTCATGGCACAGTTTGACTCGGAAAGGGGAGGAGGTCTATCGCCGCGATTTTGCCAAAGCCGTTGAGGAGTTGGGGCATCATCCTGCCGTGTTCGGGTTCCACGCCGGGGATGAGCCGTTGCGAAATCAACTTGCCGACGCCTATAAGGCCCATCGTATTCAGAAAGAAATGGCCCCGCATCTTCAGCCATTTCTGAACTTGATGGGAATGGATCCTGGTAATGCGCCGACAATCGGATTTGCAAGCTGGGCGCGCTACCTTGATGACTTTGTCGCCACCGCCGAGCGCCCGTTGCTGGCTTACGACTGTTATTGTCATATGAAGGACGATGCAGAAAGCGAAGCGGTGGGCTTCTATGGGTGGGAGGGGCACTTTGACAACTTGTGGACCTTTTGGCAGGCGGCTCAGCGCCATGAACTGGATTACTGGCCAACCCTGCTCTCGACGGGCCACTATAATTATCGTTGCCCGACCGAGGACGATCTACGCTGGCAACTCAATACGTCCGTCGCCAGTGGGGCGAAAGGCCTGATGTGGTTTTTCTTTTACTTGCGGGAACCACACGAGAATTATCGCCTTCCCCCCATTGATGAACACTGGCAACGCACGGAGACTTTTACCTGGCTTAGCCGGGTTTGCCGGACGTTCCTGAAGGGACATGCGCCCATTTTGGCGGAGTCGAAATTGGTGAAATCTTGCCACGTTGGCAAAGCCTGGGGCCATTGGCCGAAGTTCGATGGAACCGGCCTGGTGGCCGAGGCCAGTTCCTCCGCCGGCACGGCATTGATCATTTCGCAATTCAAACACGCCAGCGGAGCGGACTATCTGGCCGTGGTGAATAACTCACCACGCCAGAGCACCCAAGCCAAGCTGGTGGTACGGGGGAATCAGCCCAATCTCCATCGTGTTGGTTGGGCAGGTCGGGAAACTCCGCTGGTCAACAGCGCTGGTGGGGGTGCCGAGCATGGGGCCGACTACATCAAAACTTTCTTCTGGCTCGCGCCAGGCCAAATGGAATTGTTCCGTCTCGGCGAGCGCCAGATCATTCAATTTGGAGACACATGACGAACGGTAATTTGCGCCGTGTTTTGGGGATTCTGGTAATGGGACTATTGTATGGTTCAACTGAACCCGTTCAGGCGGGCAAGGACGAAGTCAACCAGCCGGGAGAAAAAGATATGCAGGCAATACAAGGATTTTATACCAGCGTATTGGAATTCGGGGCTAAAGGCGATGGCGTGACTGATGATACCGAAGCCATCCAGAAAGCCATCAACCACGTTTATGCCCGTGGCGGTGGGACCGTTTACTTTCCGTTTACCCGTAAGGGATACAGGCTCGCCAAGCCGGCGGCGGAAACAGTCGATGGCAAGCCCTGTAAATCGCAGTTATACATTTCTTCGGAATCCGATCCGATGCAGATGCGGAACATCTGCCTGCAAGGTGAAATGCCGGTCAAGCAAATCTACGGCTATCAAGTGAGGACCGGGACTGAGCGGTGGCCGGGGACGGAGTTCCCCATGAAGATCAATAATTGTGTGCTTTTTTCGGATTGGGAGGCGCCGGTCAATACGAATGCCCCTGAGGCACGTCCATGGGCGCTCATTTCTGTGCTTGGCGGCAGCCCGCTTGCGTTTGGTCTGGATAATCTTACGGTGCGAAATTTGGAATTCAGGGTGCTGTTGGATACCGACCGTATGTATCCAACTTCCTCGGCGGCGAATTTCAAGGATGTCAGTAGGCTCATTGTCGAGGACTGCTATTTCGGGCTATCCAAGAATGTGGGGAGTGCCTCACAGAAAAAAGCCCTGCTGGCTAATCCCAGCTATTGTGCCGGCCTGATCGCTTCCGCAGACCAAAATGATCACCAGGCATTCCGGAGCGTCGGGGTACAAGGCTTCAAATACGGGTTCGTTTTCGGCGAGCATGTCATGGCCGATTACCTGCTTGTGCACGACTGTGAGGAGGGCATCGTCTTTCATGATTCCTCGCATCTGTCGCATATTCATCATGTGGTGGCGCAGCACAATAAGATGACGGTGTCCGCGCTTCGACAGGATACCTTTGGGCTGGCCGCGTCCCGGAACATCTACTTTCAGATTGATTCCATCGATTTTGAGCCCGGAGAGGGGAATCCGGAGGCGTATCACTTGCAGTACGGCGTCTTTGATCCTGATAACCGCATGCATGCGAAGATTACAGCCCACTGCGGCTATCCGGCCGCCTCCACGCCGTTTCCGGTTTGTGGCGGTGATTTTGTTCAGGTTCAGCAATTCGAATGGGATGGACCTCCTTTCTTTATCAACTGGCAGGTGGCTGGTCCGTTTACGGACCGGGACGTGAGTAATGCCAAGCTGCCTGAGAAAGGCTTGGTTTGGCGGGCGCCGAATTCTACTGTGGGAAATATGGTCAGGCCCCAGGACGTGGATGCTTCTCCTAAACCGGGGATATTTTATCTCAGGACAGCCGTTACGGTCCCGAAGGCCAGCAAGTTCAAGCTTGCCATGGGGGCGGATAGTCCGTATCGCGTGTGGGTCAACGGGAAAGAAACGGTCATGAATTTAGCAGCCACTAATCCTTGTGGAGTGGATAAATATTTGCATCCCGTGGAATTCCAGGCCGGCCGCAATGAGATTGTCGTGGCATTTGATGGTCGGGAAGGCAAGGGCTATGGTATCCGCGCACGATGTTTTGCGGCACCTGATGGCAAAGGGCTGAGGCCTGAGTCCATGGTGGAAGAGAAGCCGTAACCCTGAGAAGAAAAGCGTAGCTGGCCCCGACTCTGCCAATAAATTAGGGGAGTTATGGTCTCGCATCAGCACAAAAGTCCTTATTTTTTCACAAAAGTCATATTGTTCCCTTGATCCTGTAGGTCTATAATAACCCTTGTAAGAATAAATCAGGGGGATTCATGAATATACAAACATTGCTATTGGGTGTTTTAGTAGTAATCGCTTCGCATTTCACCTGCTGGGGTGGAGTCTCGCGCACTTGGAACGGTGGTGGCACCAATGCCTTGGCCAGTAATCCGACGAATTGGGTGGGCGATGTGGCGCCTGCGGCCGGAGATTCGGTGATCATCGACGCGACTACCAATAAAAACATGACATGGGATTTGAACCTTCCGGTTCAGTCCTGGTATCAGGTTGGCTATGTGGGAACGGTGACCGTGGCGACCGTTTATGGGACAACCGGTTTCACGAATCTTACCATTATCGGCGATTGTACGATCAGTAATGGCGTTTGGACGCATGTGATCAATACGACGATCGAAGCCAATCGACTCAGTGCGATGATTGGGGGGAACCTGATCTTGGGCTCAAATGGGGTGATTGATGTAACAGGACGTGGTTTGCGATATGGATTGGGCGCTGGCAGTAGTTATACTGATTCAAGCAGTTATGGAGGGCGCGGGGGTGGTAACAGCGGGCCCTGCTATGGTTCGATTGTGGCTCCGACCAATTTGGGCAGTGGTAAATATGAGTTGAATGGAGATTCTTACGGGGGTGGCGCTATTCTCCTGAATGTTGGTGGCATGGTTTGCAATGATGGTCTCATCAGCGCAAATGGAGGAACGGATGGATATCATGGCACTTCGGCTGCCGGCGGAAGCATCTGGATCACCTCCGGGACACTGAGCGGTGGAGGCATTATTCGGGCACGGGGTGGCGTCAACGGGCAGGGTGGTGGCGGGCGTATTGCTATGGTGGTGACGAATGGGGGGGCGGATTTCTCGTCATTCTTCGGTTCGATTTCGGCGTTTGGCAACCCGAATTCTGGTGGTGCCGGAACCGTGTATCTGCGCACGGCAACCCAGGGGCCGACTGAAGGTGCGCTGGTTATTGATAACAACAATGCAACCAGCGGAGCGGCTACTGAAATTAACTCGAATGTGACGGGAACGGTGGTTGGGGATGTGCTCATTCAACGGAAAGGGTATCTTCTTCTTGCCACAAATCAGAGCCTGACCCTGGGTGGAGTTTGGTCCAATGCGGCCAGCTTTGCGTCGCAGTGGGGTTCCCAGGTCATCTTCGCTGGCGGTGCCTCATCTACTTCCACGGTCTATGGCACGAATACGTTTATGGGGTTAATCTGTACGAATGGGGTTGGTAAGACGCTTCTGTTCCAGGCGGGAAAAACCAATACGATTCCAGCCCAAGGACGGTTGACGCTCAGAGGGTCTGTGGCCACAACCAATTTGGTTTTACGTTCAACCGTGGAGGGAACGCCCTGGAAGTTGAATGTCAATGCAGCGGCAGACCAATCGGTGACGTATTCGGATGTCAAAGACTCCGATGCCTTGTCGGGGGTAGGTGCCCAGGTGATTGCGGTGAATTCGCTGGATCGTGGGGGGAACACAAACTGGGTATTCATGGCAGCGGCTTCTGGCGAGACCAACACCTGGAGCGGTGGCAGCAATACGATCTGGTCATTGAGCGCCAACTGGAGTCGTGCGCGCCCGCCTGCGGATTCTGACTATATCCTGATTCCCTCTGCAATGCCGCGTTATCCGGTGCTGGATAATCACCGGACGGTTAACGGGCTCGAGCTTCAATCGGGCGCTTCGTTATCGTTGGCCGGGTATAATTTAACGGTGACGACCAATGCGGTGGTGGCAGGTGCATTGACGGCGTCGGGAACGGAAGCGGTTACGTTTCAAGGAGACGTAAATTTTACTGGGGGCTCCATTACGGCGGCGCGTTCCACCGTGTCATTTTCAGGAAGTGGTTCCCAGTCGGTTAAGCTGGCCAACCTGAGTTTTTTCAAGCTCGTTGTACTCAACAGTGCGGGAACGGTTTCCTTTGATAACGGTTTTACGGCCAGAGAATTCCGTTGTGAGGCAGCAAGCGGTACGCGCAGTCTAACCTTTCAGCAGGGGGTGACGGTGACCCTTCGTGATCTTATCCTGCTGGGTTCAGCAGCGACCACGAATATCATGCTGCGTAGTTCGACTTCCGGTCAGACGTGGAATCTGGCTGTTTCGGGATATCGTAATGTGCGGGGCGTGGATGTTCAGGATAGCGATGCGAGTTCGCGGGTGGGTATATCGGCGTTGGCCTCGAAGGACAGCGGTCATAACTTTAACTGGTCGTTTGCAGCCCCGGCGACTTGGTTGGGCACGGTGAATAATAACTTCCATACGGCCGCCAATTGGTCGCCTGCGGGGGTGCCTGGCTCGACGACACGGGTGGTGTTGGACGCCGCCAATCCAATGACCATTACGGGGGCGGTAACGGTGTTGGATCTGACGGTAGGAGGTGGGGGCGGACTGTCGACGGGGACGGTCAATGCGGCGCTGGTGGTGTCGGAAAGTATCACGGTGCTGAGCAATGGGGTGCTGGTGCTCAACAGGTCCTGTTTGGTCAGTAACGACTTGAGTGTGTTGGCGGGCGGTTTATTGATGCATTCAGCTGGTGATGGGACAGAGAACAACAAGTTGAATGTGACGGTCAATGGCAGTGTGTGTGTGGATGAGAATGGTAGCGTGAATGTGACGGGAAAAGGTTATCCAAACGGGACTGGCCCGGGGAAAGGGAGCACAGGCAGCTATGGGGGAAAAGGGAGTAGCGGCGGTCCCTGTTATGGCTCGATCATGACTCCCACCAATATGGGGAGTGCTTCATCTTATTTTCCAGGCGGTGGCGTCATCCAATTTACAGTCGGTGGCGCGATCAATAATGATGGGCTCATCTGTGCGGATGGAGGGGGCGGTGATGCGTATTGTGGATCTGGTGGTAGCGTCTATCTCACTTCAGGGACGTTGGTCGGTGGCGGTACAATCCGGGCGAATGGTGGCATTTATGGTGCCCTGGCGGGCGGCGGGGGACGTGTAGCGTTGGTTGTGACTAATGCGGGTGCGGACTTCTCGCTGTATACCGGCTCGATTCTGGCTACTGGGGGCGGAACCGGGGCGGGGGCAGGGACGATTTATAAACAGCGTGCGGTGGATCAAAGCCTCAGATCTGGCGTGCTGATCGTGGACAACAACAATGTTACGACGACGGGCATTACGGAAATCAATACGAATGTGACGGGCACGGCGGTGGGGGATGTGTTGCTGCGTAATGGTGCGTATTTGCAATTGAACAGTAATCAAACCGTGACGATGAGCGGCATCTGGTCCAACGGGGCAAATTTTGTGTCGCAGTGGGGATCACAGGTTTATATTGCAGGGGGTGCGCTGTCCACTTCGACTGTCTATGGCAGTAGTACCTTCATGGGGTTGACCTGCACCAATATTGGCAAGACGCTGATATTCCAAGCTGGCAAGACCAATACGGTGTCCGCCCTGGGGCGGTTGACGCTGACGGGGGGCGAAACCACGAACCTGATGTTACGTTCTACTCAGGACGGTACGTCATGGAAATTGAACGTAAATGCGGCGGCGGTACCGACCATTGAGTATGTGGATGTTAAAGATTCCGATGCGATGACGGGCGTGGGGGCCGAGATTACGGCGGTGAACAGTCAGGACAGTGGCAACAATCCGAACTGGAAATTCGTCACGGTCGGGGCGGGTGAAACGAATATCTGGACGGGAGCCAGCAACACCGTCTGGTCGGCGCAGGGGAACTGGAGTTTGAATCGGGCGCCGATCGCGAATGATATTATTAAAATTCCCGGCAGCCGTCCGCGCTATCCCGTATTGGATGCGTCCGCGACGGTGTATGCCTTGGAGATTCAGTCGGGTGCCTCCCTGGCTCTGGCCGGGTATAATCTTACTATTGGTGCCAATATCGTGGTGATGGGCGCGTTGATGGCGTTGGGCACCGAGACGGTAACTCTTCAGGGTGATGTGGATTTCACGGGAGGGACGTTTACAGCGGTCCGTTCCACGGTTGTCCTTGCCGGTGGGGGCGATCAACTGGTCAATCTGGCCAATCTGACCTTTTACAAGGTTATGGTATTGAATAGTGCGGGTATCATTTCCTTTGGCAGTGGGTTTGCGGCCACGGAGTTCCGGTGTGAAGCGTCCAGCGGGACGCGCAATCTGGTTTTCCAGCAAGGAGGCCTGTATACGCTACGGGATCTGGTGTTGCTGGGAGCGGTGGGGAACACGAATATCACCCTGACGAGTTCATCGCCGGGTTCAAGTTGGAACTTGGCGGTCTCCGGCTATCGCTCGGTGCGGGGGGTGGACGTGGCGGATAGCGATGGACATTTGGGGTTGCCGATTCCTGCTACCGCTTCGTGGGACAACGGTAATAATATCAACTGGACATTTGGGGTGACGCCGTCGGTATGGCTGGGGGTGAGCAATAGTAACTTCCATACGGCGGCCAACTGGTCGCCTTCCGGGGTGCCGGGTGCCACGACGCGGGTGCTGTTGAACTCCACTAATTCGATGACGATCACCGGTGCGGTGACGGTGCTGGAGTTGACGGTTGGCGGCGGTGCCGGGCTGTCGACCGGGAAGGTCAATGCGGCGATTACGGTGGCGGAAAACATGACGGTGCTGAGTAACGGCGTGCTAGAGCTTAACCGGCCCTGTGTGGTCAGCAATGGCTTGTATGTGCTGGCAGGCGGCCTGTTGACGCATACGACCAACACCACGGCGGAGGTCAATAAGCTGAAAGTGACCGTGTATGGCAGTGTGGGAGTGGATGAAAATGGGAGCATCGATGTGGCGGGTAAAGGGTATTTAATGGGATATGGTCCAGGATACGCCGGCAGCTACGGAGGAAGCTTCGGTTCTGCGGGCGGGGCATGTTATGGCTCGATCATTGCGCCTACCAATTTGGGCAGCGCCGGGAGGGATTTTGATGGCGGTGGGGCCATCCAGCTAACCGTCGGGGGCGCGATCCGTAATGATGGTCTTCTCTCTGCGGATGGATCGGGCGGCCAGGCGAATGCCGGAGCAGGTGGGAGTGTTTTTCTTACCGCCGGGACATTGACGGGGGTCGGAACGATCCGGGCGAATGGTGGCGGCTTCGGTGCTGGCGTGGCAGCGGGTGGTGGTGGACGTGTCTCGTTGGTGGTAACCAATGCGGATGCGGACTTCTCGTTGTATACCGGCCCTGTGCAGGCTTTGAACGGTACCGGTATTGGTGGGGCAGGGACGATTTATACGCAGCGTGGGGTTGATCATGCAGGACGTGGCACTGTGCTGGTGAATGGCACTAGTGCCGCTGGCTATACGTATATGCCACCCGGCAGTCCATATGTCCCTGGTGAAGTGGATCGGGCTACGTTTTATGTCACTAACTCGGCTGTGTTGAAACTTACGGACAACTTCACGGTTGGTGATGTCTGGGTACCGTCGGCGACTGCGGCCCTGGATCTGAATTTTAAAACCCTGACCGTGCATTCCCGCGTGCATGTGCTTTCCGGGACGGTAACCAACTTCGGGACTATCATCTGGATGCCAGATGTGTCAGGGACGGTGTTTTCGATCCGATGATGGGTGTGATTGAATAGGGATGTGCTGGATAGACGGGCTTCTGGTGTAGAGCGGGATTTATGACGAGAAAACCATTCATAATGTCGGCTATGGTTTTAATCCTGATCGTAGTGCCCTTATGTGCAGTCATGGCTCAGAATGAGGGTAATAATACCAATGCCGATGTTTGCACGGGGCAGAAAATTTGGGAAGAATATCAGAGCAATCCAGGTCGGCATCCGAACATCCCTAACTGTTCTTATGCGGGCTACCGCTCCGGTGAAGCTCCGCTTCCCGAGCTGCCGGTAAAAGCCAATGTGCGTGATTATGGTGCCATCCCCAATGACGAAGGCGATGACACGGCCGCTTTCAATGCCGCTATCAAGGCGGCGGCTAAAGCGGGCGGCGGGGCGGTATTGGCGCCAGCGGGCCGATACGTGTTTTCTGGAATAATCCGGCTTAACCATAATGGCGTGGTTCTGCGTGGGGAGGGAATTGGTCAAACGGTACTCGATTTCTGCCGGCCGTTGACGAATATACTCGATGTAACCGCGTTTACGGGATTTGCCGGTGGACTGATTTGGGTCGGGCCCGATGACATTTTCAATCCCAATGGCAGTCTCAAAACGTTCCCGCGCGGGTGGTGGGAGATCTGGCGGACCGGCCCGCTCCTTGCTCGACTCACTGCCGTAGCGAGTCGGGGCGACAGCACTGTGGTCGTGGATGACACAACGCGGTTGAAGCCGGGGGATTTGGTTCTGGCTTTGTGGGATAGTCCATCCGATGCCTCGCTGTTGCGTCACATTTATGGGCACGCTCCCACGGCCGGTAAAATCCCGGGGAAGTTGGTTGGGAATTGCCGCATGATGATGGCGGCGCCGGGTCAGCCAGGGAATGATGCGGATGATGGGAGCAATACCAATGGTTTTAATCTGCGTTGGGATCAGGGAATCAGTCATTTCATGTGGCCCGTGGCGATGGCGGCGATTACCAATAACCGCGTGACTCTGGCTCAACCTTTGCGACTGGATGCCCGCGCAGAATGGAAGGTCCGATTCTGTGCCATGGGAGCTGTGGTTCGCGATACGGGGGTTGAGCATCTATCTATCACGCTGCATCTTCCTTCAACCCACAACCATTTGAAGGGAGGTGGGTGGAACGCAATCTATCTCAATGCCGTTTACGACTGTTGGGTTCGAGATGTTGAGATCACTGACGCCGAGAACGGGGTCATCCTGGCGGCCGCCAAGCGTGTGACCGTTGTTGGCGTACGCTTGAAAGGCGCTTCGGACCAGCATCATTCGTTGGCCTGTCGAGTGCTCTCTCACGACAATCTCTTCACCGATTTCCGTGTGGAAGGGCCCCGGCGCGTTATGCATGGTGTCAATGTCGAGGGGTTTTCGAGTGGTAACGTGTGGAGTCATGGATTTCAGGAGCGCGGTACGTTTGACTCCCATTGCGGCCTTCCCTTTGACAATCTCTATACCGACTGTACGGTGGCAAATGATCCAGGGTCCTGGTGTGGCGGGAGTGAGAGTGCTGGCCCGCGCATGGGGCGCCGGGTGGTTCGCTGGAACGTGCGTGTCGGTGTTGAAGGGCGTAAAGACGCGCGTAGCGTGATCGTGAACCAGCCGAAGCTTTTACCCATGGGGGCGCTGGTGGGGGTGCAGGGCGTTCCCGTCAGCTTTGCGGAGGTCAATGCCTATCCCGCTGAAGCCGCCATGCCGTTGGGTGACAAGGACTGCATCATAGGGGATCCCGGGATAGTCCCGTATCCCACAAACCTTTATGAAGCCCAGTTGCAACTGAGGCTGGGACGCTAATGGAGTCACTTATAGATAACCTTTACAGGTGTGTGAGAATTCAACCACCCGCTACGCTTGCTTACTATTACCCGCAAGTAACGCCTGGGAGAGGGCTTCACCACTGATCTACACTGATTTGCACTAATGGGGAGAGCAGGCCGGGGAAGAAATAAATGTTTGGCGATTTGTGTCGGCGTGGAATACACGCCAACAAAAATCGCCAAACGGTTTTCCTGGGAATCCATGATAATGAAGAGGAGCGAAGCGCTAATAGGAGTTGATTAATTGGTTTCCTTGATTCCTGGAAAACCGTTGCGGGATTTTTAATTCGGGTGCTCCGGAATTACAAATGCCGCAACATTATCTTTTTCTGAATTAGTGAAAATTAGTGTAGATCAGTGGTGAAGTCTTGAATTAGCTTTTGTGAACGACACTTGTGGGTGAAATAAGGAAAATTAGGATGAAAAAAATCAGAACCGGGTTGGTTATGGTGCTATTGTCCGTGATGGTTTTGGTGCAGGTGGGCTTTGGTAAAACGGTCGGACTGTGGAAGGTGGCACCCAAGTATGTTCCTGACACCTTGATCCGGACATTTGAGGAGGCCGGTTGGCGCGTGGTTCAGGTTGGAACCTCGAATCTGGTCGACGGAGTGGTACTTGATAGCTTGGACGCCCTTATTTTGCCGGGCGGCTGGGAACCGTATAAATACGCCGAGTTCAAGGTCCGGCGCAATTTGGTGAAGTTCGTCGCCGGTGGAAAAGGTCTGATTGACTGTGACATCCTTACCAGCCGTTCCTTGTTTCCACAGGTGGGAACGACGGTGAGAAACACCATTAAGGGTTCGCGCCTTGCCGGAACCGGGAAGAGCGATCTGGCGAATACCCTCGGTGTGGGGCGGAATGGTGAGATCTTTGAGCTCAGTACGAACAGCGTGCTCAGGGAGGTACAGGCAGGACCGGGAGGCGAAGCCTTTGCGATGGTTGACACCACCCCTGTGGGGCTCTTGGGAAAAGCCTATGGCGGCCGGTATCTTCTGTTCGGCGGCGCGATCATGGGTTTGGATTACAAAGGGCGGGGACAAGTGGTGCTTACGGAGGCGGAGAACAAGGGTTTGATGGAAAAAGCTTTGCAGCAGGACCCGGTTGCGGATGACAGCACGGTGCAGGACATCCTTTCAGACGGGAACGACAAAACGACGTCGGGGGAAAAGGTGCAGGCGGTTAACCGCAAGGGTGAACAAGCCAAAAGCGTGGCCAACACATCAGCGCAGAGGCTTCTGCTGGATTGTCTGGACTGGGTGGCCTCCGCGCCAGCGCTTGATCCGGTGGAAAAAAGTCGGCAGCAAGCGCAGGCCGATCTCGATTTTCTACGCCGGGAAAAAATGTGTGACTGGATTAAGGGTGACTACTGGACGACGGTCATTGGCAAAGAGGAAAGTCTCGTCCCGGATGTCCGCACTCGACTGGCGGCACCCCTGGAGAAAAGCCAGTACACCTTAAGCTGTCTGGCCGAATCCCTTTCAGGTGCTAATCTCAGTCGATGTCAGACCTTGACCAACGAACTCCATCAGACTCTGGGAGAGTTGGACGTCCGGTTCCGCAAGGTGCTGGCGGATACTGAAGAGCGGATTGGGCAGATGGATGCGGCCCAATTGCTGGTGGATCTTCCGGCGGATTCGATTGCCGAGCAGATGATGCCCCAGGCGCGGTACCGTGAACTCACCGAACGCTGCGATAAGGCGGTGGCGGAGTTTCAAGGCGTGATCGATGCGGCGGTACCGGGTGTGACGGGAACCGTTGAAGAACGGATGCGGACGGATCCGCTGATGATGCCGTATTACACTGGCAACATTCTGCCCCGTCCGCAGAAGGCAGTATACCGGGATGAGTTCCTGCCCATGGGCAAGGTGGCCATTGTGGTGGGGAAGGATGTGGAACACCCGGCGGCGCTGGCGGAGATCCTGCAGGACCGGTTGACACGCTATGGGGGGGCGGGTGTGGTGATGGATACACCCGGTGCGGACACAACGGCGATCCTTTCGCTGGGCGATACCGAGTGGGCAAGGAAGGCCAGGGATCTCCCGGCCATTCCAGACAGGAAGGAAGGTTACATTCTTCACACCACTACGGTGAATGGCAAACCGGTGGTCATTATGAAGGGGCATGACCATCTTGGGCTTGTTTGGGCCATTGCCAGCGAAATCCAGCTGATCCACTGGCGAGATGGTAAAACCGTGTCGCGAGCGGCGACGGTGGAAGACTATCCCATCCTGCAGAAGCGTGGGATGATCTTGAGCGGTTCTCAGTTCCATTCAACGGGTAAGGCCGATTCGGCCGCCCGTGCCCGGGCACTCTTGCAGCAGAACCGGCTTCTC
>Ga0118677_10006374_pt1 | contig 20010 bp, 17 predicted proteins | sample AliMusrvi5mmetaG_FD_86154 | JGI IMG/M metagenome (GOLD analysis project Ga0118677, IMG submission 86154)
CACCTTCTGCAAGCATCATCAGGTCGCCCCTGACAACTTCCCGGCCGGGAATGCGTTTTTGTTTTCCATCCCTGATTACAAGCGCACGCGGGCTGGATAAATCACGCAGGGCTTCAAGAGCACGCTCGGTGCGGCGCTCCTGGAATATTGTGATTCCCATTACAACAAAGACAAATCCCATCAGCATGACGGCATCTGCAGGCTCCCCCATCACCAGGTATAGAAGTCCGCAGGCAACCAGCATTAGGAACATCGGTTCCCTGATCACCTCAAAAGCTATGTCAAAGATACTGCGCTTTTTTGCCGAAGGAATCTCGTTGTAGCCTTCTTCTGCAAGACGGTGAGTCACCTCGTCATCAGAAAGCCCAACCTCCTTTCTTACGTCAAACGTCTCGCTCATCTGATCTCCAAAGTTAATCCCTCCGCCCACCGAGCAAACCAGATCGAATTAGGTAATACAGAAGCGTCAACAACGCAGTCAGTGCCGCCGCAATATACGTCATAAATGCCGCATTCAACACGGCACCAGCCGCGCTTTGCTCGGACGGTGTTACAATGCCTGCCGAAACCATCAACTGCTTTGCGCGCATACTTGCATTCCATTCAACCGGCAGGGTGACAAGAGAGAAAAGGACCGTCACCGAAAAGAGCATTAATCCTATTTTGACCAGGCCCAGCACACTTGTGAACATACCAAGCATAATGAAAATATAACTGCCGAAACTGCCGAACTGCGCTATCGGCACCAGCGCCGAACGCAAGGTCAACGGCGCATAGCTGGTCGCATGTTGCAGTGCATGCCCGGCTTCATGACACGCCACACCAATCGCAGAAAGCGATTGCGAGGCATACACGTCAGGAGAAAGCCTCAAAGTCATGGAGCGCGGATCGTAATGATCGCTCAAGAATCCATCCACTTGTTCAATAGTTACATCGCTTACTCCCTGTGTGGAGAGCAACCTCCTGGCTGCCTGAGCGCCAGTGAGGCCGGAAGAAGCACGTTGCTTTGAATACTTGCTAAACGTAGATCTTGTCAGCAAAGATGCCAAACCCGCCAAAACCAAGGCGGGCAGCATTATCATTATGTAAAGCGGATCAATTCCAAACATTATAATTCCTCCTCCAGATTCATTAAGCCCCTTTTTCCATCTCTTTATTAAGATGTCAAAAGCAGCTGGTTATTTTGAGAATTTGGAACATGCTCATCCAACAGCATGCAAATACTCTTGAGCGTTTCTTCGGCATCTTGCCCGCAAACTGATACTGCAACAGGATCACCATGCGTCATGCCAATTGATAACAGTTCAAGTATCTTGTGTGCTGAGCATGTATTACCCCTGCACTCAATACTAACGAGGGAATCACTTCTGGTGGCAGTTTTTGTAATCAATGCTGAAATTATTACCGTCAGTCCTCTGGGAATCAGGCATATCAGTTTTCGTTTTATGTGCTTAATCATTTATATCCTCTTTTCTGATTTGTTATGCCGCCGGCCTCTGAGCCGGTCTGCCGCCCTGGACATTGCCATATCAGCCCGGCCGATGGCCCGGCCAATGACACCAAGAATGTTCGCTCCGCGATCTTCAACAATAACCGATGATGCACGTTTCAGATAAACCTGTATGCGGCAACTCTTGTCCTCTCCGCCGCGAGGTCCGTTGACATCTGTTATCTGAACGCAGACGCGCCTGATCATATGGTCAAATCGTTTGAGATCTGTCGCGATATGATTGTAGATGTTTTCTATTACGGAATTCTGCAATTCCATGTGGCACTGTTTTACTTCTATATTCACGGGAAACCTCTTTCTGTTACTGAATGATCACACTTTACGTCTTCGGCTATATTTCGACAATAAGGTAATATGGCATTTATATTACGGCTTATACGAAACGTTGTTTGCGGTAAATCGAGATCCAAAGACAGACACGGAAAAGCAATTTCTTCAACCAGGCGGGGCTCCAGAAATATTAAGCGTTTGCACTAAATATCGCCGCCGACCCACTGCGCGACTCATTTAGAGAAAACACTGAAGAACTTGTTGAGAACAGACTTCTCCATGTGAGCGATAGATTCAAGTTCGCCTGCATCCAGCCAAACACCCCTACACTCTGAACATTCATCAACCTTGATACCCTTATAGTCAATTTCAATAAGCTTCATCCCACACTTGGGGCACTGCATGTAGTGAAGCTCTTTCAGGCGCTTCTTTTCCTCTATTGCGTACAGATTTTGTTTTTCTTCCTCAAGCTTTAGCCTCCGCTCAAATTCTTTTTTGGCAATATATTCCTCTTCTTCATGTATTTTTTGAAATGACATATTTCCTCCATATGTTTAACTAACAACCAATCTCAACCTGGCAACTCTCTTCTTTCCTGATCCGGCAATATTTTTTCGTGCGATGTCCATTCCTGCAGAAGACAATATCCGACTGCAAGCAGTGACGGACCAAGAAAGAGGCCTATAAATCCAAAAGACAACATTCCGCCTATGACACCCATAAGCACGAGGATGAAAGGGAGGCTGGAATCCCGGCTGATCAGGTAGGGACGGAGTACATTATCCACGCCGGATATGACAAAGAACCCCCAGATTCCCATAAATATTGCCCAGCCGGTCTTCCCCATGTGAAAGAGCCATAGCGTGGCTGGAATCCATATCAAAGGCGGCCCGGCAGGTATCAAGGCAAGGAAGAATGTCACAAACCCCAGCAGGAATGCAGAAGGAATGCCGGCAATTTTGTAACCGATCGCAGCCAGCACTCCCTGGGCCATCGCGGTTCCCAACAGCCCGTAGACTACGCTCTTGATCGTACTGCCGATCACCTGAAAAATATGTTTTGTGGACTCGCCGACTATGCGCCTTCCCCAACCTAAAAAACTGGCAATCAGACTTTCTCCGTTACAATAAAAGAAAAAGGAAACAAATACACTGAGAGTGAGCTGCAGGATGCCCTGCCCCAGGGCAATACTACGCCTCATAAACCATCCGTCTGACCTGGCAAGAAAATCCTTGATCAATTCCACCGTTTCATCGGGATCATCGGATAAATTCAGCCATGTAGTATTGATGTCCGGTCCAATCAACGGCAGGTTTTGGAGCCATGCCGGGGGCGGCGGCAGTCCTTCCTTTGTGAAGTCCTTGATGAAATCATAGGCCTGTGAAATGTTGTCGGCCATTTTTGAGCCTACGATGGCAAAGGGAACGACCAGGACAAAGGCGACAATCAAGGTCATGACGAGCGCCGCGATCTGCCTGTGGCCGCGAAAGAGTTTCTCCAGCCTGATGAATAAAGGCCAGGTCGAGAAGCAGAGAATACCGGCCCAGAGCATGGCAGAGACAAACGGTTTCAATATTATGAAACAGCCGATCATAAGCAATGCAATCAACGCAATCCCTGCAATCGATTCGATTTTTTTAAGAGGTAGCTCCATTTGCATGAAAAAACACCGAGTTAACAAGCGCACGTTACAAGCCTATACTTATTTCGACAATAAGGTAATATGGCATTTACATTACGGAATATACGAAGTATGGTTGTCGAATGGATCGTTTAAATTATCATCATCTTCTCTATTTCTGGCTGGTTGCCAGGGAGCGTGGTTTGGCAAATGCGTGCGCCAAGCTCAGGTTGTCGCCTTCAACCATAAGCGGCCAGATCCACGCCCTGGAACACACCCTCGACCAGAAACTGTTCAAAAAGAAAGGCCGCCGGCTTGAACTCACCGATATGGGCCGCATCGTCTACCGGTACGCTGACGAAATCTTCACTCTCGGAAAAGAATTACAGGACGCTATCCACGACCGCCCCGTTGGTAAGCCGCTTCGTCTGCAGGTTGGTATCGTGGATGTGGTTCCAAAACTCGTGGCAAAGCAAATGATTGCCCCGGCGCTTGCTCTTGGAAAGCCTGTCCAATTAGTCTGTGTGGAGGACCGGCTTGAACGGCTTATGACATCGCTGGCCATGCACGAACTGGATATAGTTCTGGCAGACTCATCAAGCGATTCTTCGTCGCCTGTCAAAGCATTCAACCACCTCTTAATTGACTGTCCTGTCGTCATGCTCGGTACAAACAAATTGTGTCAACGGTACCGGAGAAACTTTCCGAAGTCATTACGCGGGGCTCCCCTGCTCCTTCCAACATTGAACACTGCCCTGAGACGCGCCATGGATCACTGGCTGTCAGACATGAGCATGATGCCGCAGATCATAGGGGAGTTTGACGACCGTGCGCTTTTGAAAGTGTTCGGCGGAACAGGCCTGGGACTTTTCCCTGTGCCCTCGCTTATTGCCGATACTGTCATGAAACAGCACTGTGTTCAAAGGATCGGGGTGCTGAAGGAAATCCGGGAAAAATTCTATGCAATCACCGTTGAACGCCGCGTTACCCATCCCGGCGTCGCCGCCATCTGCGACGCCAGCCTGAAAAACGATCGAGGTTAGCCTTTAATGCAGATCGCCCTGTCAACTCTACCTCTCTATTGCCACCAATTCAACGAACAAACCAACCTTCGAAAAAAGCGCATCAATGTTGCTGTATTATCTGATTTTCAAACCTTCAACATCGAGATATTGTATGTTCCAGCAAGACAGCAAAATAATAGCCATAACTCTATGATTACCGGAAAGAACGAGAAATGAACAACTGGTGGCAGCTGGATATCCAGAAAACCGTTTTGCGAATGGGGCCTTTTGGGTGACCGTACCACGGAGCTGGCTGCATCCGCCGCTGTTGGACGACTCGAAGAGACGGTCAGGCTTGCTCCGGAACCACCATCCGGCGTGTTGTTGGCCTTCGAGTCATCTTTCCGTTGAAAGAGCCATACGTAGATGGCCGAGGCGAAGCACCATTGAGTCAATCCTGCTATTGTGGCGAAGACAATCATGAACACGGCAGGAATGAAGGCCAGCCAGTAATTGTTGATAATGAATCCTATGCCACTCAAAACGTACATTATTCCGCCGATGGCACATCCGAATCTTCTTGGTGCACCATGTTTGGGAACAGGCGAAGTGCGAAATATGTAACGGAGGGTCAAGTTGTAAAGACGGTCGTAAATACTTCTTGCGGTAAATCCTCCGGTCAGGGTGAAAAGCCCCAAGGCAATGAAGAACCATCCGCTACCAAGCCAGAGACCTGTTAAGCCGGTGATTACGCAAGGGCAGAGAAATCCACCTAGTGGTAGAATACCTTGCAGCCAGATGCCGGCTGTTCCGAAAACGGCGCAACTAAAGGGTGTCCACCTTGCCAGCAGACCGATTTGCGGCATGCCGTCAACGTCTGTCTGACAGAACCCCTGCATCAAGAGCAACTCTCGAACTCTTTGCTTCATGTCTTCCCAAAGACTAACAACGATTAATTCCCATCAAGTTTTATCAATGATGTACGTGTCCAGAAGAGTGCCGTCTGCTTTGAACGTTCGTATGGTGAGCGTCCTGTCGTGAATGTTTACAACAAGATAGCAGGGTTGATCTTTTGGATTGTGGAAGAATGCAGCCCAGGGCTGCTTTGAGACGTCGCTGTACGCCTTGGAGCCGGAACGGCCGGCTATATAGTAAATGGTCCCCGGGCCTTTGCCGGGATCGGTCTGGTTTTTGCCGATGGGATGGGTTCGGGCCACGACATGATCATGGCCGTTAAAAACGACATCCACATTGTTGCCTTCTATTACAGGACACAGGATTTTAGTAAGCGCAGCACTTTCAACTTCACGTCCGGGTTTACTGCAATAGGGTGTCTTGTGAAACATGACGATCTTGAATGTGTTGCTGCTTGTAGCGAGATTCTTTGCCAGCCAGTCGGCTTGTTTTTGAAGGATGGGTCCATTGATGGATGACTCCTCCTTTTCCTGACTGTCGATGACGGCGAAGTGGACGGCGCCATAATCGTAGGAATAGCATTGGCCCTTGAGGCCGTCCGGCCCGTCCTGGGGGAGCGGGAACTGTGAGATGAAGTTGGAAGGTTTTGCTGGCCCCGATTTCTTTGACCCGCCGTAAGTCTCGTGGTTACCCTGGACAGGCATGGTGGGTATATGTTCCATAACACATTGAGCGGCGGTAAACCAGTTGTTCCAATGGCTATAGTCCCCGCCGATTTCCACTAGATCACCCATGTTAACGAAGAAACGGGCGTCGTGATTCTGTGCAAAAGCATTCGAAATTGTGTCATGCCACAGACTGTAATCCGGCTTGGAAGCGTTGCCGCTTTGGCTGTCGCCAAAGACAAGGAAACTGAAGTTAACGGTTCCGGTGGGAGCAGGGCCGGTGGTGAAATTGAACAGGCCGGTTACCGGGCCATCGGCCTTGATTGAATACTGGTAGGTTGTTGCGGGTTTGAGTCCCTTGAGTTGGGTGGACCAGAGAATGCAAGAGCCTTGTCCTTTAGAGCTCCATTTTGATTCCAGTTTGACAGGAAATGCAGCCATTTTGTTCGATGCGGAAGGCGATTGCGCCTTCTCATTGAAAATTATGGCCCCGGATTTAACGCCAGCGGAAGTTCTGAATGTAATGGTCTGGGAGTCGGATGGATCGCCTGTCCATGTGAGCGTAATGTGATCAGGTTTAAGCGATGAACCAAGGGTGGCCAGATGTGCGGCATCAAAAACTTCCTCTGCCGCCGTTAAACGAACAACGATCGAACAGATGAGTACAGCTGCGAGCAGTTTCCGCTTCATAAGAATTTCTCCATTGGAGATGCCAATGTACAGCCACATGAATATCGGAATCGAGGAAATAATGGAGTATCTGCTGAGTGAACATGGAACAGCAGGCACGCCGACCCGCCAAGGAAATCAAAGATTATCTGTGGGCGGCACGAATCTATTGATACCTGAATTTTGCACCAAGCAGGTGCAAAACGAACGTGGTTAACCCCGTTTGCGCCCGTGGGAACGGGCGCATCATCCCGTGACCACGTTGTCACGTGGACGTGAGTCCCGCTGGGACGGGCCAACGTCCCTCACGGGAACGGGACTCACGTGGCGGCCCTTCGGGTGGATTTTGCGCTTGGTAGCGCGCAAAATCCAGGTAATATGATTCTTTCTGTAAACTGGAGATCCAAGACCGATTGTGCTGGAAAAAACAAGCCGGATCGGATAAGTGAAACGCCGGAGACAACAAGAAATGAGCAACTGGTGGCAGTTAAATATTCAAAAAACCGCAGAGGCTGTCTGCTGTAACGTCGAAAAAGGGCTCTCGTCTTCAGAGGCCGCGCGCAGGCTTGCTGAATCAGGCCCGAACCAGCTTACCGAAAAGAAACCTGTCTCGCCCTGGTCAATTTTTTTCGGCCAGTTCAACAATTTTATTGTCTGGGTGTTGATCGGCGCAGCGCTGGTCTCAGGATTCCTGAAAGAATGGATAGATTCAGCGGCAATAATTGCGATTGTCATCCTTAACTCCATCCTGGGGTTTGTCCAGGAATACCGGGCGGAAAAATCACTTGCCGCCCTCAAGAAACTTTCAAGCCCTGTTTCAAAACCAATCCGCGACGGCCGGATGATTCAGGTTCCGTCAATTGAACTCGTCCCAGGAGACCTGATTGTCCTTGAGTCCGGCGACCACATTCCTGCCGACTGCCGTATTGCCTGGCATACTTCAAACTTCAGCGTACAGGAGGCAAGCCTCACAGGGGAATCCAATCCTGTCCTGAAGTCATCAAATCCCGTGGCAGGAAACGATGTTTCGCTGGCAGACCGGATAAACATGGTTTACATGGGCACTTCAGTGGTTACCGGAAAGGCCAAGGCCATCGTGGTCGAGACAGGAATGAAAACCGAACTCGGCCGCATAGCCGGAATGATCCAGGAGATTGAGCATGATTCCACACCTCTTCAGAAGAAGCTTGAAGAGTTCGGCAAGTGGATTGTTTATCTCTGTCTTGCCCTTGTCACAGTCGTCTTTCTCCTCCAATGGATGCGCGGCGGAAAACTCATAGACGCCTTCCTGACATCAGTGAGTCTTGCGGTTGCCGCCATTCCTGAAGGATTGCCTGCCGTGGTAACCATCGCGCTTGCGCTCGGCGTACAGCGAATGGTGAAACGCCATGCTTTGATACGGAAACTGCCTTCCGTGGAAACCCTGGGCTGTGCGACTGTCATTTGCTCCGATAAAACCGGTACCCTCACAAAAAACGAGATGACTGTTCAAACCATCTTCGCCGGAGGAAAATATTTCACCGTTTCCGGAACAGGCTATGCGCCAACCGGAGAATTCCTGCTGGACGGCAAAGCTATCAAGCCTTCCGACTATCCTGAACTCAGCCGGACGCTCCTCTCCGGCGTCTTATGCAACGGCGCGGAACTTGTCAGAAAAGAGAATAGCTATCAGATCTCTGGCGATCCAACAGAAGGCGCAATCCTGACCGCAGCTGAGAAAGCCGGGCTGAAAAAGAGTGAAACAGAGAAGGAATATGCTTTTGTCGATGAAATCCCCTTCGATTCCGACCGGAAAATGATGACTATCATACGCCGCAAAGATGACAGGATATTCGCTTTTGTAAAAGGCGCGCCTGATGTCCTCCTGAAAAACTGCTCCGCAATTGAAACACATGGCCAGCCCAGGAATATTACAGACCTGGATAAGGCGGATATCCTGAAAGCCAACAGCGCTCTTGCCGCCCAGGCAATGCGGATCCTTGCCGTGGCCTATCGTCCGCTCGATCAACATATTACCGGCGGCAAACCGGAGAATGTCGAAAAAGACCTGATCTTTTCCGGTCTTGTGGCAATGATTGACCCGCCGCGCGAAGAAGTCAAAAGGGCCATTGACGCATGCAAAAGTGCCGGGATAAGAACTGTCATGATCACGGGTGATCATCGTGATACCGCCATTGCAATTGCCGGGCAACTCGGTTTCTTTCCGGAAGGCTCGCTGGCTTTGACCGGCGAGGAGGTTGACCGCCTTTCGGACAAAGAACTTAACGCAAAGGTCGAGAACACCCCGGTGTATGCCAGGGTTTCACCTGAAAACAAGCTGAGGATAGTACGTGCGTGGAAGAGCCTGGGGCATATCGTTGCAATGACAGGTGACGGTGTAAACGACGCACCGGCAGTCAAGGAGGCCGACATCGGCGTGGCAATGGGTATTACGGGAACCGATGTAACCAAGGAAGTGTCGGACATGGTTGTCACCGACGACAACTTCGCCTCCATAGTGGCCGCTGTCGAAGAAGGCCGCGGAATTTATGACAACATACAGAAATTCATCCATTATCTTCTCTCCTGCAACGCCGGAGAGATCATGGTCATGTTCGCCTCTTCTCTATTAGGCCTGCCGACGCCGTTACTCCCGGCCCAATTGCTTTGGGTGAATCTGGTTACCGACGGACTTCCTGCACTCGCCCTGGGCGTTGATCCAATAGACAAGAAAATCATGCAGAGAAAACCACGCAGGGTTGACGCCGGAGTGATTGACCGCAACCGGCTAATGCTGATGCTCGGCCAGGGTTTTGTTATTGCAATGTGTTCTCTTGTAGCATTCTGTTTCATATATTTTCTTGAGAACAGGCACTCTGCAAGAGAAGTATTCTCCGCTCTTTTCTCTGCCAACATCGACCTTCTGAAACAGATATTCACCGTGCCTGAAGCTATCAGGGAAGAAGCACTCGGCAAGGCACGCACAGTGGGATTCATCGTGCTGGCTTTCTGCCAGGATTTTCATTCGTATAACTGCAGAAGCCAGACAGAATCCCTGTTTAGAATAGGATTCTTTTCAAACAGGAAGTTGATAGGCGCAACCCTGATCTCCATGACGCTGAACAGCCTGGCAATATACTGCCCGTTCTTTAATACGGTTCTTAAAACTGTGCCACTGACCATGATAGAGCTTTTTATTGTCATTGCCATGGCCTCCATCCCGTTATGGGCCATGGAAATTTTCAAAGTACTGTCAGTGAAGATGCAAACAAAGCTGTAAAACAAAGACAGAATCACCTTTACAAAGCACCTGTTTCTATGATCTTCTATAAGCGTTCTGAATGAATCAGATGGAGGATATGAAAATGATAATATTTGAATGCAAAGGTTGCGGTCATATTGAATTCAACGAGGCTCCCGAGAAATGCAAGGTTTGCGGGGCGTTAAAGAGTTCTTTTGTGGAAAACCCGGCTGTCATCCAGAAACCGGCAAATCCCGCCGTGTTGACGGAGGGTGACAAGAAACATATTCCACAGATTGTAGTTGTAAAGGAATGTGGACTAATCCCTGGGGGCTGTTGCACGGATGTGCATGTCAGGGTTGGCGAGATCGAACATGTCATGACTGAAAAACATCTGATTCGATTCATTGATTTCTATCTCAACCACAAGTTCATCTCAAGAGTATGGCTTTCGCCCGATGTCTGCCATCCAGCTGCAGCCCTTCACCTGAATGTAACTTCAGGAACGCTGACAGCCCTGGAAAACTGCAATCTCCACGGAAACTGGATAAGCGAAACTGCAATATAAGCTCTGAGTAAACCGGCAGATAATACTGTTTTTCCGCATCAGAGCAGAGAGGCGGGATAAGAATATGTCTGCAGCAATCCTTGGCGCTGTCATAGCCTCGATAATAACCGCCGTAGTAGCGCTTATTGTAGGCTACGTTATATTTCGAAAGCAGGATTTGTCACATGCCGAAGAAATGTCTTCGAAGGAATCTCTGCTGCGCAGAGAACGGGATGAACGTGACAAATTAAAGGAATCCCTGCGTCTCGAAACAGACCGCTACCGCATACTTTTCAACAATACAAAGGATATTGTATTCATACACGATATTACACCTGAAGGTCTGCCAGGCCGTTTTATCGACGTAAATAATGTTGCATGCCGGAAACTTGAGTATTCCCGGGAAGAGCTTCTAAATCTCACGCCCATTGACATTAATGCCGCCCAGCCTCCGATAGCCACTCACGGGCATAAAAGAACGGATATGACGGCACCTCCCGATACTGATGTTGCGGAAAAGACAAGAAAATACATGGTGCGTGAAGCTCAAATCCTGACAAGCAGGCTACTGGAAAAGAAACATCTTATCTACAACAGTGAATATATATCGAGAAGCGGGAAAACCATCCATGTGGAAATTGTCGCCCAGTGCTTCGATTTGCAGAATCGTCCTCTGATAATATGCACGGCTCACGACATTACCGAGCGCAAACAGACTCAACGCTCTCTCATCGAAAGTGAACAGCGGTTCCTGGACTTCTTCGCGCATTCGCCCATAGGTGTTGCCATGTATGACGGACAGAGAAACCTGCTGAATGTTAATCAGGCCTGCCTGAAGATGTTCGGCATCCCTGACATCCAGGAATTCAACAAGTTTAACATGTTTGACAATCCTTTCATTCCACACTCTTTTCGGAGCAGAATAAACAAAGGCGAAACAGTCAGGTTTGAGACCACCTTTGATTTCAAGGACGTCGTGAGGCTCTCTTTGTTTATCAGCAGCAGATCAGGCCAGGCCAGTTTTGACATAATGATACAAAATCTTGGAGTCGATTCGGAATACAAACCGAAGGGTTATCTTGTCCAAGTCCAGGATAATACCCAGCGTGTCAAGGCGGAGGAAGCACTCAGGCAAAGCGAAAAACAACTCAGGCAGGCTGAAAAAATGGAGGCTATAGGTTCTCTTGCCGGCGGAATAGCGCATGACTTCAACAATATCCTTACACCTATTCTTGGCTACACCGAGATAGTCATGCGGACAAGTCCAAAGAACACTTCCATTTATGAATGGATGCTGGAGATTCACAAGGCAAGCAACAGGGCAAAGGAACTGGTTGATCAAATACTGGCATTCAGCCGAAAGACTGAGAAAGAAGGACACCCTGTCCACATTACACCTATCATAAAAGAAGTACTGGTGCTTATTAAAACCTCACTGCCCCAGAATATTGAAATCAGCCGGGTTATTAAGACAGAGGAAGATGTCGTCCTGGCAGATCCCACCCAGATACATCAGGTGCTGATGAATCTCTGCACAAATGCCGCCCATGCCATGAAAGCCAAAGGCGGCCTCATCGAGGCGCGGCTGACTGACTTTGTAATAATGGGTCGATCAAGCGATTTCCCCAATCTGCACCCCGGCCGTTATCTGCGCATTTCTGTCAAAGATACCGGCACAGGAATCGACAAGGCCATTCAAGGAAGAATCTTTGAACCTTTCTTTACCACAAAAGAACGTGGCGAAGGTACAGGGATGGGGCTGGCGGTTGTTCACGGAATTGTAAGCAGTATGAAAGGAACCATTACCGTGGAAACAGAACCGGGCAAGGGTTCGGTCTTTCATGTAATACTGCCGCTTGTGGAAAGGAAAGAGGAAGAAGAAATCGAAGAAGAGGAACCTCTGCCTGTCGGCACGGAATGCATCATGTTCGTGGATGACGAACCGGAAATCACCCGCCTGGCCATCGAAATGCTAAGCGCGCTCGGATATGTTCCCGTTCCTGTCAATCACGGCAGTGATGCAATCCGGCTTCTTGAGAGTAATGCCGAACGTTTCGACCTGGTTATTACAGATCAGGTTATGCCGGGAATGAGGGGCCTTGAACTTATACAAAAATTGAGAGCAATACGCCCCACCCTTCCGACAATTCTATGCACCGGATTCAGCGACGCCTTTACCCGGCAACAAGCCGAAAACATGGGAGTTTCTGGCTTCCTGATGAAACCCATAATAATGCGAAATCTTGCGGAATTAATCCGTTCTGCTCTGGCAGGAAAATCCGCCGCAAAAAATTAGAGAACAGATGGACCAGACGCCTGGGATAGCTGTTTGATATAGATAATCTTGTCGTCGCCGCCGGCATAAAATCCAGGCACCCGAGCCTGTTCAAAGTATCCGATCCTGTGGTAAAAACTGCGAGTCGACTCGTAAAGCTCCTTCCCTGAAGTTTCAATGACACTCAGTCGTCCTCCGCTGTCCAAAATGATTTTTTCCGCATGGCGCAGAAGCGCGCTTCCAATCCCTTTTCGCTGAGAGTCAGGCGCGACAATAATCCAGTAGATATCAAAGGTTCCTAACGTGCATGGCGTCGGTCCAAAACAAATCCAGCCTGCCACTTTGCCGCCCAACTCCGCAGTAAATGATTGATAATGGCCTTCAGTCCCTTTTACCAGCGCATCGTCAAGAACTTCGCATGCTATTGCAATTTCATCCGGCCTGAAAAAACCTGTATTTTCTGCGGCAAGGATAATCCCGGCACGATCTTCAATTCCAGTTCGACGGATGATGAAATCCCCATGATCTGCATCATCTTTTGGCGCCATAGCAAGGTTACAGACTTTCCGCTGGTTCAGGCGCTCCATGGCATTGGAAACAATCATTCCCACAAACTCCTCGGGAGATATTGCGCCAGCCGACAACGCCGCCGCAAAACCGGCATCAGAAGAAATATCCGGATTGGCATTCACCTCCAGAACATGAATCCGTTCATCATCATCCATCCTCAAATCAACACGCGCAAAATCCTGACATCCAAGTGTATGCCACGTCTTCAAAGCCACGGTGCGAATTTGCCCGGCGATCTTATCGCTGACAGGCGCAGGAATAATTCTCGGGGTGTGGTTGTATTCGAAAGTGTCAGATAGCCATTTTGCCGCATAATCAATGATTTTTGGCCGGCCAGGTTCAAATGCAGAGAAATCAATCTCAGCGATCGGCATTACTCTGATGTCATTCCCATCCTGGACCAAGGAAATATTCAGCTCTCTGGTGCCTACATATTTCTCGATAAGTGCCGGCTGGCGGAATTGCTTGTGAATCGCGCAAACTGCTTCTTCCATGCCTGGGTCGAAAGCCTGGAAAAAAGAACTACTCCCGATGCCTTCGCTGGCATCTGATTCCGCAGGTTTGATTATATACGGACCATCTCCCAATTCCTCCCGCGAAAAAACCCCTCCAACCGGCACCACTATTCCGCCAGGCACGGGAACACCTGCTTCACGCAGCGCCGCTTTTGTAAGCCACTTATCAAGCGTCAGACTCAAACATTGCGAATCACAACCGGTGGCCGCTTTTCCATAGGCATAACATAAAGCAGGAACAAGGCTTGCGTCCTGCGGATATCCAATCAGACCCTCAACCAGATTCCATATTATCGGTTCACGCGCTGAAGCCAGCGCCACAGGCAGATCCGACAACCGCCTTATACCCACCGTACGGTGCGGTGTCTTTAACCTGTCGAGAACACCTGTGACGACATTGACCTCGTCAATAACACCTTCCACGCTCTCTTTTCCAAAAGTGGAGACAGTCCATTTACTGTCGGTTGTGTCAGGCAGGTTATATAAAATCAGAATATCCGGCAGTTGTCGCATGATAGCGTCCCTTGATTTTTTGCCAATATCACCTATCTGAACGCTTCTTGCAAAAGAATTCTTACTAATTCCGTATTCTGTTGGGGCGTCGTCCTGTCCTGCGCAGTTCGCCGCGGCGAACGAAGCGGTATCGCCGGCGCCTGCGGGTGCCCCCCACCATAACTGAGGTCTTACCTCATTCCGTCATTCGCTGCTTCGCGCTGGAAATGATGGCCCCGATCAAGTCGGTGTATGACATCCCTTCCTGGGTGGCAATCATGGGAAGATCCGAATGGGTCGGATGCAGGCCAGGCAAAGTGTTGATCTCCATAAAGCTCGGGCTTCCAGTGGAATCAATCCTGATGTCAGCCCGCGCGGCATCACGGCAGCCAAGCGCAAGGTATGCGCCAAGCGCAAGATATTCAACTTCTCCACGGAGATCCCGGTCTTTAAGCGGCGCATACCGGACAAATTCTTCGCACTTCTCTTTCACCTCGAAAGAATAGATATTACCGCCGGCGCCAGGGATAATTTCAACTTCCATGGTGCCTATAACGCGCGCTTTTTCAGCTGTGCCAATAATCCCGACGGTAAACTCGCGGCCAGGAAGGAACTCCTCCACCAGCACTGGTTCCTTAAAACGGGCCAGCAGGTCCCGGCATATTGTCTCAAGCTGTTGTGCAGATTCAATTCGTGAATTCTGATCAATACCCTTGCCGGTCCCTTCGGCAATCGGTTTGGCAAACAAAGGAAATTTCAACTTGAAATCACGCAAGTCAGCCAATTGCCGGACAACCAGAAACTCAGGCGTATTCAACCCGGCCTCTCGAACCAGCCGCTTTGCTATGGCTTTGTCCATGGTAACTGCCGATACAAGCGGATCCGAAAATGTGTAGGGAATTCCGTAAACCTCAAGGATACATGGCACCTGCGCTTCTCGGGAACGACCGGAAAATCCTTCGGCAATGTTGAACACAAGATCCCAGCGTTCCCCCGCCACCAGCCGCACACACAGTGCGCGCGCATTTCCGATCCGTTGCACTTCATGGCCCAGAGAACGCAGGGTTTTATCAAAAGCATCTATCGTCTCTTCTGAATCAAACTCTGCCACCTGTTCTTCAGAATACCCCGCGGCGAGATATTCCTTGCGAAGATCATAAACGAGGCCGATGCGAAGGCTCATTGACAGGCACCACTATTTGCTCTCATGTGCGGAACAAGCCTTTCCACGGCAGATTTTACGATTGGACTTTTCAGGCTGGATTTTTGAAACATGCCCCTTTGCAAGATCCCACACGCCGGGAGTCGTGCACTGCTGCCGCAATTCATCAGGTATCTTGTCTTCAGAATATGGCTCAGGATAGCTCACCAGCATCCCGCTCCCGTTTCTGAGAACCGTGTGCGTGGGACTCATCGAAACCAGATAATTCGGAAGCACCGGAACCTTTCCGCCGCCATGCGGCAGATCAACTACAAAGTTCGGGATTGCTATTCCACTCAATCGCCCGCGCAGTCGCTCCATTATTTCCACACCGCGAGACAAAGGCGTCCTGAAATGTTCAACCCCGGCGACAAGGTCACATTGGAAAAGATAATAAGGCCTTACCCTCATCCGCACCAGCCTCCTGAGCAACTGTTCCATTATCTGGGCGTCATCATTAATCCCCTTGAGAAGAACCGACTGGTTTCCAACAGGAATACCGGCATCAACCAGTCGCGCACAGGCTTCCGAAGCCGCCGGCGTAAGCTCGTTGGGATGGTTGAAATGGGTATTTATCCATAAAGGATGATACCTCCGAAGCATTGCAACCAGCTCATCCGTTATACGCGATGGCAAAGTAACAGGCGTCTTTGTGCCAATCCTGATCACGTCAACGGTCTTTACCGACCTCAAGGCCTTAAGAATACTTTCTATGGACTTTGTAGACATGGTCAGCGGATCACCACCTGATACAACCACGTCACTGACCTCAGGATGGTTCTGAAGATATTCAACTGTTCGTTTAATTCTCGACTCCGAGATGCATGTCTCACGCATGCCGGTCACACGCTTACGCGTACAGTAACGACAGTACATGGCACATACACTGGTAGCTATCAACAACACTCGGTCCGGATACCGGTGCACCAGCCCTGGAACAGGCATATCCCGCTCTTCTTCAAGAGGATCATCCCTCAAAAATGGAGGGTTCCATAACTCCCTGGCCTGCGGCATGGACATCCTGAAGATGGGATCCGTATCGTCAAGTTTCCTGATAAGCGAGGCATAATAAGGTGTTATTGCCAGGGGAAACTTCTCCGATGTAGCCACCAGGTCGGACCCTTCCTCAAGCGATGGAAACAGTTCCTGCAGCTTCTCGACGCTGCAAATACGGTTTCGCATCTGCCACTGCCAATCATTCCACTGGGGCGTACCCGACAGTTCTGTCAATCTTGGAGAAAGATTATTATTATCAGAAAAAGGGAAATCAAAATCCGCGCTCTGCAAAAGCGCCTGTTCTTCTACTGACTCTTCAAGCATAACGTCTACTCTATCCTTCCATCACAAGAACATTGTTGCTTGGTGCCCAGCTGTTTTTTCACGCTAAACTTCTCTCATTTGTCATAAAAGGCATCATATGACCGTCAACTTTGTTCTTTTCCTGATTCTCTCGCATCGACAAAAGATGTCAACATGAAATCTATTATTTTTGCATCTTAGTCAAACGTGCCTTCCTGGAGTCCATCAGCAATTTCCTGCAGGATTTCGTCCCAGGCGCCGGACTTCTCCGCCATCTTGATGAGTTCGACAACAGACGGAGAGAACTCCTCGGGATGTTTCTGCAGGGCTTGACTCATCGCTGTACCCTGCTCAATGGCCACTCGTATCGAACATACAATATCCCGGAATAATTCGTTGGTCTCTTCGCCACCAATAACCTCCAGCGCCCTTAAAACAGGAACCCGCCCCCTCGTGAGCCTCAAGAACTTCTTCCAGAACTTCACATGCCTGTTACGTTTCCCGGAACTGTCCATATCAATCTCCAAATTACGTTTCATCAATACAAACGTGGCATCTATGCCTTCTGCGTCTTAAGACCCGCTCGTTTTGCAGCGCTCAGTTGCTGTCTGTCGGATGATACAAACAGTTCTGCACCCCACTCAAGCGCACAGGCCACATGTAGAGAATCCATTGCACGTACAGGATTTGCCTCAATAACCATAATTGCCGAGCCAATTACCGAGGGCGTCAGTGTTATGATATCCGCGTCGCGAACATCATCCAGCAATCGCCGTTTTGCCTCATTGTACTGGACTTGTGTCAGCGCATGTTCGCGGAGGCGACGGCTAAGAGCGGAGATGATTTCTGGTACACAGAGTACGCTCAGTCCAAGCTCCGAGGCACTGGCACAGATGGATTCAACTCCATCGCTTCCGTTTTCCTCAATAAAGCGTTTCGCAAAGGCAGATGAATCAAGATATAGTTTCACGGTCTCGCTCCGCCAGGATTGTTGCAGAAAGGCTTATGCCTTTTGTCGAAAGGCGCAGGCCGGTTTTTTTCCACGAAGGCTGTCCGTTGTTTTGATTTGCAACAGGCGTTACCTCCGCGATAGGCCGGCCATGTCGAAGGACCAGCAATGTTTCGCCATTTTCTACTCGGTTCAACATACCAGATGCGTGACTCCTGAATTCAGTCAAGGTTATGGTTGTCATATTACACCTCCAATCTGTACAATAGCGTACACAACTCTGTACATAGCGTCAATTCTTTTCATTGCTTTCCGCTTTCCCTTTCCTCCTTATTACAGCTATTCTGTCGCGTTTATATGGGTCAGGACAAAGGAAAACAACTGCTACTGGCATCTGCATCAAAACGGCGAAGCAAAATACTCACCGAATTGGGCGTTTCGTTCACTGTTGTCAGCCCGGCGGTTGATGAACTGGTCCATGCAGATGACCCCAGAGGCACGGTAATTGAGAATTCCACCCGGAAAAATGAATGGTGCAGAAAGAGATTCAAGCACGCCTTTATTCTTTCCGCCGATACCATCGTTGAGTTCAAAGGTCGCATCATGACAAAACCGGAATCAGCCGGAGAAGCCCAAGAGTTTCTGCAAATGCTGTCCGGAAAGACTCACCGGGTCTTCACGGGCGTGGCTTTCTCAAAACCCGGGAAAGCCCCGGAACTCCGCGTTGATATCTCCGAAGTGACGTTCAAGAACCTGACCAGTGCCATGATAAAGAAATATATCCATGATGTTAATCCCATGGACAGGGCCGGAGCCTACGATATCGACGAGAATGGCGACCTGCTGGTAGAATCATTCACCGGATCACGAACCAATATCATGGGACTTTCATCGGAAACCGTCCTGGAATTGCTCAGACCCGAAGGACTCCTGTGAAACCAGCTCCTCTAAAGATCGGTAATCTTGTCATTGACCCGCCCGTCATGCTTGCGCCCATGGCCGGGTATACCGACTCAGCTTTCCGTTCACTTTGTAGAAAATACAAGTGCAGCATCACATTCACCGAGGTAGTTAGCGCTGAAGGCGCTTCGCGCGGAGGCGCCCAGACCCTGCACCTGCTCGAAACCGCGCCCGGCGAGCGGCCGATCGGCGCCCACATCTACGGAGCCAACCCCGAAGCCCTCGCCGCCGCCGCCGTACTGATCGAGAAAATGAACCGTTTCGATCTGATCGACATCAACTGCGGCTGTCCGGTTCCAAAGATAGTCAGAAAAGGCGCCGGCTCCGCGCTCATGCGGTCACCGGAAAAGATTGAACTCATTGTCCGCACCGTCAAGGCCGCTGTGTCATTGCCCGTAACCGTCAAGACACGTATCGGGCTCTCACCGGACAAAATGAACATTTCAGAAGTTGCCCATGCCATAGAGGCCGGCGGCGCCAGCGCCATTACCATACATGCCAGGTTCGCCTCAAAACGCCACAGCGGCGATGCCGATTGGCAGGCTCTCGCAAAAATCAAATCAGAACGGTCAATCCCTGTAATCGGAAACGGCGGGATCTCAAACGTAGATGACGTGTTCAGGATGATTTCGGAAACGGGCGTCGACGGCGTCATGATAGGCCGGGCCGCAGTTGGCAACCCCTGGATATTCCAGGAAACATATTCTCGGTTTAACGATATTCCATGGACACCCCACTCGCTTGAAGAACACCGCTCGATCATATTTGAACACCTTGAACAGCTCATACAGTTGAAACATAAAGAACGAAGATTCAGGAGGAAGAACAGCCTGACCGTCGACCAGGCGGCAGTCCTGCATTTCCGTGCCCACCTGCACCAGTATCTCAGGGGCTTCCGTGGGTGGCCAGATGTCCGGCGCAACCTGAATACTATGCACCAGATTGAAGAAGTTAAGAAAGCCGTGGATTGGGTACTCTCTTGCCAGACCAGTTAACCTGTTTTTCATGTCTTGATTACACAACGCCATAATGCTTGAATTCTTTTAGAAGGGAATAACCTTATGAAAAGAAACTTCTCAGAAAAGACAGGTCAGTCCGGAGACAACCCAATTAACAGGACCATAGAGCGGGCAAAACAGGAACTTGAGCACATGATCGACCTGAACCCGCAGGTCATGCTTCTTGTGGATCATTCCGGCAAAATAGTTAGAGCCAACCGCGCACTGCTTGAATTGCTAGGCCTTCCTGATTTTGAAAAGATACTTGGCAAAAACCTGAAAGAACTCTTCCCTTGCGAAGACCACGCCTTCTTCCCTGCTCTTCTGGCC
>Ga0118677_10006375_pt1 | contig 20008 bp, 16 predicted proteins | sample AliMusrvi5mmetaG_FD_86154 | JGI IMG/M metagenome (GOLD analysis project Ga0118677, IMG submission 86154)
CCGGCGCCGCCGTGGGCGCGCACGCCGGCCTCGAGTCCACCGCCGCCGCCGGCACCGTGACCCGCGCCTACTACCAGCACGCCGAGCCCAACCGCCACATCGCCGCCCTCGCCCCCGCGATCCTGCGGCTGGCCGCCGAGCGCGACGCGGTCGCGCGGGAGATTGTCCTCGCCTCGACCGGCGAGCTGCTCGACTTGGCGGTGGGCGTCGCGACCAAGCTGTTTTCCGCCACGCTCATCCCCACCGTGTCCGCCGGACTCAGCGGCCCGATCCTCACCCACCCGGTGGTGCACGAGGCCCTGTCCGCCCGCGCGCCCTTCACGCTCACCCCGATCACCGAGACCCCCATCGAAGGCGTGCGGCGGATGCTGGCCCGCTCCTGACCGATGACGAACCTCCCGCTGGCCCCGGTCGCCTGGCACTTCCGCGACGCCACCGCCGCGACGCGCTGGCGCCCCGCCACGGTGCCGGGCTGCGTGCACCGCGACCTCCGCCGCCACGGCCTGATCCCCGACCCGTTTTTCGGCACGAACGAGCTCGAGCTGCAGTGGATCGAGCAGCACGACTGGGAATACCGCGCGGTCTTCACCGTGACCGCCGCGCTGCTCGCGGAGGATGAGGTCGACCTGGTCTGCGACGGGCTCGACACCCTGGCCACGGTGTTCCTGAACGGCCGCCGGGTCGCCGCCTCCGACAACATGTTCACGCCGCTGCGCGTGCCGGTGCGCCGCGGTCTCCGCGCCGGCCGCAACGAGCTGCGCTTCCACTTCGCCAGCGCCGGCCGCGCCATTTCCCGGCTCCGCCCCTCGCACCAGCCGAAGGAGTTCAACGACTCGGTCGGTCGCAGTTCCGTCCTCCGCAAGCAGCCCTGCCAGTTCGGCTGGGACTGGGGTCCGCGCTTTGTCACCGCCGGCATCTGGCGTGATCTCCGCCTTGAGGGCTGGAGCGGCAACCGGCTCGACTCCGCCCGACTCCGGCAGACGCATCACCGCGACGGCCGCGTCAGCCTGACCGTCACGCCTGCGCTCACCCGTCGCGCCACGCGCGTCACGTATCATGTGACTTTGTCGCTGGGCGAGCAGGTCGTCGCGACCGCCGCCGGCGCGGCCGCGAAGCTCCGGCTCGAGGTGCCGGAGCCCCAACTCTGGTGGCCGAACGGCCACGGGGCGCAGCCGCTGTACACCGTCACGCTGACGGCCCGCGACGCCGCAGGACGCGACCTTGGGCGCTGGACGCGGCGCATCGGCCTGCGAACCATCGCGCTCGACCGCTCGAACGATCGGTGGGGCGAGGCGTTCCAGTTCGTCGTCAACGGCCGACCGATCTTCGCCAAGGGCGCCAACTGGATCCCGGCCCACAGCTTCGTGGCTGGGCTAAGCCGGCCGGACTACGCGCGCGACCTGCGCTCGGCGGTCGACGCGAACATGAACATGCTCCGGGTCTGGGGCGGCGGCATCTACGAGCACGAGGCCTTCTACGACCTGTGCGACGAGCTCGGGCTGCTCGTCTGGCAGGACTTCATGTTCGCCTGCACGCTGTCCCCGGGCGACCGCGCGTTCCTGGCCAGCGTCCGCGCCGAGGCCGCGGCCCAGGTCGCGCGCCTGCGGCACCGCGCCTGCCTCGCGCTCTGGTGCGGCAACAACGAGATCGAGACCCTCAACTGGGACGCCCTCGAGGCCGCGCCCGGGCTGCGGCGGAACTATGACGCGGTGTTTCACCGGATCCTGCCGGCCGCGGTCGCGGCCGGCGACGGTGTCACGCCCTACTGGCCGACGTCGCCCTACCGCGGCGCGGGCCGCAGCAACGACTACACGATCAAGCCGCTGGGCGAGAAGAGCGGCGACACGCACTACTGGGATGTCTGGCACGCGCGCCACCCGGTGAAGGATTATGAGAAGTGGCGGTTCCGCTTCGTGTCCGAGTTTGGCATGCAGAGCTACAGTTCGCCCGCGACGCAGGCCACGTTCTGCCCGGCGGAGGACGCCAACGTCTTCGGCGCCGTGATGGAGAACCACCAGAAGAACGCCGCGGGCAACCAGATCATCCTCGACTACGTCTCCCGGCTCTACCGCTTCCCGAAGGACCAGGCGGCGCTGATCTACCTCTCGCAGCTCAACCAGGCGCACTGCATGCAGACCGGCGTGGAACACTACCGCCGCATCATGCCCTGCTGCATGGGGGCGCTGTACTGGCAGCTGAACGACTGCTGGCCGGTCGCGTCCTGGAGCTCGCTCGAGCACACCGGCCGGTGGAAGGCGCTGCACCACGTCGCGCGGCGGTTCTTCTCGCCGGCGCTCGCCAGCGCGCACGTGCCCGGCGCCGAGTCCACGATCATCGGCAACTACCGCCGCTCCAGCGTGCGCCGGGTGCACCTCCACACCGTCTCCGACGCGCCGCAGCCCGCGCGCGGCCGGTTGCTCTGGGACCTGTTCCATCTCGACGGGCGCGTCGTGCTCAGCGGCCGGAAAGAGGTGGTCCTCCGCCCCGGCCGGAGCGTGCGGCAGCGGACGCTCGACCTCGCGGAGCCGCTGGCGCGGCACGGGCGCGATCACCTTTACCTGCGCATCGCGCTCGAGATCGACGGGCGGCGCGTGAGCGAGGAGACCGTGTTCCTCACGCCGCCGCGGTTCCTGTCCCTGCCCCGCGGTCCGACCGAGACCGGCGTGCGCCTGCTTGACGCGCGCACCGCGCTGCTGACGTTCCGCTCGCCGGTCTTCCAGCACCGCTTTGCCTTCGACCTCGCGGGGCTGCCGCACCTGGCCACCGACAACTACTTCGAGCTCTATCCGCGGGAAAAAAAGGAGGTCCTGGTGACCTTCCCGCGCGCCGTCACCAAGGCCGCGATCAGCCGCGCGCTGCGCCACCAGTCGCTGGTGGACAGCTACGTCTGACCCGGTCGCCGGCCCGCGCACCATGATCACCGCGCCCGCTCCAGCGCTGCTCTCCGAGCCGGAATGGCAGGCGCGGCGGGCGGCACACGTGGCGCGGATGGACGCGTGGCTGGGTCCGCACCAGCAACGGACGGCCCGCGGCGAGAAGCATCCGGTGTATGATTTCCTCTTCGACTACTACGCCTTCCGGCCCTCCTGGCTGCGGCGCTGGCATCCCGGCCCGGACGTGCGGCTGGCGGGCGAATCCGCGCGGGACTACCTGCGCTGGCCCGGCTATGTGGCGACGGCCGATGGCGTGACGTTGGACCCGGCGGCGTTTCCCGCCGCCCGGCGCGCGAGCCTGCGGTGGATCCACGACCTCCTGGTGGCGATGCGGGACCGACCGCCGTTCTTCGCGTGCTTCGGCGTGCACGAGTGGGCGATGGTATTCCGGCAGACCCCGGAAGAGGTGCGCCACAACCGCTGGCCGCTGCGCTTTGCGCCGGAGGAAATCGCGCGGATCGTCGAGTCCCAGCCCGTGAGCTGCACGCACTTCGACGCGTACCGCTTTTTCACCGCGCCGGCCCGGCCGCTCAACCGCCTCCAGCCCGGGCGGGCGACCGTGCCGCAGCTGGAGCAGCGCGGTTGCCTCCATGCGAACATGGACCTCTACAAGTGGGCCTTCAAACTCGCGCCATTCACGCCCAGCGAGCTCGTAGCCGACTGCTTCGAGCTGGCCCGCGACATCCGCGAGGTCGACATGCGCGCCAGCCCGTATGACCTGCAGGCGCTCGGGTTCGCCGCCATCCCCGTCGAGACGGCCGCGGGCCGCGCCGAGTACGAGGTGCAGCAGCGGGCCTTCTCCCGGCGCGGCGAGCCGCTGCGCGAGCGCCTCATTCGGCTGCTCGACCGCCTGCGGTCCGCGTTGGGGGAGCGTTAACCACGAAGGTCACAAAGCCCGGACCGGGACTTCGCGATCTTCGTGTCCTTCGTGGCGATATGATTCACCACCGCGCCGCGGTGCCCGGGGGACGGATGTATTCCTGCGGGTGGATGAGTTTCCGGGCGTAGGGACTGACCCGGCCCAGGATCTCGGGCGAGGCGTGGTAGCCCCAGCGCGTGCGGTTCCAGGAAGAGCCGTAGCGGTACACGCTGATGCGCCGCTCGCCCGGATTGATGCGCTTGGCGGAGCCGTGGCACGTCGCGTCCACGAACACGATGGCGTCGCCCGCCTTCATGTGGACCTCCTGCGCCCCCGCGACTCCGTCGACCGAGCCGCCGCCGCCCTCGCCCCATTCGCTCGCGGGCTTGGGCTTGAGGAACTCGGGGTGGATCATGTTCGACTTGTGCGAGCCCGGGATGACCATCGTCGCGCCGTCGCCGGGTCCGATGTCAGTGAAGGCGATGAGCACATTGATCTGCGCGCACTGGAAGCGGCCGTTGTGGTAGCGGAAGGCCATGCGCTTGCAGATGTCGTGGCCGCCGGCGTGCAGCGGGATCGCCTCGCCGGTTCCGCGGATGGTGAAGAAGTTCTCGTCGATGAAGAGCGGGCCGTGGTGGTAGTCGAAGCAGTCATGGCCGCCGATGAAGCGCAGCACGTAGTTGAGGTAGTTCGGGTGGTCGATCATCCGCTCGAACGCGCCGCCGAGCTCGTAGACCTGCTGGTAGCTGATGCCGCGGTGCTCGGGATGGTCCTCGCGCTGGACCCAGCCGTGCCAGCCGAGCCGCGGGAGCGCGCGCGGGATCTGGTCGATGCGGGCGTTGGCATCGGCCACCTCGGCCGCCGAGAGCGCGCCGCGGACGACGACGAAGCCGTTCAGGTCGAACAGGTACTCGTCGAGCTCACTGGGGACGCGGGCGTTGGGAAACTCGAGACGGGGCGGCGCGATGTGGTGATCGTTGAAGCGGGGTTCCATGCCGCGACTGTAGGCGAACTATTCGGAAATATCTTTCCGTTTAGGCCCAATTATTTCTTAAATAGTAACCTCATGGCCCGTTCCCACCCCAGCCGACCCACCGACCGGCACGAGCAGGCGCTCGGGTTCCGGATCTGGCGGCAGCTGCACTCGGGACGGATGGAGGTGCCGCACACGCATCCCGACATCGAGGTGAACTACCTTTTCAGCGGCGAGTTTTCCTACCTGCACGGCGGCGCGGCCGTGCCCATCACGGCCGGCCGCTTCACGGTGCTGTGGGGCGGCGTGCCGCACCAGACGCTGGGGCCCGGCATCGTGAGTGACGGCATCTGGATCACGCTGCCGCTGGCCTGGGTGCTGCAGTGGCGCCTGCCCAACGGACTGCACGACCGGCTGCTGGCCGGCGAGATCCTGTCGGCCCCGCCGGACGACACCGACCGCCGGACGCTCGAGCGCTGGCTGGCGGACGCGGAGAGCGGCGACACGGCGCGGCGGCATGTGCTGCAGCTGGAGATGGAGGCGCGGTTCCACCGCCTGGCGCTCGGCATGCCGCGCCGCCGCGGCCGCGCCACGGCGTCGGCGGAGGGCACGGGCCAGATCCCGCGCATCACGCGCTTCATCGCCCAGCACTACCGCGAGCCGCTGAGCCTCCCGGCGATCGCCGGGCATGCCGGGCTGCACCCGAAGTACCTCATGCGCGTCTTCAAGAAGCACTGCGGCGTCAGCGTCTGGGAATACCTCACCCGGCTGCGCGTCTCGCATGCCCAGCGGCTGCTCATCACGAGCGACATGAAGGTGCTCGACGTGGCAATGGAGAGCGGCTTCGCCTCGGTCGCACCGTTCTACGCCGCGTTCGCGGCCCACACACGGGGCATCCGTCCGCTCCACTACCGGCGGCAGCACCAGCTGGCCGAACCCGCCTGACCACCTCCCTTCCATGAAAAAACCCGACCTGCTCATCGGCATCATCGGCTCCGGCGGGCGCGGCACCCTCCTCGGGCAGCTGGCGCACCGTCCCGGCCGCGGCTCCCGCGTGGTCGCCTGCTGCGACGTCAGCCCGGCCACGCTGGCGCGCAACCGCTCCGACTATGGCCCGGGGATATTCACGACCGCCGATCCCGGCGCGCTGCTGGAGCGCGACCTCGACGCGGTGATCATCGCGACGCCGGATTTCCTTCATGAGGAGCAGGCGGTGGCGGCGCTGGCCCGGGGCCGCGCGGTCTTCCTGGAAAAGCCCATGGCGCTGAGCCGCGCCGCGTGCGACCGGATCCTGCGGGCCGCGGCGCGGACCCGGGCGCGGCTCTATGTCGGCCACAACATGCGCCACATGCCGTTTGTCCGGGAGATGAAACGCCTCATCGACGCGGGCGCCGTCGGCGAGGTGAAGGCCTGCTGGGTGCGGCACTTCGTCGGCCACGGCGGCGACTTCTATTTCCGCGACTGGCATGCCGAGCGCCGGTACACCACCGGACTGCTGCTGCAGAAGGCCGCCCACGACCTCGACATCATCCACTGGCTCAGCGGCAGCTACAGCCGCCTCGTGACCGCACTCGGCGGTCTGACACTCTATGGTGACCTGCCCGGCCGGTTGCCGGCGCAGCCCGGCCCGCGCCGGTTGCGGGCCGGGGCGATGGACCTCGAGCTCTACCCGCCCACCAAGGCGCGCGGCCTGAACCACCGCATCGACGTCGAGGACCTCAGCTCCGTGCAGCTGCGCCTCGAGAACGGCGTGTTCGCCACCTACGCGCAGTGCCACTACACGCCCGACTACTGGCGCAACTACACCGTGATCGGCACCGAGGGCCGTCTGGAGAACTTCGGCAACGGCGAGCCGGGCACACGGCTGGAACTCTGGAACCGCCGCACCGGCTTCAAGGCCCGGGGCAACGTCTCCTACCAAATACCGGTGCACCGCGGCACCCACGGCGGCGCCGATCCCCGCATCATGGAGGAGTTCCTGCGCTTCGTGCGCGACGGCGGTCCGACCGACACCTCGCCCCTCGCCGCCCGCGAAAGCGTGGCCGCCGCCTGCGCCGCCACCGACTCGCTGCGGCACGGCGGCCGACCCCAGCGCGTGCCGCCGGTCACCCCGGCCCTGCGCCGACACTTTGCCGCCTAGCTAGCGCGCCACGGGCGACTCCGGCGGCAGTCGGGCGAACACCTGCACGCCGAACACGTAGTCGGCGCGCCCGAGCACGCGCGCGATGTGGGCGGCGCAGCCCAGGTGCGTGGCGCGCGGGTCGAGCAGGTTCGCGCGGTGGCCCGGGGAGTCCAGCCACGCCGCCACCAGCCGTGCCGCGAGCGCGGCGCGGGACAGCGGGGTGCCCTCGGACCGGGCGGGTTTCGCGGCGACGTTCTCCGACACGGAAACCGGGCGCAGGCCATGGCGCAGGACGCGGTCCAGCACGGTGGCCTGGCCGCGGAAGACGTTGCCGTGGCCGGCCTGCTGCATGAGCGCCATGTAGCTCGCCTGGTCGGCGGCCGCGGCCTCCAGCGCCCGCGACGCCTGCAGGGGCGCGAGGCCGTAGTCGCGGCGCACCCGGTTGGTTTCCACCCGCAGCGCGTCGGCCAGGTCCGCGGCGGTGAGGTCCGGCCCCACCGGGACCGCGCCCGGCGGCTCCGCGCGGGCCGCGGCCAGCACGCAGAGCAGGATCAGCAGGCAGGCCTGGCGCACCATGCCCCATTTTCGCGCCGCCGGCGGCCGTGGCAAGTGCGGCGAGAAAAGCGCGGCTCGCCAACCGGAGGGCGGCGCCTAGCCTCGATCCATGCCCGTGGACCTGTCGTTGAACCATCCGACGCCGAAGAAGCCGGCCTATCCGGTGAACGACGGACTCCGCGGCTACCTCGCCCGGTACAAGCGCGAGCGGGAGCTGCCGATCACGTATGAGCGCATGCGGGACTTCCACGAGGCCATCCCGCTGACCGACGAGCAGGGCCGGCCGACGCTCTGGGACAGCGTGATCTACCGCGCCGACGAGATGACGGAGTTGTACGAGGGGCTGAAGTACGTCTACGCGCTGCTCCGGGTGGACGGCGACTTCTCGATGGTGGAGCACCTCTACATCGACCGCGTGGATTTCTGCAGCTTCGGCAACTCCACCCCGTTCCGGGTGCGGATCGTCAATGCCTACAACGACAACCAGGACTACTTCTACATCAAGAAGGCCGACGCCTCCCGGGTCTACGGGCTTGAGCTCGAGCACCTGCTTTCGCCGAACCGCCTGAATTTCCTCACGCACGACACCACGCTCGTGGAGGAGCACATCGCGGGGATCCCGGGCGATGTCTTCATCGACCGCTGGCTGCAGGACCGTGACCTCAGCCCGGTGCGCGTGGCGAAGGAGATGGTGAAGTTCAACGAGCGCTGCTTCGTGCGCCTGCTGGGCGACATGCGCTCCTACAACTATGTCGTGGTGATCACGCCGGATTTCGAGAGCGCGCAGGTGCGCATCCGCGCGATGGACTTCGACCAGCAGTCCTACAACGGCCGCAAGAACTTCTACCTGCCCCAGTTCTTCAAGGAGAACGCGAAGGTCGTGCAGTACTGCACGAAGGTCCTGCACACGCGGACCGCGCTGCAGTACCAGCGCGAGGAGCAGACGCTGATGCTGCACCGCGCCGACCTCGCGAGCAACCGGCTCGGCCTGCTGCTGGGTGAGATGGCGCGCGACCCGATCGCGCCGGAGGAAAAGGTGCACGAGCTGCGGGCGGGGCTCGCCGAGCATTTCCAGCGCGCCGAGTACATGCAGTGCGAATCCATGGGCCAGCTCGTGCGCGAGAACCTGGAGTCCATCCGCCGCACCATCGGCCGGTCGGGGCCGCCCCCGACCATGGGCGAGTTCGTGCTCTGAGCCGCCGCGGCGGGCCCTACTCGATCCGGCCCTCGTCGAAGTCGATCAGGTCGGGCACGGTGCGGATCTCCCCCGCCCGGTCCGCGCAGCCCATGGCGGTCAGCGCCTGCTTCATGAATTCCTGGCCCGCGTCCGTGAGCCCCTTCTGCGCGAGGTCGCGGTTCCACTTCGCGGCGCGCACATCCGCCGGCAGCAGCGCGCGCAGCCGCGTCTCGACCTCCGCCTCGCCGGCGGACTCGAAGACGATCTTTTCCACCGCCGCGGGGTCGATCCCGAGGTGCAGGCAGAGAAACCGGTCGAGCCCGCGCTTGTAATTCTTCGCGTAGCTGGCCGGCAGCGCGCCGTGCTCCTTCACGTACCGGCACTTGGCCAGAAACCGCGGCAGGTAGAGGAGCCCGGTGGCGGGATGCGGCAGGTACGGCGATGGCAGGCAGGTGAGCACCTCGCCGGTTGAGCCCGGGATGGGTTTGGAAGGCATCGTGGCCATGCAATCCGGCCGGCCCCGCCAAGGCAATCCCGGGCGAGCCGGCGGTGGTTCAGGCTGCCGGCTTCTTGGTCTCGGACCAATCCGGCATAGCCGGCTGGACGGCCCCCGCCGCCGGGATCGCGCGCTGCCGGTAGACGTCGTAGTCGGGCACGAGCCGCGCGTAGCGCTTGTCCATCAACGGCGAGGAAATCATGAAGTCCGCCGAGGCGCGGTCGCAGGCGATCGGGATGTTCCAGACCACGGCCATGCGCAGCAGGGCCTTGACGTCCGGATCGTGCGGCTGGGGTTCGAGCGGATCCCAGAAGAAGATCAGGAAGTTGATGGCGCCCTCGACGATCTTGGCGCCAATCTGCTGGTCGCCGCCCAGCGGTCCACTCTGGAGCTTGATGATCGGGAAGCCGAGTTCCTCCTCCAGCATCTGGCCGGTGGTGCCGGTCGCGTAGACCTGGTGGTGCGCGAGGAGGTCGCGGTTGAACTTCGCCCACTCAATCAGGTCGCGCTTCTTGTGGTCGTGGGCCACGAGCGCGATCTTCTTGTCCGGCTCCATCACGATTTTTTTGTAAACCATAATGAAGCCTAGATAGCAGGAGCCATTCCGTCAAAAGCCCGGCCCGGAATTCACCGCGAAGACACGGAGATCCGGACGGGTTAACCACTAATGGACGCTAATCGTCGCTAATTGGGAGTTGGTTACGGAAAAGCAAATAGCATTGGAGCGATCCCCAGTGCTATTGTGGCCAGCCGAATCTTAGCAATTAGCGATGATTAGCGTGAATTAGCGGTTTTCTCCTCCGTCACGGGAGGTCGGTGGAACCCATCAGGTACCGGTCGCACTCGCGGGCGGCGGCGCGGCCCTCGTTGATGGCCCAGACGACGAGGCTCTGGCCGCGGCGGCAGTCGCCGGCGGCGAAGACCCCGGGGAGGCTCGTGCCAAACTTGCCGTAGTCGGCCTTCACGTTGCTGCGCGGGTCCACCTCGACGCCTATTTCCTTGAGCAGCGCCTGCTCGGGCCCGAGGAAGCCCATCGCCAGCAGCACAAGCTGCGCGGGACGGGTCTTTTCGGTGCCAGGCTGTTCCTGGGGGACGAACTGGCCCTTGTCGTTCTTGCCCCACTTGATCTCGACCGTGACGAGTTCCTTCACATGGCCCTGCTCGTCGCCGACGAACTTTTTCACGGTGGTGAGGTAGATGCGCGGGTCGGCGCCGAACTTGGCGGCAGCCTCCTCCTGGCCGTAGTCCATCTTGTAGACCTTGGGCCACTCGGGCCACGGATTGTCCGCGGCGCGCTCGAGCGGGGGCTTGGGGAGAATCTCGATCTGCAGCAGGCTCTTGCAGCCATGGCGCATGGAGGTGCCGACGCAGTCGGTGCCGGTGTCGCCGCCGCCGATGACGACGACGTCCTTGCCCGCGCCGTTGATCGCGCTCGCGCCCTTGTTGGCCAGGACCGCCTTGGTGTTGGCGGTGAGGAACTCCATCGCGAAGTGCACGCCCTTGAGGTTGCGGCCCTCGATCGGCAAGTCGCGCGGCTGCGTGGCGCCGGTGCAGATGACGGTGGCATCGTATTCCTTGAGGAAGATCTGGGGCTCGACGTTGTCGCCGACGTTCGCGTTACAGATGAATTTGATGCCCTCCTGCTCCATGTGCTTGATGCGGCGGAGGACGATCTCCTGCTTGTCGAGCTTCATGTTCGGGATGCCGTACATGAGCAGGCCGCCCGGGCGGTCGGCGCGCTCGAACACGGTCACGGTGTGGCCCGCGAGGTTGAGCTGCGCGGCGGCGGACAGGCCGGAGGGGCCGGAGCCGATCACGGCGACCTTCTTGCCGGTGCGGACCTTCGGGGCCGACGGGACCACCCAGCCCTCGTCCCAGCCGCGGTCGGTGATGGAGCACTCGATGTTCTTGATCGTGACCGGCGGGCTGTTGATGCCGAGGACGCAGGAGCCCTCGCAGGGCGCGGGGCAGACGCGGCCGGTGAACTCGGGGAAGTTGTTCGTCTTGTGCAGGCGCGCGAGCGCCTCCTTCCAGAGGCCGCGGTAGACGAGGTCGTTCCACTCGGGGATCAGGTTGTTGATTGGGCAGCCCGAGGCCATGCCGCTGATCAGCTTGCCCGTGTGGCAGAACGGCACGCCGCAATCCATGCAGCGCGCACCCTGGCTGCGGAGCTTCTTGTTCTCCATGTGGTGATGGAATTCCTTCCAATCACGCACGCGCTCCAGCGGCGGGCGGTCGACCGGCAACTCGCGGAGGTATTCGATGAATCCAGTGGGTTTGCCCATGGCGGTAAGGTGTAGGTGGTGAGGGTTGGTGTCGGTTGGAGTGAGGCGCGGAGAACTTACGCGCTTGAACCTTGCTCCTTAGTTGCCGCCCACGCGCGACAGGTCGCGGGCATTCTCCTCGAAGGCGGCCATGATGGCCTCGTCGCCGGTGAGCCCCTGGGCCTCGGCGCGGTCAATGCAGCCGAGCATGCGCTTGTAGTCCTTGGGCATGATCTTGACGAACTTGGGGACGTACTGGTCCCAGGCCGCCAGGATGTGCCGGGCGCGCGTGCTCTTGGTGTAGTCGGCGTGGCGCTCGATCATGGCCCGGACCGCCGCGATCTCCGCGGGAGACTCGAGCTGCTCGAGGCCCACCATCTGGGGATTCACGCGCTGGGCGAAGTCGCCGACCTCGTCGAGGACGTAGCCGATGCCGCCGGACATGCCGGCGCCGAAGTTGCGGCCCGTGGGGCCGAGGACGACCACGCGGCCGCCGGTCATGTACTCGCAGCCGTTGTCGCCGATGGCCTCGACGACGGCGTTGACGCCGGAGTTGCGGACGGCGAAGCGCTCGCCGGCCATGCCGCGGATGTAGACCTCGCCGGCGGTCGCGCCGTAGAGCGCGACGTTGCCGATGATCATGTTCTCCTCGGGCTTGAACGTGGCCGAGGCCGACGGGTAGATGATGATCTTGCCGCCGGAGAGGCCCTTGCCGACGTAGTCGTTGGCGTCGCCCTCGATGGAGAACGTCATGCCCCGCGTCATGAACGCGCCGAAGCTCTGGCCGGCCGAGCCCTTGAAGCGGATGCGGATGGTGTCGTCGGGCAGGCCCTTCGCGCCGTGGCGCTTGGTGACCTCATGGCTGGTGATGGTGCCGACGACGCGGTTGACGTTGCGGATCGGGAGCTCGGCGACGACCTTCTCGCCCCGCTCGATCGCCGGCTGGCAGAGCGCGAGCAGGGTCGTGAGGTCGAGCGACTTCTCGAGGCCGTGGTCCTGCTTGGTCGAGCAGAACCGCCCGATCTCGGGACCGACATCGGGGGCGTAGAGGATGTTCGAGAAGTCCAGGCCCTTGGCCTTCCAGTGGGTGATGGCCTGCTTGGGCTCGAGGCGGTCGACCTGGCCGACCATCTCCTCGACCGTGCGGAAGCCCAGCTGGGCCATGAGCTCGCGGACCTCCTCGGCGATGAACCGCATGAAGTTCACCACGTACTCCGGCTTGCCGGTGAAGCGGGCACGGAGCTTGGGGTCCTGCGTGGCGACGCCCGCCGGGCAGGTGTTGAGGTGGCACACACGCATCATGATGCAGCCCGTCGAGACGAGCGGCGCGGTGGCGAAGCCGAACTCCTCGGCGCCGAGCAGCGCGGCGATGACGACATCGCGGCCGGTCTTGAGCTGGCCGTCGGTCTCGACCGCGATGCGCGAGCGGAGGTTGTTCAGCACGAGCGTCTGGTGGGTCTCGGCGAGGCCGAGCTCCCACGGCAGGCCCGCGTGCTGGAGCGAGGTCTGGGGCGAGGCGCCGGTGCCGCCGTCGTAGCCGGAGATCAGCACGACGTCGGCGTGGGCCTTGGCGACGCCGGCGGCGATGGTGCCGACGCCGACCTCGGAGACGAGCTTCACGCTCACGCGCGCGTGGCGGTTGCCGTTCTTCAGGTCGTGGATCAGCTCGGCCAGGTCCTCGATGGAATAGATGTCGTGGTGCGGCGGCGGGGAGATGAGGCCCACGCCGGGCGTGGAGTGGCGGGTCTTGGCGACCCACGGGTAGACCTTGGTGCCGGGCAGCTGGCCGCCCTCGCCGGGCTTGGCGCCCTGCGCCATCTTGATCTGCAGCTCGCGCGCGCTGGCGAGGTACTCGCTCGTCACGCCGAAGCGGCCGGACGCGACCTGCTTGATCGCGGAGTTCTTCGAGTCGCCGTTCGGGAGCGGGATGAACCGCTCGGGGTCCTCGCCGCCCTCGCCGGTGTTGGACTTGCCGCCGAGGCGGTTCATCGCGATCGCCAGCGTCTCGTGCGCCTCTTTCGAGATGGAGCCGTAGGACATCGCGCCGGTCTTGAAGCGCTTCACGATGCTGTCCACCGACTCGACCTCCTCGATCGGGATCGCCGTGGCCGCCTTGAACTCGAGCAGGCTGCGCAGCGTGCAGAGGTTGCGGCCCTGGTCGTTGATGAGCTTGGAGTAGTTCTTGAAGGCGGCGTAACTGCCGGTGCGCGTGGCCTTCTGGAGATGGTGGATGGACTCCGGCGTGAACAGGTGGGCCTCGCCCTCGGCGCGCCACTGGTAGATGCCGCCGACGGGGAGGACCGGCGCGTCGACGGGACGCTCGGGGTACGCCGCGCGATGGCGCGCGAGCACCTCCTGGGCGATGACATCGAGGCCGATGCCGCCGACGCGGGAGGCGGTCCAGGTGAAGTAGTGGTCGATCACGTCCTGCCGCAGGCCGAGCGCCTCGAACACCTGCGCGCCGCGGTAGCTCTGGATGGCGGAGATGCCCATCTTGGACATGACCTTGATCACGCCCTTGGAGGCGGCCTTGACCATGTTCTTGCATGCGGCCTTGTGCTCGAGGCCGGTGAGCGAGCCCTCGCGGATCATGTCGTCGATCGTCTCGAACGCGACGTACGGGTTGATGGCGCTGGCGCCATAGCCGATGAGCAGCGCGAAGTGGTGCACCTCGCGGGCCTCGCCGGTCTCGACGACGAGGCTGACGCGCGTGCGCAGGCCCTCGCGGATGAGATAGTGGTGGAGGCCGGCCAGCGCGAGCAGCGCGGGGATCGGCGCGAAGTCCTTGTTCACGCCGCGGTCGCTGAGGATGATCACGTTGACCTCGTCCTCCTCGATCATGCGGCGGGCCATCATGCAGATCTCCTCCATGGACTTCGCGAGGCCGCGCTCGCCGCGCATGACGCGGAAGAGCATGGGCAGCACGCCCATCTTCAGGCCCGGCAGGCTGGTGCGGCGGATCTTGGCGAACTCCTCGTTGGTGAGGATCGGCCACTTCAGCTCGACGCGGCGGCACGCCGTCGGCTGCGGGTGCAGCAGGTTGCCCTCGGAGCCCAGGCGGGTCTCGGCGGAGATGATGATCTCCTCGCGGATGCAGTCGATCGGGGGGTTGGTGACCTGGGCGAAGAGCTGCTTGAAGTAGTCGTAGAGCAGGCGCGGCTTGTTGGAGAGCACGGCGAGGGCGCCGTCGTTGCCCATCGAGCCGATCGCCTCGACGCCGTCGCGGGCCATCGGGGTGAGGATGATGCGCTCGTCCTCGTACGTATACCCGAACGCGATCTGGCGCTGCAGCAGCGTCTCATGGTCCGGCAGCGGGACCTCGGGCGCGGCCGGAAGGTCGTCGAGGTACACCAGGTGCTCCTTGATCCACTGGCCGTAGGGATGCTCGTTCGCGAGCTGGGCCTTGATCTCCTCGTCCTCGATGATGCGGCCCTGCTCCGTGTCCACGAGGAACACGCGGCCGGGCTGCAGGCGGCCCTTGCTCACGATGTCCTGCGGCGGGATGTCGAGCACGCCGGACTCGGAGGCCATGACGACCAGCCCGTCCTTCGTGACGCAGTAGCGCGACGGCCGCAGGCCGTTGCGGTCGAGGATGGCGCCGATCTGCTTGCCGTCGGTGAACGCGATGGCCGCGGGGCCGTCCCACGGCTCCATCAGGCAGGCGTGGTACTGGTAGAATGCGCGGCGGGCCGGGTCCATGTGCTGGTCGTTGGACCACGGCTCGGGGATCATCATCATCATCGCGTGCGCCAGCGGCCGGCCGGCGAGCACGAGCAGCTCGAGCGTGTTGTCGAACATCGCCGAGTCGCTGCCGTTCGGGTTCACGATCGGGAGCGCCTTCTTGATGTCGTCGCCGAAGACCTCGGACTCGAACAGCGCCTCGCGGGCGTGCATCCAGTTGATGTTGCCGCGGAGGGTGTTGATCTCGCCGTTGTGCGCGATGTAGCGGTACGGGTGCGCGCGGTCCCAGCTGGGAAACGTGTTGGTGCTGAAGCGCGAGTGGACGAGCGCGAGCGCCGTCTCCATTGTCGGGTCCTGCAGGTCGGGAAAATACTTCGCGAGCTGGTCCGTGAGCAACATGCCCTTGTAGACGATCGTCTTGCAGGAGAGGCTGGCGACGTACCAGAACTCCGCGCCGCTCATCGTCGAGGTGCGGATCTCGCTGTAGGCGCGCTTGCGGATGAGGTAGAGCTTGCGCTCGAAGGCGAGGTCGTCGGCCAGCTCCGCGCTGCGCCCGATGAACACCTGGCGCATCGTCGGCTCGCACGACTTGGCCGTCTCGCCGAGCGAGGAGTTGTCGGTCGGCACGGTGCGCCAGCCGAGGAAGATCTGGCCCTCGGACTGCACGATCTGCGCGAACTTCTCCTCGACGCGGCGCCGGACGGTGGGATTGCGCGGCAGGAAGATGACGCCGACGCCGTAGTGGCCGGGCGGCGGCAGCACGATGCGGGCCTTCTTCGCCGCCTCCTGGAAAAACTTGTGCGGCATCTGGAGCAGCACGCCCGCGCCGTCGCCGGTGTTGGGCTCCGCGCCGCTCGCGCCGCGGTGGTCGAGGTTGGTCAGCACCTGCAGGCCCTGGAGCAGGATCTGGTGGGACTTGCGGCCGTGCATGTCCACGACGAAGCCGACGCCGCACGCGTCGTGCTCGAACCACGGGTCATAGAGACCCTGCTTGGCCGGCCGGTTGGGGAAAGGAGCCGGGGCGGCCGCCGGGAGGAAGGGGGAGTCAGGCTGCGGGGAGTTCGACATCGGAGGTGAGGCAGGAAAGGGGAAAGCTGATCTTGTGCCACGGGCGCTGGTCCGGGGGTCGCCGGGACGCGAGGCGCCGTCGTGCGGGCAAAAAAAAGGCCGGTCCCATCTTGCGAGAGCCGGCCCGGTGCGTGATGAGTGGGGAGCTCTCGGCGTTAGAAGAAGCGAATCGTTTTAGTGGCCATCTTGGCGTGTTCCTCGTCCGAGCAGCCCTGGTTGGTCGGGATGTCGGACGCGGCGGCGGTGGATTTCACCAGGTCGTTGCTGAGAAGGTAATTTTCCACTTCCTCACCGGACACGTCAGCCAGCATCACCCCGTCAACCTCGACGCAGGGAGAGAGGGGTTGGCCGGACTTCTGCACCATTTCCGCGTAGTTGGTGCGGTTGTTGATGATATCAATATCCTCAAACGGCAGGTGATACTTGCGCATGATGGCTCGAACGCCATTGGACCAGCCACAGGAGGGCTTGAGATAAGCTTTGATGATCATGCAGCAGGATGAACGAAACGCTAATTGCGGCAACCGTATACGACGGGTTTTCACCCGAGCAAGCGGAAGTTTCAGGAAACTTGTCATATTCCGCGCAATCCGCGCCGAAATTCCGTCGGGGTCTGTCCTGTTTTCTGCCGAAACTGTCGCGAGAAAAAAAAGATGTCCCGAAACCCGAGGGCCTCGGCGATCATGCCGACGGTGAGGTTCGACTCGGCGAGCAGCTGCCGCGCGCGCTCGATCCGGGCGTTGATCACATAGTCCTGCGGCCGAGAGCGGGTCACCTTCAGGAATATCCGCGAGAAATGATCCACGCTGTAGCCGGCCTTGCGGGCCAGCACCGCGATCGGCGGCACGTGTCCGGGGCTTTCCCGGATCTGCGCCGCCGCCTGCAGCACGATGTCGCGGTGGTGATGGTCCAGCCCCGGCGCCTCGCCGTCCGCCGCGGCCGACTGCTCCCCCGCCAGCGCCATGAGCAGAGCCCCCATCAGCTCCGCCGCCACCCCCGTCGCCGGCTCCGACCGCAGCTCGATCACGCGTCGCATCATCGTATCTACCAGGTCGATCTGCCGCGTGCGCATCACTTCGAACGGCGGATTAAAAGCGGATAAAGCCAAATTCTTTCCCGCCGCCTGCAGCCGGAAGTGGATGAAATTCACGCCGAGCCGGGCCGCGGGCTCCTGCTCCGCCTCGTAGCGCTGGCCGGGCCGCATCCACACGCAGGTGCCCGGCCTGAGCGGCACTTCGGTGTCATTCACCTTCATGCGGCCGCGACCGACCCAGACAAACCACAGGTCGAAATCCTGCAGGCCGCGCCACCACTCCGGTCCCAGGTGCCAACCCGGCTCGCACCGGACGCGGCCCGCCGCGCCCAGCACCACGCTGCAGGTTTGACCGGCAAGTTTCATGATAGCGGATAACTACAAACAAATAGCGGCGCGATGCATGGCGCGACAAGGCCAATTCGGCTAGCCTTGCCCCACCCTACCCCACCATGAGCACGCCTTCGTCTCCCCCGGTCCTGTTTGATGTCGTGGCCGACATGCACGCGCCCGAGCTGTACCAGCCGGCCGCCGTCGCCGAGGGCGTGGCGCGGCTGGAGGACATCGGTCCCGAGCAGATCGCCTTTTTTCGTCAGCACGGATACCTCGTGGTGCGTCAGGCGTTCAGCCCGGGTGAGGTGAGCGCGGCGCGCGACGGGCTGGTGGACCTGATCATGGGCAAGCGGCCGGATTTCACGCACGTCTATTTCGAGGGCAAGGCCAAGGAGATCCTCCCCACCCTCGGGCCCGAGGAGCGCCAGGACGCGGTCCGGAAGCTCGGCAACTTCATCGAATTCGACGCCCGGCTCAAGGCGCTCTCCCACCATGCCAAGGCCCTGGCGGCGATCCGCACGCTGCTCGGCGGCGCGGAGCCGGAGCTGTTCCAGGACATGGCGCTCATCAAGCCGCCGCGACTGGGCCGCGAGAAGCCGTGGCACCAGGACAACGCCTACTTCGAGTATCCGCTCGGCACGCCGGTGGTCGGGGTGTGGATCGCCCTCGACGAGGCCACGATTGAAAACGGCTGCATGCAGATCCTGCCCGGCCGCCACCGCGAGGGGCCGATCCTCCATTTCCAGCGCCGCGACTGGCAGATCTGCGACCAGACAATCCTGGGCACGAAGTCCGTCGCCGTGCCGCTGGCTCCCGGCGGCCTGCTCTTCTTCGACGGCATGCTGCCGCACGGCACGCCGCACAATTCCTCGCCGAAGCGCCGCCGGGCGCTCCAGTACCACTACGCGCCGGCTGGCGTGCAGAAGGTCGCCCCGGCCGAACGCCTGAAGCATTTCGGGGGCGAGGGGCAGAACGTCACCTGCTGACGCGCCCGTCCGCGGGCCGGGAAACATCCAGGCCGGGCGCTTTTTCCCTAGCCGGGCCGCGCGCGGTCGCCTATCACGCACGGGATGAAAGTGCTCGTGACCGGCGCCGCCGGTTTTATCGGCTACCATGTCGCCCGCCGGCTCGCGGAGTCCAAGCGCTGCGAGGTGCTGGGCATCGACAACCTCAACGACTACTACTCCGTTGAGCTGAAGCGCGCGCGGCTGGCCGAGCTCGAGCCGCTGGAGAACTTTCGCTTCATGAAGGCCGATTTCGGGGACGCCACGGCGTTCCATGGGATCTTCAGCCACTTTCGGCCCGATTACGTCGTCCACCTGGGCGCCCAGGCCGGCGTGCGGCACAGCATGGAGAATCCCGCCGCCTACGTGCACAGCAACCTGGTCGGCTTCCTGAATGTCCTCGAAGCCTGCCGCCAGTACCCCCCGAAGCACCTGGTCTTCGCCTCCTCCAGCAGTGTTTATGGCGCCGGCGCGAAGGTGCCGTTTCACGAGGATGACAACACCGACCAGCCGATCTCGTTCTACGGCGCCACGAAGAAGAGCAACGAGCTGATGGCCCACAGCTATGCGCACCTGTACGGGGTGATGACCACCGGCCTGCGCTTCTTCACCGTCTATGGGCCGTGGAGCCGGCCGGACATGGCGCCCACGCTGTTTGCCAAGGCCATCTGCGCGGGCGAGCCGATCCGGCTCTTCAACCACGGCAAGTGCCGGCGGGACTTCACCTACGTCGACGACATCGTGGACGGGGTCGTGAAGGTCCTGCTCTATCCGCCGACGGAACCCCCCACCCCGCCCTACCGGATTTTCAATCTCGGGCATAACCGCCCGGTCGAGGTGCTCCTTTTTGTGCGGATGCTCGAACAGATGCTGGGCCGACCCGCCCAGGTCGAGCTGCTGCCGGCCCAGCCCGGCGACATGCTCGAGACTGGTGCCAGCATCGAGCGCCTCCACGCCGCGATCGGCTTCACCCCGCGGGTGGCGCTGGAGGACGGGCTCCTGCACTTCGTTGACTGGTTCAAGCGCTACCACGGCCACGCATGAAAACCATCCTCCTGCTCGTCTGCTCGAACCTCTTCATGACCCTCGCCTGGTACGGGCACCTGAAATTCAAGTGGCTCGAGGGGAAGTCGCTGTTCTTCGTGATCCTCGTCTCCTGGGGCATCGCCTTCTTCGAGTACTGCCTGATGGTGCCGGCCAACCGCGCGGGTTACTTCAGCGGCGGGTTCAGCGGCTACCAGCTCAAGATCATCCAGGAGTGCATCACCCTGGCCGTCTTCGTGGCGTTTGCCTGGTTCATCCTGAGGGAGCGCCTCACCTGGAACTACGCCGTGAGCTTCGTGTTCATCCTCCTGGCCGTGTGGTTCGCCACCGCGTTCAAGCCCGGCAGCGCACCTGCTTCGCACTAAGAATTCCGCTCCGCGCTTGCCTCGGCCCGCGCGCGCGGCTCACCCTGAGTTTCACGTCATAACCCACCCTTAGCCTACATTATTATTACCATGTCCAAAGC
>Ga0118677_10006376_pt1 | contig 20005 bp, 17 predicted proteins | sample AliMusrvi5mmetaG_FD_86154 | JGI IMG/M metagenome (GOLD analysis project Ga0118677, IMG submission 86154)
GAGCAGCCCTTCCCCGGGCTGGCTCGCCTGTTTCCGCCATGAAAAACAGATCGTGGGGGGAGAAATTGATGCCGTTGTCTTTTTCGCCATGCCGGCGCTGGAATCCCATCGCGTGTTTTACCAACGGGAGTTTTCGAAGTCATTGCCGGAGGGCGCCGTTATGATCGGGCCGCCATCCCCACGAGAGTTACAGCCGTTTTTGAGGAAGGAATACTGGTTCGACGGAGTGCATCCCACGGGACTTGGGGCGACGGAATTTTCCCGGTGGTTCGCCGGCGAACTGCTTCTCAGGCGGGCTCACCTGCAGAATATCGGGTGGGGGGAATTTCAGGGTCTGTGAGATGACACGGATTTTCAGGCAATGTCACATTGAAGGGTTTCCCAGGAATCCGATGGTAATACTTTAACTTTGATGGCTCCATTTTCCAGCGCGCGCCCGGCCGTCGGAGCTGTCGGTCTTCTGATTCCCGTGTGGCACGGTTACCGGGGGATCGCACCTCTGACTCTCAGATGGCTCGATCGGTTTTGGCCGTCGCATCCGCCCGCATGGTTCTGTGGATTTGGCCCGGCGCGCGATCTGCCCTCGCTCCCGGTCAGCCCAGGAACGGATCTGCCAAACTGGTCCGCGATGGTATTGGATGGGGTCAAACAAATGCGGGGCAGGGGATTTGATTTCGTCTATCTCGTGGCCGAGGAGCACGTGCCACTGGCTCCCTGCCACGAAGAGCATCTCAATGTGACACTGCCCCGGCTCATGAGCGACCTCCCAGCAGTTTATATCAGCCTGATGGGATGGGATAACAGGCGATTCCCTTCGCGCAGTCCGGTGCTTTCCGCGGCGCGCCACAAATTCAAACACCTTGTCGGTGCCGGCGACCCGCGGTTTCATCTTCACCCGGCTCTCTGGCGTATCGACGTCCTCCAGGCCTGCTGCGAACTGGCACTCGAAGATACCGGAAAAAAGGGCTCCGCATGGCATTTTGAAAAAATCAATGATCGGGAACGCGGACGGCATCCCGCCGAATGGAAATCGCAGTGCTATCAAATCCATTCCGCCTCGCTTAGCCTGCACAAACCTTCGGCATTCCGCCGTGTGGCGAGCTCTCTGGAAATCTTCATCTTCCGCAAAATGATGGCATTGGCCCCTTTGATTCCAAATTCCCGGCTGGCCGGTTATTACGCGAGAGCCGTTGGTTTCGATGATGTTTATTGCGAGGGGCCTTATCCGATGTTTTTTTCCGGCATCATGGCCAAAGGACGAATAAATCCATATCTTGTAAAGAAACTGTGTCGTTCCGCCGATGGCCGGATGATGCTGGACGAGATCATGCAATTGAAGCTTCTATGCTGACAGATCTTCGCCGCGCGATCGTGCGCATCGCTCGCACGGCTCCCGGGCGGTTCCTGAAACCTCGAAACCGTTCGTTTTTTTCACCGCATGTTGACTTCCCTTCGTAAATCCATCCGTGGTTTTCTGCGTTTTGTCGGGTGGCGGATGGTCGCGCCGCTGGTCCTTGCCGCGAGGCGGCGGGCGGAAGGCCCGGAAATTCCTGTGTCCGTTCATGTCCTTGTGTCCTCGAAGACTTGGCGCATGGGGTTGAGGTAGTTGCACACGGCGCTCGCCACACCGCCATTTTCAAGCCGCATCATCATCGAAACTGCCATGCGGCAAGCGCTGTCTGGCTTTGGGTTGCCAAGGCGTGTTTCCGCCATGTCCAGCGAGACGATCCGGACGCCGGCGACCTGTTCCACGAAACGCGCCGCGTAGACGCCAACTTGCAAGGCCAGGCCGCCGTCAATGGCTTCGTCGGCTGGCCGCGCGTCGAACCACGGGTAACACTTCTGAGCCAGAACTTGCACGATGGTGCCGATGGCGCCGCCCAGGGCCAGCCGCCGCATCTCGCGGTACGGCTGTTCCAGGTAGGTCGATCCCATTTCGCGGAACTGCCGGCCGGTGCGGCGCACAGTTGCGATGATGGCGTCCAGATCGGGTTGAGTGAGGGCTGACGGTTTCTCGGCATAAACATTCTTGCCGGCTTCCAGGCAACGGATGGCATCGCGGGCCTGATCGGCCCGGCGCGGCGAACACAGCGACACGAGCTCGATCGCGGGATCGCGCAGCAGCGCATCGAGCGAGTCGTACTCCCGTGGCGCCAGCCCCTCCGGGAGCGCGGAGCGGGGGATGGCGGACACGGCGACCAATTCCGCCAGCGGATGGTTCACCAAAGCCCGGTGAATCTGGTGCCCATTGGCGCCGTACAACCCCACGCGAACCTTGGCCGCCAGCGTGCCGGTCATGTCGCTCGCGGGCGTCACGTCAGAACGGCGCCGGTTCCAGCGCTGGTCACCAGTTGCGCATAGCGCTTCAGGTAGCCGGTCGTGACGCGCGGCGTGTAAGGCTGGGCGTGAGTCCGGCGGCGCAGGATCTCGTCCTTTGTCAATTCCGCATCAAGCGTACGATTGACGATGTCGATGCAGATCGTGTCGCCTGCTTGCAGCAGCCCGATCAGCCCGCCTGCCGCCGCTTCCGGCGAGATGTGCCCGATGCAGGCTCCGCGCGTGCCGCCCGAGAAACGGCCATCGGTGATCAGGGCAACGCTTTCGCCCAGACCCTGGCCCATGATGTAGGAGGTAGGCCCGAGCATCTCCTGCATGCCAGGACCGCCGCTCGGCCCTTCGTAGCGGATGACCACGCAATCGCCGGCTTTGACCTTCCCGGCGAGGATGCCTTCGCAGGCCTCCTCCTGGGAATTGAAGATGACCGCTGGCCCGCGGAACACGAGCATGTTGGGCGCCACGCCCGCCTTCTTCACGACAGCCCCGCCCTCGGCGAGGTTGCCGTGCAGGATGGTCAGGCCGCCGTCCTTGGAGTAGGGGTTGTCGAGGGTATGGATGACCTCGGGGTCCAGGATTTTGGCCCGGGCCGTGTTTGCCCACAGGCTCTTGCCGGACACCGTGATGGCGTCGCGATGGATGAGCCCGCGAATTTGCGCGATCTCGCGGATGATGGCGCTGATGCCGCCCGCGCGGTCAACGTCCTCCATGTGATACTTGGACGACGGCGCAACTTTGCAGATGTTCGGGCACTTCTGCGAGATCGCGTTGATCCGGTTCAAGTCGTAGGCCACGCCGGCTTCGTGGGCGATCGCCAGTGCGTGGAGGACGGTGTTCGAACTGCCGCCCATGGCCATATCCACGGCAAAGGCGTTGTCGAGCGCATCCAGGGTGACGATGTCACGAGGCTTGGGACCACCGGCCTTGGCGAGTTCGACAACGCGCCGGGCCGCCTGGCGATAGAGTTTTTTGCGGCGCGGATCGGTCGCAAGGATCGAGCCATTGCCGGGCAGGGCGATGCCGATGGCCTCGCTCAGGCAGTTCATCGAATTCGCCGTGAACATACCCGAGCATGAGCCGCAGCCGGGGCAGGCGGTGGCTTCCAGCGCCTCAAGGCCTGCGTCGTCCAGTTTGTCCTGCTTGCGGGCTGCCACGCCTTCAAACACGCTGATCAGGTCGATGGCCTTGCCGTCGGGAGTCCGCCCGGCCGCCATGGGGCCGCCGCTGACCATCAGGCTGGGCACGTTGGCGCGCAGGATGCCCATCATCATGCCGGGCACGATCTTGTCGCAGTTCGGAATGCAGATCACGCCGTCAAAGCAGTGCGCCTTGATCATGGACTCGACGCAGTCGGCGATGAGTTCGCGGCTGGGCAGTGAGTATTTCATGCCCGCGTGACCCATGGCGATGCCGTCACAGATCCCGATCGTATTGAACTCGAACGGGATGCCGCCGGCCTTGCGTATTTCCTTCTTGATGAACTCGGCCACCTTATTCAGGTGGACATGGCCGGGGATGATCTCGACGAACGAGTTACAGACGCCAATGAAAGGTTTGCCGAAATCGGCGGGTTTCACGCCCACGGCGCGAAGCAGGCTGCGATGCGGTGCATGTTCAATCCCGGTCTTGATCTGGTCGCTGTTCATCGTTGGGCTCTCCTTGCACTTGTCCAATTCAGCGCGAATCATAGAGCGCGGACCGCCGCCAAACAAGCCAATCCATGCGGTAATTCCTGTCGCACACCCTGCCGGAACCGGCTACAACGGTGGCTGCCATGAGCGGTCCGCGTAACTTCGTCTTCTTGGCGGTCAACGCCTCGTACTCGCACAGCAGCCTAGCGGCGTGGTGCTTGCGCGGGACCGTCGACCCGCAGGCATGGGCGTGGCACACGGTTGAAGCCACCATCAATGACGATGTCGCGGCCGTCGAGGATCGTGTCGCGGCGCTGGACCCCGCGGTCGTGGGCGCCACGCTTTATCTGTTCAACCGGAAGGTCGTGGCGGCGATCCTGTCCGGTCTACGGCAGCGATGTCCGCGTGCCATCATCGTGGTCGGCGGCCCCGAATGCCTGGGCGACAACCGTCGTCTGCTTGAAACCATAGCGGCCGATGCGGCGGTTCGGGGCGAAGGCGAGCGGGCATTGCCGGCATTGCTGAATGTGCTCGATACACCCGGGCAATGGGCCACGGTACCGGGCGTCTGTGCAGGCACGGGCGACGGCTACCGTGACGGGCGTTCCGCCGAGGTCATCGACAACTTGAACGAGTTGCCTTCGTTTTACGACGCGGTCTTGCCCGGTCTGGCGAAGCCGTTTGTGCAGCTTGAAACCGCGCGCGGCTGTGAGAACGGATGCCTGTTTTGTACGAGCCGGGACACACGCGTCCGCCTGCGTTCGGTGGAGCGCGTACGCGCCGATCTGGAGACGATCCGGCGTCACGGGGTGCGGTATGTTCGCGTGGTGGACCGCACGTTCAATGCCGGGGCTGAGCGGGCCTTGAGCCTGGTCCGTCTGTTCCGGGACGACTTTCCGGAACTGCGCTTTCACTTGGAACTCGATCCGGCTCGCGTATCCGAACGATTCGCGGATGAGTTGGCGGCAGCCGGACCCGGCCGGTTTCACGTGGAAGCCGGGGTGCAAAGCCTGAGTGAGGCCGTCCAGGTTCGCATCGGTAGAGAGAGTACGCCGGCGCGTACACTTGCGGGTTTGGCCCGGCTTTGCGCGCGGCCGGAGATTGCCGTGCACGTGGACCTGATCGCGGGCTTGCCGGGCGGCACTCTGGCGGCGCTGAAGAATGACGTTGCAACGTTGATCCGGTTGCGGCCGGCCGAGATTCAGTTGGAGCGGCTGAAACTGCTTCCGGGCACGCCGTTGGCGGAGCGGCCGGAGCAGTGGGGTTTGGTCGGGAACCCCGAGCCGCCCTATGAGGTTCGCGAGACGGCCACCATGACGGCGGATGACTTGCACAAGGCCGATGGACTGCGACGTTTCCTGGATGGGTTCTACAATGCGGCAGGACTGCAGGCCTTCGTGATCGCCGCCGTGGAGAACGATGCCAGCTTTCTGGACGCGACCCTGCAGGAGCTTGATGTCATGCGCTCAAGTCACACGGTGTCGCGAGCATCTCTGGAGGGCGCCGCGTCGTCGGCGCCGGTTACCGGGACGCCGGCGGCGAGAGCCCTTCGGCTACGCTCAGGACAGGCGCACGGCCCGCCATTTGGCGAGGGTGGCCGCGCGCCGCTCGAAGAGCGATTCCGCGCGTTGCATCGCGTGTTGGTCGGGCAGGGGAATGCCGCCGCGCGCGGGTTGGAATTGGAATGGATCCGGCGCGGGTTCAGTCTGCGCCACGGGTTGTGTCCGGCCCAACCGTGGAAGCAACCCCTGCCGCCGGGGTGCGTGTTAATCGAGGGCGACGAGCATCGGCCCCAGTTGCGGCGCTGGCGTGTGGAACTGGAGCGACTGCACTTCGTTTGCTACGGCACGGGCGCCGACGGTGCGCGTTGTGTGGTGGCGGTGTATAGAGGTTGACTTAAGGAATGCCCGGAGTGGTTGAGTCTTCCGACGATCTTGCAGCGATGCGTGCCGCGCCGTACCATAGGGATCGGAAGGAGTTACGGTGAAAGAGAAAGTCTATGTCGAAACGAGCGTGGTTAGTTACCTGTGCTCGCGTCCGTCGCGCGATCTCATCGTGGCGGCGAGCCAGGAGGTGACGCATGAGTGGTGGGACAAGGAGCGCTCTCACTACGACCTGTTCGTGTCGGAATTTGTTCTTTCAGAGATCGCAGAGGGTGACCGAGTCGCCGCGTTGAAGCGGCAGGAGGTCGTTCAGGGAATCGCGATACTCACGGCCAGTGAAGCGTCTGAGAGGCTCGCGAGCAAGATCATGAAGGGTCTCAAACTGCCGGGTAGTATCGCTGATGACGCAGCCCATATTTCGATTGCCAGTGTGCAGGGCGTGGATTACTTGCTGACTTGGAACTGCGCTCATATCGCCAACCCACACTGGCTAGCCAAGCTTGTTGGCATCATAACGGCCTGCGGCTACGTTATGCCAGTGATATGCACGCCGCAGGGATTGTTGGAGGGCAAACGGCCATGAGAAAGGATCCGATTGTTGAGGAGATTCACCAGATACGCGAGGCACACGCCAAGCGTTTTCACTACGATCTCCATGCCATCTTTTCCGACATGAGGAAGCGCGAGGCGAAACGGGCAGACGTGGTGGATCTCCAACACGTGAAGCCCGCTCTTTCCTGTGTGGCGGAGAAGCGTGCGACGTATCGGACTAACCAAGAAGAGGCGCGATGAAGTCATTCTTTCCGACCGTAAAAGCGATCCGTTACGAAGGCCCGCGGTCCAGCAATCCGCTGGCACTCAAGTGGTATAACGCCGAGGAGAAGATTGCCGGCAAGAAGATGAAGGACTGGCTGCGCTTCTCAGTCGCTTACTGGCATACGTTCAAGGGGACGGGTTCGGATCCGTTCGGCGCGGCCACTCTGCTGCGTCCGTGGAGCACGGGCAAGGACGCGATGACCGTGGCGCGTAACACGCTACTCGCGTCGTTCGAATTCGCGCAGAAACTCGGCGTCGATCACTACTGCTTTCACGATCGCGACATCGCCCCGGAAGGCGCGTCGTTGAAGGAGTCGAACCGGAATATCGATGAAGTCGTCAAGCTGGCCTTGCGACTCCAGAAGGATACCGGCATCAAGTTATTGTGGAATACGGCCAATCTCTTTAGTCACCCCCGCTACATGCACGGCGCGGCGACCAATCCGGACGCACACGTGTTCGCCTATGCCGGGGCGCAGGTTAAGAAAATGCTTGAAGTCGGCAAGGTGCTCGGCGCCGAGAACTACGTATTCTGGGGCGGGCGTGAGGGCTACGAGACGCTGCTGAATACCGACATGAAACGCGAACTCGACCATCTGGCCGTGTTCCTGCAGTTGGCGGTGGACTACGCGAAGCAGATCGACTTCAAGGCGCAGTTCCTGATCGAGCCCAAACCCAAGGAACCCACGAAGCATCAGTATGACTTCGATGCGGCGACCGTGATCGGTTTCCTGAAGGCGCATGGGTTGGACAAGCATTTCAAGCTGAACGTCGAGTGCAACCACGCCACGCTGGCGACTCACACATTCGAACACGATCTTACCGTCGCGTCGGACTCCGGCATGCTGGGCAGCGTGGATGCCAACCGCGGCGACTTGCTGCTGGGCTGGGACACGGACCAGTTCCCGCTGGATGTCCACAGCGCAACGCTCGCGATGCGCGTAATCCTGAAGCAGGGCGGCCTCGGTTCGGGCGGGCTCAACTTCGATGCCAAAGTGCGCCGGGGATCGATCGATGTCGAGGACCTGTTCATCGCACATCTGGGCGCGATGGATGCGTTTGCCAAGGGCCTGCGCGTGGCGGCCAGGATGCAGAAAGACGGAGCCTTGGAAGGGTTCATCGAGGGCCGTTACGAGACGTACGACACAGGCCTCGGCGCGCGGATCGAGGCTGGTAAGGCTACGCTGGCGGAACTCGAGAGCTACGTGCATAAGCACGGCGAGCCGAGACGGTTCAGCGGGCGCCAGGAACTGCTGGAGAACGTGCTGAACCAGTATCTATTCGACTGACCGGTCGACAACGGCCGCGACCGGGCGCTTACTGCTGGGCGGTCCTCTGCAGAACCAGTTGGTGGGCGAGGTTGTAATGGCGGCCCAGGTTGTTCCAGTCGAAGTGTTCGGACACGCTCTGCACGCGGTTGCGCTGGGCGATCCGTTCGCGCCGGTCGAGTTGCAGGAAGTCGAACATCCAGCCGGTGAGCTGATTCGCGGCAACGTCGAACGAGGCGTAACGCCGGTTGATGACCGACAGACCGTTTTTGTCGTGGTCCGGCATATTCAGGTCCAGGTAGGTTCCGAACCCGGACAGGTTGCTGGTGATGGAAGGCAGCCCCAGGGCGGCGCATTCCAGTGGGGCATAACCCCACGGCTCGTAGGAGCTTGGGAAGATGCCGAGATGGCAGCCGCGGACGAACTGGTCGTAGTCCATGCCGAACAGCGGGTCGTTGGTCGTGACGAAGTCGGGGTGGTAGACGACCTTGACCGGGTCGGTCGGCAGGTTGAATAGCGAGCAGGCGCGGATCTGTTTCAGGATGTCGTCGTTCTGATCGTCGACGAGATCATGGGTCACCACGGTCGGCATGCTCTGGGACCGCCAGGCGTACATGAGGCGGCGCAAGCGCAGGCGCCAGTAGTCGTCCACGAGTTCGTCGAGCGCGCGCGGCTTGCCCATGGCCGTGGACACGAACAACCGTTCGCCGACCTGGTTGACGAGCGCCTGGCAGCTCTCGCGCATTTCCTGCATCATGGCGCGGCGTCGTAGCGCTTCGGCGTTGATCGCGCGGATGGGCTGGCGCGTGATCACAAAGGCGATCACCGTGCGGTTTGTGCCGGCCTGCTTCATTCTCCAATTCAACCGGGCGAGCGACTCGATCGTGAGATCGAACCCCTTGTTTCGGTACTCGTAGCGGCCCGACGTGAAGAGGTAGACGGTGCGGTCCAGGTCGAACGAGTAGCTCGGAAAGAAGTGAGCCATGACGAACTCGTTGATTTTCTCCTTGTTGATCCGGTGCAGGTTCTGGAACTCATGCAACGCGACGAACCGTTCGATGTTGAGGCCGTTGGGCAGCAGGATATCCGGCTTGCGGCCGACCAGGTACTCGCACTCATAGGCCGTGATGTCGCTGACGGTCGAGAAGACGTGGGCGCCGTGCGCGGCAGCGCGTTCGATGCGCACCTGGGGTCCGATGTTGAACCGGTCGGCATCGGCCTGCCAGTCCACGAACGGCACGTGGTCGTAAAACCACGGATCGCCCATGGCCAGGTAGCGGCCCAGAAGCGTGGCGTGGGTCGTGAATACGACCGACACCGGGATGTTCGCACGCCGGATCTCGGGAATCGCGGAACCGCCCATCCACTCGTGGAAGTGGCCGATGATGGGGCGGCGGACGGTCTGGGCCCGGGCCACGGCACGGAAGAAATGTTCCACGGCCCAACCAAAGGCCACAACCTGATCGACGAGCGGATCGTCGTTGAACGCGATGCCGTGGTGCTCCCAGAGCAGGTACTTGATCTCGGGCAGCCTGGCGTAGACGGAGCGGGGATTGAGGAGCACGACGCGCGGGCGGCCGGTGATGAGCCAGTGCCCGTAGCGTGCTTCGATGCCGAGTTCGTGCAGCGCTTTCAGCGCGTCGCGGTAGAAACCGGTCGGTTGTGACTCTTCAAATTCGGTCGGCGACGTCTGGGGCATGTAGGGGCCCACCGCGCAATAGCGGTGACCCCACGACGCCACGACGCTGGGCACCTTGGAACGGATGACGGTGTAAATGCCGCCGACCTGCTGGCAGACTTCCCACGCCACTTCGAAGAGCAGCGGCTTGGTGGATCCGGCGGCATCTTGCGCTTCGGCGTGAGCGCCATCCGTTGTATGCGTCGTCATGAAACAACTCCCCGGCGCGTGTGTTGGGCGCCTGAGGAGTCTTGTACAATCCGGCCGCGCCGGGCGCAAGCGCGAACGCATGGCGACGCGACACTGGCTGTTGACAGTTCCTTAATGACAGCGCGATAGGCATGGGCTAGAGTCCGCCGGTTTTCAAATCTGTCAAATGGTCTTTTCTCGGAGTAAAGGGCACGCAATGACTCGAACAATGGCACGGCGATGGGTGGCGGTTTTCCTGGTCGGAGGTTGTTTTGTAACGGCCGTCGCGCCAGCAGCCGCCAAGACGGACGTGAAGAAGTCGGCGCCCGCGGGCGCGGCCCGTTCCTCGGGGCGGGCCAGCATCGGCGATCGGTCCCGCGACCCCTATCTGGGTGCCATCGTCATTGACGCGGATACCGGCAAGGTGTTGTTCGAGGATGGCGCGGACCAAGCAGGTTATCCGGCCAGCGTGATCAAGCTGATGGACATCTTGATCATCCAGGAGCGGATCGAGGCCGGACAACTGAGCCTGAGCAACCGGGTGACCATCACGGCTGAGGCGGCCAGGATCGGCGGTTCCCAGGTGTATCTGGCTGAGAAGGAAGTCTTCAGCGTCGAAGATCTGCTCTATGCGCTCATGATCCAATCGGCAAACGATGCGGCCACGGCACTCGCGCTCCAGGTTGGCGGCACGACCGCGGGCTTTGTCGAACTTATGAACCGCCGCGCCGCCGAGCTCGGCATGACCGGCACGCATTTCTATTCGTGCCATGGCCTGCCGCCGGCTGCGGGCGTCAATCCGGACACCTCCACGCCGCGCGATCTCGCCATCCTGGCCCGGGAATTGGTCAAGCATCCTGACGTGCTCCGTTATACGTCCACTCGCGAGCGCGATTTTCGGGACGGGAAGTTCAAGATGCGGACCCACGATCATCTGCTCGGCGAGTTTCAGGGATGCGATGGGCTCAAGACCGGGTACTTCAAGGCCGGCGGCTTTTCGATTGTCGCCACGGCGTTGCGCGGTGGTCGCCGGGCGATCGCCGTTGTACTCGGAAGTCCGACCTGGCAGGGGCGTGATGCCAAGGCCAAGGACTTGCTCGCCAAGGGCTTCCTCGACCTGCCGCCTTTGCCGCCCCCTCCCGCGGTTATCCCGGTCCGGCCAGGCCTGACCAATGCGATTTCGGGCATGACAAATGCTTTGGAAGAACCCAAGCCGGTGGTTGTGGCGCCGAAGCGGGCGACTTGGGTTCAGTGGGCCGGCGGTGTGGTAGTCGGGGCGGTGTGTGTGGCGGTGTTGGCGATACTCGTCGCGTGGTTGGTGCGGCGTTCCGGACGTGATTCGCTGATCCGCTAGTCGCGCGGCCCCGCCGGAAGGGTGTGGGCGTATGCGGCGACTTTTTGATTATCGGCAAGTGCCCCGGCATGTGCGAACCCGCATCCTGGCGTGGATGGTCGTGGGGTCGGTCCTGAGCTACTTTGCCTGCAGCCGGTTTCTGATCGGAATGGGCCAGGTTGACGGCCAGAGCATGTGGCCCAATCTCGAGGATGGCGAGCGCCTCGTCATCAACCGGGCAATCTACCTGATGCGTGACCCTCGGCCCGGCGAGGTGGTCGCTTTCCGCCTGCCCGACGACGACGACCTGCTCGTCAAACGGGTGGTCGCGCTGCCCGGGGATCTGGTGAGGATTCGAGCGGGCCGCGTGATCGTGAACGGGCGGGTGCTGGCCGAACCCTACCTGCCATCCGGGGCCTTTACGTTCAGCCGCGCCATGCACGACCGCAGCTTCCGCATCGCGGATGGCTGCTTCTTCGTATTGGGCGATAACCGGCAGGCCAGCGAAGATAGCCGGCTATTCGGCGCCGTTGCCCGCGACCGATTGGTGGGACGAATCGTGCTTTGACGCCGGTACGGCGGTGCACGCTTGATCTCGGCCGATGCTCGCACTAAAGTATCAGCCTTTCTCAATGAGCGCCACCGAACGACAAAGCATTACCGTATTCCCGTGCCCTCGTGTGGACGGGGTGTTGTCCGTGCCCGGCGATAAGAGCATTTCGCACCGGATTGCAATGCTGGCCGCGCTAGCCTCGGGTACGACCGTCGTGCGCGGGTTCCTTCGTAGCGCCGACTGCGTGTCCCTGTTGGACGCGGTCTCAGGCCTTGGCGCCTCCTATGACTTTGACGGTGACCTGCTGCGCATCCGCGGCACGGGCGGCGGGTTACGCGCCCCGACCGGCACGTTGGACATGGGCAACTCCGGTACGGGGCTGCGCCTGCTGGCTGGCTTGCTGGCGGGTCAGCCGTTCACGAGTGAGATGACAGGCGACGCCTCGCTGCGCTCCCGGCCGATGCGGCGGATTCAGGAACCTCTGGCGCGGATGGGCGCACAGGTTGAGCTGCTGGGCGAGGGCGGGTGCGCGCCGGTCCGCATCACGGGGGGCCGGCTGCGGGGCATCGAGTACACGCCGCCGGTGGCGTCGGCTCAAGTCAAGTCTTGCGTGTTGCTGGCCGGGCTGTTTGCCGAGGGCGTGACGACCGTTGTCGAACCGGTGCCCACGCGCGATCACACCGAACGTTTGCTCACGGCCATGGGCGTGCCTGTGCATACGGAAGGCACGCGCGTCTGGGTGTCGGGATTCGGCAGCCAGGGCCCCCGGCTGACGGGGCGCGAATGGCTGGTGCCCGGCGATTTTTCTTCGGCGGCGTTTTGGATCGTGGCGGCGGCCGCCACGCCGGGCGCCCGGGTCGAGGTGCAGGGTGTCGGGCTGAATCCCCGGCGCGACGCCTTGCTGGGCGTCCTGACGCGCATGGGGGCGTCCATCACCGTTGAAGAGCATCCCAATGCGGCGGCCTGTGAGCGGCTCGGAACCGTTCGCGTTGAGGGCCGGACGCTTCAAGCGGTCGAGGTTGGCGGACCTGCCATTGCGGATTTGATCGACGAGCTTCCGCTGGTCGCGGTGGCCGCGGCGCTCGCCCGGGGCCGAACAGTGATTCGGGACGCGGGCGAACTGCGTGTCAAAGAGTCGGACCGCATTCACAGCGTCGTGGACAATCTGCGGCGCTTCGGAGTCAACGCGGCGGAGCGTCCGGATGGTCTGGTGGTCGAAGGCGCGGCCGAAATTCGAGGCCATGTTGCCATTGATAGTTACGGCGACCATCGGATCCCGATGGCCATGACCGTGCTTGCGTTGTCGGCCGCGGGGCCTGTCCGCCTGGACGGCATCGCCTGCGTGAACAAGTCCTATCCCGAGTTTTGGGACGATTTGCGGAAAGTGGGAGCCTATGCCGAGTGACGTAATTGCCATCGACGGACCCTCCGCCTCGGGCAAATCAACGGTGGCGCGCCGCGTGGCGGCCCGGTTGGGACGGTTGTACGTGGATTCCGGCGCACTGTACCGAGGGATCACGTGGCGTACTCTCGAAGAGGGCCGCGACCCTGCGATTCCCGCCGAGACGCTGGCCGTGCTGCGGGATCTGCCGATCGAATTTGTTGTCGAATCCGGCGCCGTCCGCTTCAGGATCGGTGGCTACGAGCCGGTCGCGGAGATTCGCAGCGAGCGGATCAACGAGCGCGTGAGCGAGGTGGCGGCGGTTCCAGAGGTTCGCATCCAAGCCACGGCGTGGCTGCGCCAAATGGCGGCCAAGGGGCCCCTCGTTATGGAAGGGCGCGACATCGGGACGGTTGTGTTCCCTGACGCCCGGTTTAAGTTCTATCTGGACGCCAGTCCCGAGGAGCGGGCGCGGCGCCGGCAGGGCGAGTTGGCGGGAACGGATGTCGTCCGCGTGATGGCCTCGCTGCAGACGCGCGACCGGCGGGATAGCGGGAGGCCCACGGCCCCACTGCGGGTGGCCTCGGACGCACACACGGTCGACACGACGGGCCTGTCGATTGATGATGTCGTAGACCGGATCGTCGCCGCGATCGGTGGCCGTCAGGCGAAGGAGTAAGTTATGGAATCGACGATTCACGGCGTAGTGATTAAGGACCTCGTGACGCATCCGGATCAGCGGGGTTTCTTCCGCGACGCTTTTTTCCATGCTCTTCTTGGCGCCGTAGGTCTTGTAAATTTCCGCTCGGCGGAGCAATGCCTGCATTTTTATAAGTAATTCCTGAACATCAAACGGCTTCGTGATAATATCATCGCCGCCGACACGCATCGCGGTTTCTTTATCTTCAAGACTGCTTTTCGCAGTGACAAAGATAAACGGCATAACGCGATATTTTTCAATTTCGCGCACTTTCTGACAAAATGTAAACCCATCCATTTCATCCATGCCGACATCACATAAAACCAAATCAACTTTGGAATTATTCAAGAAAGCGAACCCTTCATTAGCCCCGCCGGCCTCCAATACCTGGTACCCTTTTTTGCGGAGATTGAAACTGATTAGCTTCCTGACAGTCAGGTCGTCATCAATAATAAGAATGACTTTATCAACATTATCCGACATGGAGAAATCCGATTATCCTTTTACTCCAAAACTATCCAATGCGGCTTCTTTTGTCGGGAACGCTTCAAAAACCCTGTACATTCTTGTCAATTCAAACATAGAATGAACGGCCGGCTGAAATCCGATCAAACGTAAATCGCCGCCGAGAGTTGAAACTTTCTTTAATGATACAACCCTCAACAATTACATCATAATATTCTTCGCGGGAAAAGTCCATATTTTCCTACCTTTCATTTTGTTTCAAATTCTCTTTGGTCAATTTTATATTTTTCCATCAACCGGTAAATTGTTGCTCTTCCCAACTGCAATTTTTTTGCAGCTACTAATATATTACCATTTGTGGTACGAAGAGCATGTTTTATCGCTTCCTCTTTGATTTTTTCAAGCGGGATAATGACATCATCGCTGAAAAACGGCGAAGATGAATTTACTTTCATTGTATCGCTTGCCGAACGTATATGCATCGGAAAATCGTTTACGTCAATTGTATCGGCATCAGTAAGAATGACACACCGCTCTATCGCGTTTTCCATTTCGCGCACATTTCCCGGCCAATCATATTCATACATTAATTTCAAGGCGCGCTTGGAAAATGCTTTAATATGCTTGTTTAATTTACTATTAAAAAACTGTAAAAAGTGACTTGCCAAAGCAAGAATATCGCTTCGCCTCTGCCGTAACGGCGGCAAGGCAATCGGGAACGAATTAAGACGATAAAAAAGATCTTCGCGAAATTGCTTTTCATCAACCGCTGTTTTTAAATCGCGGTTTGTGGCCGACAAGATACGGACATCGGATTTAATCAATTCATTTCCGCCGACGCGCTCAAAGGCTTTTTCCTGAATGACGCGCAGTAATTTTGCCTGCAATGACATTTCGAGCTCACCGACTTCATCAAGAAAAATCGTTCCGCCGTGAGCAAGTTCAAATTTTCCGATTTTGCGTTGATGCGCCCCGGTGAATGAACCTTTTTCATGTCCGAACAACTCGCTCTCCAATAATTCCCTTGGGATGGAAGCGCAGTTGATCACAACAAACGGTTTATCTTTTCTGTATCCGTTATAATGAATCGCGCGGGCTATCAATTCTTTACCGGTGCCGCTTTCGCCATGAATCAATACGGTAATGTCGTTGTTCAGAACTTTCGTCATCATCCTGAAAACATCCTGCATTTTCCCATCAACCGACACGATATTGTCAAACCTGTATTCATGCTGAACGGTTTCGCGTAAATTTTCAAGTTCTCTTATTAAATCATAATTCTTGATAGCATTTTTAATTGCCGGTTCCAATCTCTGGGTATCAATCGGTTTCGGGAAATAATCAAATGCCCCAAGCCGCAATGAATCCAGTGCGATTTCGACACGCCCTTGAGCCGAAAGCATGATAACGGGAATATGCGGATTCGTCTGCTTTACCCTTTTCAATATCTCGAGTCCGTCAATGCCGGGAAGCATAATATCCAGCAATATCAGGTCCGGGTTTTCATTCAGATGAGAAAGCATCACTTCGCCGTTATCAAAGCAGCTAACGGTATAGCCCCATTTGTCACGCACCCAATACGTGAGCAACTTGGCTATCGAAGCCTCATCATCAACAATAAAGACTCTTTTTTCCATGTTTAATCCTGTCTCGCAGTGGGAAGTTTAATTACTACTGTCGATCCTTTGTCTTCTTCGCTTTTAATAGCGACAAACCCTTTGTGCAGATCAATGATCTGCTTAACAAATGCCAGACCCAAGCCTGTTCCCGGTATTTCAGAACCTGCCCTACTAACTCTGTAAAACTTTTGAAACAGAAATGGTAAATCTTTTTTTGGAATACCAATTCCCGTGTCGGAAATAATAATTTCAAATTCACGATACAACGGTTGAACCATCAGAGTAATTCTTCCATGATTCGTAAACTTCAATGCGTTGCTCAAGATATTATCCAATACTTGTGTTATCCGGTTTTTATCGGCAAACAGATAAATCTTTTGTTCGGGAACTTCGTGCCGGAAAACAATTCCTTTTTCTTGAAGTTTTTTCTCATATTCCTGAACAAGCGGCGTGAGAACTTCGTTAATGGTGAATTCGCTTTTAACGAGCTCTATTTTCCCTTCCTCGATTTTCGAAATATCCAGAACATCATTGATGAGCGTCGCAAGCCTTTTTGCTTCAGTTAATATAATTTGATTGAATTCATCCCTCAGCTCCTGCGGCATGTTTCTATCCGAATCAATTGTTTCCGCGAATCCGATGATAGACGCCAGGGGTGTCCGCAACTCATGCGATATGTTTGAAACAAACTCGTTTTTCAATCTGTTCAATTCTTCAAGGATTGATATCTTTTGCGTCGCTCTGTCACGTTCAATGGAAATAAGCCGGTTCGCTTCTATCAGCTTATTGTTCAATTCTCTCATCTTTTCCTGATCAAAGCGTTTTGCCGTAACATTTCTGCCGATGCCGATCAGTCCTTCAACCTTTGCGTCTTCTACAATAGCGCGGGCATTAATTTCAAACACAATGGACTTATCGTACTTGCTCTTAAAAAATGCCTCAAATGTAACGACTGAAGATACCCGCAATATTTCCCGAAAAGACTTTGCAATCGTTGGCTTGTTGGTATCGTCAATAAAATCCAGAAAATGGCGTCCCTTCATTTCAGCAGGAGTGTATTCAAGATTTAAGGCACCGTTTACGTTTACCGAAAGAAAGCTACCGCCTTTATCAAGAACAAATATAAGGTCATCGGCAGCTTCGATTAAATTCCGCAGTTTTACTTCGGATTTACGCAACCGTTCTTCATTCTCTTTCTCTTTCGTAATATCATATATGATACCGTCAACCCGAATAACTACCCCGTCTTCAATAATGGGGAAGAGCGAATGGCGAAGGTAAAGCCTTTCACCCCTTTTATTCTTTATTCTATATTCAATTGTCCCCGACTTGCCGTGTTTTTCCGCTTGGAAAAAATTTTTCACCAGAGAAAAATCTTCACGGGCTATCATCCGCATTAAAACGAATTTCTTTTTGATAGCTTCTTCCGGAGATATTCCCGCAATTTTTTGTATTGCCGGAGTAATAAAATAAAACTCCGATCCATCAGGATTTGATGAAAATATTATCGAATCCAAATATTGAATAGTATTAACAAGATATCCTTCAAGGACACTCTTATTACTAGCCACAACATTAGTATCCGGCATTTTTTTCGACTGCTTCAAAATAATTCCGTTGTCCGAATCGAGCTTTTTCTGAGTTGAATGAATAATTACAATTAGTCAAAATAATTGATTTTAACTAATTAAAATACAAAATTCTTTGATTACATACAGCCATAGGGTCCGTATCACAAGGACTTTGCTCATACCGGCAGGACTTTCTGCCAATTACGTACAAAAAAAACCGTCGCTACTTAACGACGGCTTTAAAAGTTACGAGCTAAATCCGAAATTACTTCAATATCACCATTTTTTTGACAATATGCTGATTCCCACCTGAAATTCTGTAAAAATACACCCCGGATGGAATTTCCGAAGCATCAAAAGCCACCGAATGATAGCCGGCATCCTGGTATTCATTAACCAGCGATTGAACCATCTGCCCGGTGACAGAAAATATTTGCAGCTTCACCTGTCCAGCTTTTGGCAAAGCATAATCGATCTTCGTTGATGGATTAAAAGGATTCGGGAAATTCTGCGCTAACGAGAATTCACGGGGGATTAATTTTTCCGCATCACTTTTTCCCGTGGCTGTTACTCCTGCCGTTTTTGCCAAGGCAAAGAACAATGAACTACCTCCTGATTTAAGAGTGATAGGAGTTGAAAAAGCATCAGGCGTAATTGTGGTAGGCGCGATTACCGGGGCACCGGTATGCGGTGTTGTCTGACCTATTCCTATCCATGTCGCCCGGTTGGCAAGCGAATATGCAACCCGCAAATTCGTGCTTCCCGTAATAACACCGTCGTCCAATCCGTAACTCGGACTTATCTGACTGAATGTCATTGTATCTGCGCCGGTGCTTATTCCCTTATTATACAACAAACTGTAATATCTCACCTGCGAAATACTGTCAATACCGTTTTGATATGTGCTGCTTCCCGTATTCGCATTCGCGTGGATGCATCTAATGGCGGCATAATGTGAAGAGGCAACTCCTGATGTTGTGGATTTAATTGTTACCGGTCTGTAGCCCTGTGCATCTCCGACAGGAAATAATTTTGTGACACCCTGACTGTTACTCATACCTCTGCCGAGCGAACCACTCACATACGACGTTGCTGATGGCGTAAGAATATCCGTTGATGTCAGTGACAGACAATTGAATGTATAATTCCCGGTTTCAATAATTCCACTCGTTAACGCCAACTGCGCTTTGCAGGTTGAAGCTCCCTGGTCCATAGAGACATCGCTTCCGCAAATTACTTTAGCGCCACCCATCTTATTAATCGTAATTCCGTTAAAATCGTTATTTGAGGAGGAATACGTACCAACCGTAATGGTTGAGTTACTGCTTCCAATAAATGATGTGTTTACGACTCTCATCGTTGTGCCCGCAGTGCCCATTCTAAAATCAAACGTGCCGGCATTGGTAAAATCTCCGCACACAGAAAGGGAGTGAATTATATTTGCCGTTGCACCCGTTAACGCAGGAGATGTAAAGCTCCCGCCTGAATTAATGGTAACATCACCATAAACGGTTAGTGCGGTTGCATTGGCGGTTGAGGTTACCAATGTTCCATTGATGATCAGGTTGTTGCAAACAGCGGGAACGCTTGTGCTGTCGAGGGTGACAGTCACTCCCGCAGGAATTATCGCATCGTCGGCAGATGTTGGAACCGCACCCGATTCCCATGAGGTTGAATCGCTCCAATTACCTCCAATTGTAGCCGCCGTCATTGAATGGTCCAACCCGTGATTCCATATTTCAAAAAGTTTTGAACCAGTTGAATCGGTTTGCCGAAGATAATAATTCAAGGAATCGATTTGTGTTTGTGTCAGATTCCACAAATTGTTAACACCAAACCCAGCTTTTACTTTCTTACTCACCAGAAAATCATACGCCTGAAAACATGGGAGGAAATATGATGTTGTTGCCCGTAAGTCATCAAGTTTGAGTATCACCTGTACTTTGTTGGTTCTCGCAATTGTAGTATCTGTTACATATTTCCAATACTCATAGGCTGTGGTAAATTTCACACCTTCTGAGATAAGAAAGTTCACTATCTTCTGAAACTCAAGTTGCTTGGCTGCCGTAGTCCAGGCGTACGGATGTCCTTGCATCACCATATAGTCGGTGTAGGTTCCTTTTTTTGAAAGGTAACTGGTCATAAAATAGGCGGAATCGGGAACGCCCGTTGCACTTTCAATAAATACCCGATTTGAGAGGTTCATAAATCCCGCGGAAGAAGATGGCGTTACCTGGCTGAAGAACATCGCCTTATAATTTGTATCCGCGTTCAGCACCTTCATAAACGTAGTGTCGTTCTGATTATAAGGTGCTCCAAACGTATGCATTTGAATGCCCAGTTTTGACTTTACAACTGCGGTCGCGCTATCAAAATGCTGCTTTTGGAAAGCATAGGATGTCCCTGAGAATTCCCATGTGGTTTGCGAAAAAATCGGTGAACACAAAAAGAATAACACTATTGAAAAGTAAACTATATTAATTGTACGAACTTTGTCTGACAAATCCATTTTTCTTCCTGTTTATTAAGAATAGCGGAAATATTTGCACGACTCCCTACCCAGAATCAAAAATATTATCTATAT
>Ga0118677_10006379_pt1 | contig 19996 bp, 13 predicted proteins | sample AliMusrvi5mmetaG_FD_86154 | JGI IMG/M metagenome (GOLD analysis project Ga0118677, IMG submission 86154)
TAAACTACAACACCATGCAACAACTGGAAGAGTTGACTTTTCAGAAATTCTACCACATCTACAACCGGGGAATCAATGGGTGTGATCTTTTTAAGGTGAAAGAAAACTATGAATATTTTCTCAATCTGTACGATAAACATATCTCACCAATAGCCGATACATTTGCATGGGTATTAATGAGGAATCATTTCCATCTGTTGGTACGAATAAAGGAAGAAGGGGAGATAAAAAACCCCGAAGGTTTACTTCCTCCAAACCTGACAGGTTTCGAAAACCTGTCAGGTTTTAGGTCACCGTCAGGTTTTAAATCACCGAAACCCCATCAATATTTTTCGAACCTGTTTAACGCCTATGCAAAAGGCTTCAATAAAACATACGGACGCCATGGCGCTCTTTTTGAACGTCCTTTCAAACGTAAGGAGATAACTGATATCGACTATTTTAAAACGGTAGTTGTTTACATTCACAACAACCCTGTTCATCATGGATTTACAAAATATGCATTTGATTACCCATGGTCGTCGTATCTGACATGTATTTCAATTAAACCGACACATTTGCAACGCAATGAAGTGATAGGATGGTTTGATAATGAAGCAAACTTTAAAGCCGCCCATCTCAATCAGGAAGATGTTACCGATTTCGAAAAATGGTTGGGTTTGTAGGTAATTCAAACCACCAAACCTGACAGGTTTCGGAAACCTGTCAGGTTTTAACACCGAAGAAAATAAATCAATTTAAAGCATATCTCTACAGCGAACTAAAAAAACTATTAAAATGGGAATACGTATTCAAAAACGTGTTGGTGGGAATAATGGCTTTGGTTTAAATGTTAGTGGATCAGGTCTCTCGAGTAGTTATCGGTCAAAATATGGGGCAGTTGGTTCAAGAGGTTTTTCACTCAGAAGCGGAATTCCGGGCCTCTCTTTTCGCAGCGGATGGGGTGGAGGTAAAAATAAAGGAACGGGTGCAATGATCATTTTACTCGTGATTGCAGCAAGTTTCATAATCTATTTTGCAGGAGTTATTATTTACAATATTGCGATATTTTTGTGGTGGGTTATAACAGAATTATTTCATCTCTGTTTACGGATTTATTATAAACGTAAAGAAAATCAGGCCTTAAAACAAGGTATCATTTAGATCTAATCCCGCGCCAGGGCCTCAATTGGATCGAGTTTTGCAGCTTTTTTAGCAGGAAGGTATCCAAAAATAATTCCGGTGAGAAATGCAAATCCAAAGGCAATCAGTACAGGAGACACGGTAAATATCACGCGCCATCCTGCCATGGCCGAGATTGCCATTCCACTGCCGATTCCAAAGAGAACACCTGCTATTCCACCGATAAAGCAGACCATCACCGCTTCGGTAAGAAATTGAAACATCACATCAAAACTACGGGCGCCAATGGCCATGCGAATCCCGATCTCCCGGGTCCTTTCGGTAACTGAGACAAGCATAATATTCATTACACCAATCCCTCCGACCAGTAGCGAGATCACTGCAATGGCAGCAAGCAGATAGGTTAGTGTATTTTGTGTTTCGTTCGCTGTAGCTATCGTATCGGCCATGTTCCGGATGTTGAAATCTTCCTTGCCATGTCGTTTAAGCAGCAGAGTATGAAGACCGGTCTCAACTAAAGCCATGTCCGCCCCTGTCCTGACCCGTATAATCATCCGGTTAAAAAAGCGTTGTCCAAAAATGCGGGCTCCGGCAGTTGTATAAGGGAGCCAAACCGAATTATCGAGATCATCGCCACGTGCAGAGGTCCCTTTGATACTCATTACACCAATTACAAGGAACGGAGCATTGCCGATCAGGATGTATTCACCCATAGGATTTATGCCGTTTGGGAACAGGTTCGTTGCCACGGTCTGACCAAGAGTAACGACCTGGGCATAACGCCTCACATGCTCAGCAGTAAAAAACACACCGGTCTTTGGAGGCCAGTCATGAACCTGTGGAAACTCTTCACCTGTTCCTACAACAGTAACTGTCAGATCCTGGTTCCCATAACGCAGTAACGAGGAGGCTTCTGTTTCGGGGTTGGCAATCATCACACCAGGTACACGTCCCAAGGAGGGGAGATCTTCAGGGACAAAACTGGTAACGATCTGACCTGAGGCACGCACATTGCGCGCTCCCCTTCCTATTGTCATCAGGTCGGCTCCCATTGCCTGAATACGCTCAACAACATCCTGTTTTGCCCCATTTCCTATAGCCATCAGTGCAATCACCGAGGCTACGCCGATAATAATGCCCAACATCGTAAGGGCTGTGCGAACCCTGTTATTGACCAGTGATCGCAAGGCCATTTTCAGCGCCTCGCCAAGGACAGCGCCCCCCGATTTGGAGTCTTTTCCAATTTCACCAGGCTTTAACAGACTATTCGTCTTTGTCTTCCTGTTTTGCTCATCAGCGGTGATACATCCATCAGCAATCCTTACAATCCTGTTCGCGTAAGCTGCAATATCCTTGTCATGCGTCACCAGAATTATCGTATGGCCTTCACTGTTGAGCTTCTCCAAAATGGCCATAACTTCCTTTCCGCCCTGACTATCCAAAGCACCCGTAGGTTCATCCGCAAGAATCACCGGACCGCCGTTCATAAGCGCACGGGCAATACTGACCCGTTGCTGCTGTCCTCCGGAAAGTTGGTTGGGATGATGATGTAAGCGATCGCTTAATCCTAATTCACTGAGCAGATCTCCGGCATAGGATTCACGAAGAGCTTTAGGCATACCACGGTAAACCGCCGGAACCTCTGCATTTTCAAGTGCACTTAAATCAGACATCAGGTTATAGCGCTGAAAGATGAAGCCAAATGTATCGCGCCTCAACGCGGCAAGTGCATCTCCGTTCAATGTGCCAACATCCACACCCCGCACATGATAGGTTCCGATTGACGGTTTGTCAAGACAGCCGATGATATTCATCAGTGTCGATTTTCCGGAGCCGGATGCACCCATAATGGCAACAAATTCGCCATTTTGAATGGTGAGACTTACATCTTTAAGCACAGTAAGTGGCACTCCTCCGGCAGAATAAGTGCGACTAACACCCCTTAATTCGAGCAGAGGCATTGTCATCGCGGTCCCTTCCTGGCACTTAAAGCGCTACCACTCTGAATAGTTGCCTTTTCTTTAATTTCACTGATTACCACACGTTCATTTTCCTTGAGTCCCTCTTTAACTTCAGTGGAGATTTCACCTTTAATCCCAATTCTGATCGTGCGAATTTCTTCACTGTCATCCTCATTGATAACCTTTATTTTAATTTCTGATCCTTCCAGGGCATTGCCAACAACTGCAGTAGGAATCAGTAAAACACCTTTAGCCTGTGACAGGATGATATAGACCTGGGCCGTCATCTGTATGTGTAATTCCCGTTTCATGTTAGAGATATCGAAAAGCACATCGTAAAAAACAACGTTATTAATAAGTTCCGGTGTGGGGAGAATTTGACGGACTTTACCATTCCATTTTTTGATTTGACCTAAAACAGTAAAATAAACAGACTGATTTAACCTGACCCGGTCAATATCTGCTTCAGAAACCTGGGCCCAGACTGTCACTGTATCGAGATTGGCAATTCGAAGGATAACAGGAGCAGACTGATTTGCATTGAGTGTTTGACCCTCGAGGGCAGCAATCGAAACAACTTCTCCACTCATAGTAGCAGTTATCTGAGTATATCCCAGGTTAGCCCTGGCAGTATTCACAGAGGCAGTCGCCTGCTTCATCTGGGCAGTAAACGAAGCTGCACTGGCTAAAGCCACCTCATAATTCGCTTTTGTGATGTCGCGTTCATTGGCGGCAATAACCTGATGTGAGAAGAGAAGATCGTTGCGGTCGCGTTGCAATCTGGCAAGTACCAGTTCAGCCTCTTTTACTGAACGTTGGGAGGTCATATTTTCAAGTGCTGCGCTGGATGATTTCAGGGCAGTCTGAGCCAAAACAGGATCGATCTCAGCCAGTAACTCTCCCTCTTTCACAACATCCCCACGTTTTACCTTTAGCGACTTCAGCTTACCGGAGGTCTGTGCACCCACATCAACATACTTTACCGGCTGCACCACACCAGCAGCTAATACTGTATTTTCAACATCACCACGTTCTACGGCGGCGGTAGTATAAGCCATCTTAGGTGTACCAAATACGTGGTTAAAGACTACAAATCCGGCAAACACCAGGAGTATTCCGCCAATTATCAGTAGCGTTCCGGAATGAAATATTTTCCTGAATTTACTTTGATTTATACCCGGAGAGGGTTCTAAATTCCCGGCAAGTTGTATCGGACTATTTTGATTTTCAGGGGTAGTGCTTTTGTTTTCCATTTTTAAGGTTTTGGATTTTCTTAGCGCTCCTTATTGTGAGAAAGAATTTATCCAACCAGACAAAGGTGACAAGCTTTATAGGAGAAGGTGTTACATAACTTTTGGAAAGAGTTATATTATTCACACATCAAACGGTTTCTGATAGATCAAAACCTGAATAATATCACGATGATAGAAATATTTCGTAACTTTAAAGACCTGACAGGTTTCGGAAACCTGTCAGGTCTTTAAATATTAAACGCCAACTTAATCCCACCAATTAGCATATTCGCCCCCAAAACACCAATAACTATCCCCATAATTTTCCCAATGATCAGCAGATTGTTCTCCCCTAAAAGCCTGACAATATAGTTGCTGTAGATAAACGCGAGATAGGTGAAAAAGATAATCATGGCGAAGATCAACACCGTAATAAATACCTGAAGAAAGTCAGCATTCACCACAAAATTCATTCCGGTTACGATGGTTCCCGGTCCGGCCATAATGGGAATTGCCAGAGGGGAAATAGCCATGCTCTCATCAAAAGCAGGTTTATCCTTCAGATGTGCGCCCGATTTTTTGGTTTGAAGCATATCAAAACCAATGTAAAAAATCAGCACTCCACCAAACACTTTAAAGGAAGGGATGGTTAACCCGAAAATTTCGAAAATATACTTTCCGGCAACGATAAAGGCAAACACAATCAAAAAGGCAACAATGTTTGCAGTTTTTGCGATTCCCTTTTTTTTCTTCTCAGTAATTCCCTCCGTCAGTTTAACGAAAATGGGGATATTGACAAGAGGATTCATTATGGCAAAAAATGCCATGAAAACCGTTAATGCAAAGCTCCAGTAATGTTCCATAAATTATATCTTTATCTATTTTTGATTAAAAAGGATATCCGATTGCCACATTCAGGACCAGGTTATCACCTCTCCAGGTTGAATTTCCAAAGTTAATCTGATTTGCGACCCATCGATGATTTTCTTCCAGCCAGGGTTTCCTTAATGGCATCGCAAGGTCAAACCGTAAAACAAAGAACGACATATCCACTCTCAATCCAAAACCGGTTCCTACTGCAAGCTCACTGGGAAAGGTGGAAAACGAAAATGGCGTACCAATATTTTCAGGATTTGATTTTAACAACCACACATTCCCGGCATCAACAAATAAAGCCCCTTTAAAATATTTGTAAATGGTAAAGCGATACTCTGAATTCATCTCCAGTTTCAGATCACCCCCCAATTGAAGAAATCCTGAATTTCCGGGATTCTGAAAATAAGTACCCGGTCCTACAGAATTAATTTGAAATGCGCGAAGACTGTTTGGGCCTCCGCTGAAAAATTGTTTGGAGTAAGGCAATATGGAGGAGTTACCAAATGGTTTGGCTACACCTGCAAAAATCCTGAATGCTAATTTATTATTATCCTTGAAATTATAGTACCCTCGCCCATCGATGCTAAATTTTGCAAACTGGGAATAGGCCGAACCTGCAAGTGTGGATGGAGTTTCCGATGAAACCTTCTCTCCCGAGAGCAGATTTAACAGGGAAAAAGTGTTGCCGGCAAGCTCTGAAATAAAGTGAAAATAGTATTGCATTGTTTTGCCTGTAACAACCTGCTCATTATATAGATAGGAATAATTTCCTCCCGCGATAAACTGTTCTTCGTAACTTTTTTTTAGAAACGGATTGGAATTCAATAACTCGTTAAAAACAACTGATTTGTTTTGGATGGTGGAATAACTTACGCTCACAGGATTCAATTCATGTTCTGTAAGGATATTCACTTTCCATTTATAGCCATACTGGAACTGAAAAGTCTGCATATCAAAATAATTAACCCTTTTCAAATAGTTGTATGACAATGATATATTTGTTTTCGGAACATACACACTTTCTGTTCTTCTGAGATTAAACGGAACGATAAAACGTGGGAATGTCAACTCAACCTTCGGATTCCACGAATAGGAATATGCATTTTTATTCGCCCCGCTCATTTGTGCCTCAAAGGAACCAGCCATGCTCAGGTTCAACAACTCAGCTCCATTAAAAACATTTCTGGTCAGAAGACTCAAATTCAGTCGCGGACCGGCATTATCATTCGATTTCGAAACCATATCCACTTCTGCCCTGAATGTACGTTTTGGCATTGGCGTCATCAGTATGGTGACATCCAAAAACCCCATGGCCGTTGTATCACTATCGCTGAATTTTACCCTTACAAATTTGAAATTGTCAATAGACATCAAACGGTTAAGTGCGATGATATGATTTTTACGCGAAAAGATCTCATTTTTTCTGAAATACTCAAATCCAAGAATCTCTTTTGGCTCAATCTCCATTCCGGATCCAACCGATAAAAAAACAGTGTTCCGATAAATTAAAGTATCCTTTTTAATTGCTGTAACTTCTTCATTCAGAGAATAATCCTGATCAATGATTACCTTCCTAATCCGGTAGACTCGCAGTGCATTTCCGGGAATAGAATCTTTTAGTGTCAGTCTTAAGTTCACGGAGTGATTAGTTTCAGAAGTATCGGCCTTAAACAGCAAATAATCAGCGTTAAAGTAGAAATAACCATGATCCTTAACAAGGGCGTCCAGCCTCAGTCGTTCATTTTTTAACACTGCCAGGTTGTAATCCTGACCCGGTTTAATGAATGATTCCTGATTTGCAGAAAGTATCAGGCGATTTAAACTGTCATTTGCAACCGAACAAACCAGCTCTTTAACTACAAACGGTTTATGAATATGACTCGTATAGATTATCCTGGCCGTATATTTCTTCTCTATGATCTTCGATTCGGTATAACTTTTAAAGATTCCAATATTAAAAAGTCTGGCATCGACAATTGCAGCGGTAACTCCGGGTTTCACCATACTCAACAAAACAGGAGCTTCACCCCTCTTTTTCAGCCATTTGCCAAATTTTGTTTTCGGTTTCTCCCCTTCAATCATATAAAGCCAGAGTTTAGGGCGTATTCCAAAATAAGATTTATTCGGCTTTGGGCGTATTGCCTCCTCAGCTGTGGTCTTGATCAGTTTGGTATTGATAGGATTGATTGATTCCAATTTTAGTTCAGCCCCGGTATAAAGTTTTTCACCTTTTGGTAAATGCCTCACACCGCTGCAGGAGGCCAATGCCATGACCATCAGGAACAAACTATTTCGGATTGATTTATTCATTTCTGTTTCCCTTTTTTCAATGAATCAGAGCTGGTTTTGGGTGCCTTGAAGAACTCTTTCCATTTATTAAAATCGTGGATAAACTGTATCCCGATGCCTGTCTCGATCAGCTGACCTTCGATCACACCCTCATATTGGTTATGCCTGAACCCTTTTAACCGGAAACGGCCATCCTGAGTCAATTTATATTCAACGGTCACATCGCTTGTAATATCGCTGGCTGAATTTTGTTGGACCCTTTCCCCCTCAACATCAACCGTTCCGCCCAACTGAACACTTAACCGTTCATTAAATAGTTGTTTTTTCAGCCCGATCTCCACCTGAGTTCTACCTTTTGCAGCACCTGTCTGGTAATCATTATACGATTGAATATCAAAGTTTAAATCCACTCCGGGCAATACTTTCGAACTCCATTGATTTAATTGCTGAGATAAAAACTTGCCCACCGTGGCACGGACAAGACCTGATGTACCACTCGTTTCGGATTGGAGGGGATTTTCCTGAATAAACCTCCCCAAAACCAGTAATGCAAAAACCTGCTTATTCAACGCAGAAGGATCCTCGTTTAACAGGTTCAACTTTTGGTTTACAGCCCCTCCTAAGATTCCTTTATCTTCAGGCATCAATTGAATTTCGAAACTAATCTCAGGATGCAAAATCTTTCCACGTAACTTTAAAAAGACCTGGAAAGGGTAGCGTTGCTTATATCCGTTTTTATCAGATTCACTCAGACCCGACATCTGATCTGCCACCAGATCAAACGGCGAAGCCCTCACTGAATATTTTGCATTCAAAGTTATTTCAGCATCATAAGGATCACCACTCCAGACAATGGTACTTCCCTGATCAATATCAAATTTTCGCTTAATAACAGACTCCAGTGAAACCAGGTAACTTCCTTCACTGAGGTTATAGGCGCCGGTAAGGCTCATTTTCCCGCTTCGGTCAATCGTAAAGCTTAAGGCTGCATCCCCTTTAACTACGAGCGAATCGGTTGAAGATGGATCCATTAACAACCGGAGTGTCGCCTGTTTGTCAATTTCAATCACTGATGAAACTTCAAAGCCTCTCAAACCCGATTTTTGAATTTCTGCTTCCCCCTTTCTGTTCAGAATGGGATTGATTTTATGCTCATTATCAAACTCCACAACATCCTCACCTTTGTCTGTGGTAAGTTGCTCCTCAGGAACAGCAATCGTAAAATTCGACCCTTTTTTCATTTTTACAGTTGCATTTACAACCGGATTAGTCATTGGTCCATTCAGATCAATCCGGCTGTCAATAACCATCCGTCCAAAAAATTCACCATTTTCTTTAGAACTTGTATTCAACAGCAGGAAATCTTTCGTATTAAACTGCAGGGCAAATACAAAATCGGTGAATTGATTCATCAGAACTGAGCCATCAATAACCGCACTATGCTTTTGCGGATCCAACAACGTAAATGAGTTGAAATGGAGTCCATCATTTCTCAGCTGGATTGTTTCATGTTTTAATTCAAGCCGGTTATTCAGCAATGCGGGTTTGAAAAAGGCATTATTGAAAACCAGTTCTCCGGTAATTTCCGGCACATCAGTTCTCCCTTCAATTGAGAAATCACCCGAAAGTGTCCCGGCGCCTTCGCTTATCTGCCCCATGGCAAAAGCCTCAACGGTTCTTAACGAGAGTGACCGGATCGATGTTTTTATACCGATTGAATTGTCCCCTCCGTTTGGAATAAAATAGCCGGTAGCTGAAAGATTATTTTCCGGGCTTGTAAGGTTAAGATCAAGATTAAACTTTTCAGCAGAAGAGTTTTGAGCCTTCAGGACTAAATTACCAATAGGAATTTCATGAACAATCAGGTTGGTGATTTTTGCATCAGCGACTAAACCATACGAGTTGTTCACCCTTTTTAGCAACACATTCCCATCTACATTTCCCTTCACCAGACTGCTGTCTTTTTCAACAATCCGAAAAATGTTTTCCAGTTTGAAATTTTTAATCACGATGTTCAGATCGTCGTTGAACCGATCGTGAACTGAAGCTATGTTAATTTGATTTTCAGCATGATTAATAAAAAGATGGTGGATCAGAAATCCTTGTTTACCAAATTCAATAAAATTATCGGCAGCAATATTCCAATGGTTATTCATCAACCAAAACGCTTTTGGAACGAGCGAAAGCTTAAAGTTTCCTTTCTCTTTAATAATTCCGGAACTGATCAGTAGTCTTTTACTTTGTTTCTCCCCTATGGATGAAAGGTTTGCAAAGATCTGGTTATTTGCGGCTTTCCCATCGAACGAAAACTGATCGAGGTTAAATTGTGAATTTGAAATATTGCTTCCTGAAAGTTTATAATTCAGAACCGATTGATCTGAATTTACCTCCAGAGCCAGGTCCCTGATTTCGGTAGCACCATAAACCAGCTTTTTTATCGATGCCGTTAACTTCAACTCGTTTCTCCGACTATCAAAACTTCCCCGGATAATCCCCGGCTCGAATTCTGTGAGAGACGGAAAGAATACTTCCGAAAGAATCGGGTGGTTATGAAAATGAACTTCGAAACTGAATTTGGATTGGGTGCCATCCACAGTTGCGCGCTGAATGGAATCTGAAAATGGAAAATATCTGTTGACAAACTGATTAAGTACCTGAGGAAGTGCCATTGGAGAAACAGTACCTGAATATTTAATCCCTACAATCGCACTGTTTATATTCAAATCACTCCCGGAGGGTCCATTAACAGATGCTGTTAATAGGGAATCAAGCACATACTTTTTCCCCTGATGGGCAATAATAATATTGGCTATTCCCATCTTTCCATTAAGTTCATTGACCGATCCCCCCCTGAAATCGGCTGTTGCGACAAAACCGGTCTTGATATCATTTTTGGTGAGATTGAGTTTTTGAAGGTCAGCCCCCTTCACATTCAAACGAAATTTATATTGCTCCTTATGCGGATTTAAATTTACCAGTCCGTCAAAATCGAAAACAACATTTGCATCATTGAGATTTATTTTCCCCTCAAACTGTTTTCCAATAACTGTACCCTCCAGTTTAAGATTGCGATATGTATAATTATTCAGGTGAATTTGGGTTGCATCACCCTTAATATTCGCATGGACTGTTTTCAGATCCAATCCCTCGCCTTTGGCATCTGCTGTCATTGATACCGGACCGTACATAATTGTATCATTGAGCAACTTTCCCACATCAAAACCGGTCAGACTCACTTTTCCGTTAAAATTCTCTTTCGGATCAATTGATGCCAAAAGAGTTGCCCCGCCGAAGCTACTGGCTAACTTTATATCAGTATCAAAATTCTTCAGCTTTCCTTTAAATGAGAGCTGCAAATTCAATTTATCAGGAAGCGTTATCCTATCGGGCATATACTGACCTGCCATCATTTCAAGATCTCTCTTTCCCGAAGTGATTCTCAGATTGGGAAAATGATAGGATGCGGTTTGATATTTGGACAAACCGGTGATCGTAAAATCTGTATTTAGAGTAGAAAAACCACCTGTTCTTATTTCAAGATTTTTCCCATTCAGATTGTTCATCGGCCCGTTTATATTTCCTGATACAGATGAAATATTCCGGCTGTTTTTAAAGAATGGCTGATTGATAAGATCGGGCTTAAAATAGAGGATATCTGAGTTTTGGAACCTGACCATTCGCATCCCGATATTCATATTCCTGAATTGGAATGAATCAGTCAAGGCATGTAAAGATGAGAACTGAATAGTAAAATCTGCATCGACATGTGAATTGGGTGTATTTAGTTTCAGCTTGTTAAGCGTTATAGAATGTTGGTCCATCCTGAAATCACCTTTCAAACCGGTGATCGAGAAGTTATTCTGATCGGTAGTGCTGAATTTCGTCACTGCAATTTTTGTCAGATCAACAGAATAGGATAATCCGGTGGCCTCCAGTGTTAAATGACCATATTTTTGATTGTCAGGATTAAACCCCTTCAACTTTTGGGGATTGCCGCTGATTTGATAGTCAACCGAATTATCGTCCAGTTGAATGGTGTTCACCGACACCTTCCAATCACTCCCTGGTCTTTGCTGGGTGAACTTCGCTTTTAATCCGGTTGACAATTCAGAATTCCTTTTCTTATAAATTAATTGACTTTTGGATAAGGCCAGTTTGCCAATTGATACAATCTCCTTTTGCAAATCGACCGATCCATTTTCGAGTTCAAATCCTGAAATAACAGCTGAAGCGGATTGCTTACCTGTTGAATCATTGTAAATTACCGTTGAACTGTTAATCCGGATTCTTTTTGCAATGATTTTTGGTAGAACTACACCCGACTTTTTGGCATTTGGATTTGAAGAAGGTTCTAGAAGAATCGTCGTGGTTGAGCCATCAAGGATTAAATCGTCAAGATCATAAATTAAATTTGCAGGATCGATAAGGTTCGCTTTTAGCTCCAGATTGCTCAAGGTTGATTTGATCTCAAATCCCCCATATTGGTCGGCATATTGCAGCCGGGCATTTTTCAAACTCAAACCACTTAATTCAAATCTCCATTTAGATGCGGATTGCGCAGCCGGCTTTAATTGTTTGGCAGTATCGGTGAAAGCTGACAACAGGAACTGATAATTGAACAGTGAATCTTTGCGGGTACTCTTCAGATGAAGATTTACCTCCTCAAGTGCCAATGAGTTAATGGCTATCTTATTATGAAGCAGGTCATAAAGTGCAATATTGATTTTTGCTTTCCCGGCATACAGCAAAGTATCCCTGTTAAAGTCTTCAAGGAAAAGACCTTTAATAACTACTGATTTTGGGAAAGAGATATTGACACTGTTTATTCTAACTTTTGTATGGGTTTTATTACTGACAAAGGTGTTAGCATAATGAACAATGGCTGTTTGTATAGCCGGAACCTGGATTAAAAGAACAATTGCAACGAATATAAGCGCCAAAGCTGCAGCGATCCATAGGCTGATTTTTACGAATGTCCTGGCTATAGCTTGTAACTTAGCCATTTTTTTGGGTTATTCATAAAGGCGAAGTTTATTGCGCAGCGCAGCTATCTCATCATTCATGGCATTTATACGATGTAACAAATGGGTAATGGTCTCAATACCTTCGAGATTGATATCCAAATCATAATAAAAATGAATAAACTTTTCAATCTGAGGAAGTTGGTCTGAATCGATAAACGCTGTTTCATCGATGAAGGCAATCTCTATCAATCCGGTCTCCTTTAGTGAACTGATAAAAGAAATTTCAATATTGTGATTAACACAGAGTTCATTAACTGCTATCAATTTTTTTGTTTGCATGGCTTCTGTTTTTAAAGATTACGATTTAGATAATTCAGTGAACAGTGCTTTCTGCTTCTCAGTCAAATTTGTTGGAATTTTAACGACATAGGTCACATATAAATCTCCAAATTCGCTCTCTTTTTTATAAACGGGGAATCCCTTACCTTTTAACTTAACCTTAGTTCCATTCTGGGTTTCAGGCGCTACTTTAAGTTTCACCTTTCCGCTCAGGGTATCCATTGTAATCTCGCCTCCCAGCACGGCAGTGTATAAATCGAGGTTGACAATTGTATACAAATCATTACCCAATCGTTTGATATTCTGGTGATTGGCAATTGAAAACGTAATATACAAATCGCCATTTGGCCCGCCATTAATTCCGGGTCCGCCATGGCCTGCTATCTTTATGGTTTGTCCGTTCTCAATTCCGGCCGGAATCGTAATCCTGATCTTAGCTCCGTTAACCGTTAAAGTCTGCTTTTGTGTTTTGAGGGCATCGGTGAGTTCCAGATGTAATTCGGCATTGAAATCCTCTCCGCGATATTTCACCTGCCTGCCACGACCTCCACCACCAGCACCGCCAAACATCGATTCAAAGAAATCAGAAAAATCACCTCCTGATGGTTCTCCGGAATATCCTGATCCACGGAAATTGGACGATTGTTCCTGATACTTCTTTTGCTTTTCAAACTCTTCGGCATGCTTCCAATCCTTTCCATACTGATCATATTTTTTCCGCTTTTCTGGATCGCTTAATACCTCGTTGGCTTCATTGATCTCCTGAAAATTCTTCTTTGCATCCTTATCCGTTTGATTCAGATCAGGATGATACTTTCTGGCCAGTTTCCGGTAGGCAGCCTTAATCTCTTTGGGGGAGGCAGATTTTTCAAGCCCCAGAATCTTATAATAATCTACGAATTCCATGGGTTACTTTTGAATTTTAAAAGTCCTAAATTAAGCCTGTTTATCTCAATTAAAGTTACGGAACTTTTGAGAAAATTTACATAATTCACACATTTATATTTCGTACAATTGCTAAAAGATAATTTTGGAGAAGAGTCATTTTAAACCGATCGATTTTATGAGCAATTCAGTACTATTTTTATAATTGTGGCTACCCGGTAATTCATGAATGGTAATTTCTGGCTTGTTTTGGAGGGTGTTCTTTAGTTTAAGGTCTTCCTTCATTCCAAAAATGCAAACTATGGGTAAAGCTGGTTGATTGAGTTCTGTGCTTAACTTATATTTCCTCCTTACATTTTTACTGTCTCCGATCAAATCGAGAAGATTAATCACAAAATCGGTACTTGCTGATGGTGAGACCAAAGCTATATGATCCATCCTGGCAAGCAAGCTCTTTGTTAAACGTTTGGGAAGAAATGCTGCAACATCAGCACCGAAAGAATATCCCACGATTATGACAGAGGTTTTATTCCAGGCTTTAAGATAGTAATTGGACAGAAGTTCAATATCTTTTGCAAAAACTTCAGGAGTCTTTTTGTTCCGGAAATATTTTCTGCTATTGAGCGTTACGACCCCATAACCCTTTTGTTCAATTTCCCTTGTCAATTTTTGGCTGAAACTATTCCAACCACCATCGCCTGTAAGGTAAATCACCAATTCATTTTCGGTCCCGACTGATCCTGAAAGTTGAAGCGGAAGATCTTGAACCGATACAAATTCTTTAACCGGAGGAGTAAAAGATGAAATTACTCCCAGAAAAAGGATCCAAAATAACATTTTGAACATTACACCTCTTTTTTACTTGTAAACTAATCTGTTAATCCTGAGATTGGAATAGGAAGAAGAAAATCCTCGATTACACTATGATGAGCATGCGAAACATGTTCTTTAAATGTTTTCATGCTAAGCTTCAAAGCTAAATTAAAATCGTTACCTAATTTCGAAATGATTTTGTCCAATTTCAATAATTCACCTTTTATGGCTTCTTCCCTTTTCGTCGATTGCTTTGGCAAATCTCTTTCAAGCTGATTAATAATATTTTCAAACTCTCTATTTGCCGCTATGTAAAATTCAGCAAGAAGCGGTTCACATGAAAAAGATCTGATATAGGCCAATTTGATAGCAGATAATCTTTCTGCCTCATCCAGTTTATTATCAGTTGCTGCAAGCAGTGATATATACACCGGTAATTTAAGAAGTGCACGCTTTTGCTCCGCACTTAGATTTTTATATGATTTCATACTTCGTTCCCTTTTAAATAATTTATTTTCAAATGAAACCCTCATGAACTTACAACCACAAAAGGCAATGTATAAATCAATGAGGGTTCCACACGGATCAGGAATCAAAATATTTGTAAGTTAATTAAAATTTATACGTGTGAATTCTAAAGAGAACATACTATCGGAAGAAGAGAGTCGCTGGGTTGCCTGTCTGAATGGTGAGCCTGACATTACTAATTCGTATGATTTGGATGAAAGTGAGAAAGCCGAATTTATCAGGGTTTGGGAAATGACAGGTACGAACCTTAGCTATCGAGGTGCAGATCCTGATAAGGGATGGTCTCAACTGCAGGAAAAGATCGGCAAATCAAACAGAATAGTGAAAGTCAGTTTTTTTAAAAGCGGCTTTCTTAAATATGCAGCCATGCTGGTATTGGTTTTGGGTATCGGATTGGCTGCCCTTCAATTATTCAGAAAATCCAATATTGATGAAGATTTACCTCCCCGGATGGCCACCGCTCAAACTGAAGCACACCCATTGAATGTGTTGCGGATTTCGCTGCCTGACGGTTCTTCAGTAACATTGAATGCGAATACAAAAATTGAATATCCTGAGCGCTTTGCAGGTAAGTTCCGTAAAATAAAACTTTCAGGAGAGGCATTCTTTGACGTAACCAAAGACTCTCTCCACCCGTTCCGGATAGAAACACCGAATGCCTCGGTTGAGGTACTTGGTACCTCATTTAACGTTTCGGCTTATCCAAATACCGACAACGTTGAGGTGAACGTAGAGGCTGGGAAGGTGAGGCTTTCACAACATAATGCGGGTAGTAAAGATCTGAAATTCGTTGTTTTACCTGCCGGTAACCGGGGGTGGCTCAGGATTTCAAAACAGGAGATTGGTCGTGCGGAACTGCTTGAACCTAATTATGCCTCATGGATCACCAAAGCAGTCAACTTCCAGCGGACACCCCTTGCAGAAGTATTGGCTGTTCTGGAAAATACCTATCATGTCAGATTCATTCTGGAAAATCAGGAAATAGGAAAGATTCCATATACGGCAAATTTTGCTGATGCAAATCTCGATTATATTGTCAGGGTAATTGCACGAACTCATCATCTTCAGGTGAAAAGAAATGGAGATGATATTATATTAGCCTGTGTTGCTAAATAAAAAAGTATTTTTCGGCGTTATTTGCTATTTTCGTAACCGGTTGACTTAATTATAAATCCATGTGGCTTTCCAGGACGGCCCTCGTACTTCTGTTATTGCTTCTGTTATGGTTTAGACCGTCGGCTCAGGAACGCACACCTTTGCTTGAGGGACGAATAAGTTGCAGGATCGATACTGCTACGGTTGAGCAAATCCTCGAAAAAGTCGTTAATGAAAACAACCTTTTCTTCTCCTATAATCCGGATATCCTACCTAAAAATAAGGTCTCATTGGATTTGGTTAATGTTACTCTTGATGAGTTTCTTGTTAATATCCTTCCCCCGAAAACATATAGTATTGAGCGACTGGATAATCAATTCATCGTTACCAGAAAAGAGGTGGCCCCTATCCGCCTCTCCGGAATAGTTGTAGAGGGAAAGGGAGATACGCCTGTACCTTATACTTCCATGGGTATTGAAGGGGAAAGTATAGGGACGATGACAAATATCGACGGACGATACGATCTTGTGCTCCCCTGGAGGCTTCGAAACAATAAGATCTCGGTCCGTTGCCTTGGGTTTAAGCCGCTCGAACTTGAAGCTGAAAAAATGAAGGGGAATGCCAAAATCAGATTGGAACCGGTAACCATTCATTTGCGGGAGATCGAGGTAAAACCCGTTGATATAGCCGAAGTTTTGCGAAATTTCAGAAAAAATATTGAAAAAAATTATGAACCCTCAGCACAGCTAATGGTCACTTTTTACCGTGAAACCATTAAACGTGACGATCAGTATATCGGTGTATGGGAAGCAATAATGGAAGTGCTTAAGCAACCCTATAATTCGGAGATGGAGGACCGGGTCCGGTTTCTGAAAGGGAGAAAAAGCAATTTTCATAAAACCTTTACCGATGTAAGTCTGAAGATTCAGGGGGGACCCTGGTATATCACCTCTTTGGATATTGTGCGTAATCCTGAAACTTTTCTTGACCCAAAATTTGAAAATCTGTACCGGTACCGGTTCGAACAGCCCGAGATGTTTAATGGGCGCGTGACATGGGTTATCCGATTCTCCCGGAAGGAGGATGTTGAATTTCCCTGTTATTTCGGTAAGATTCTGATTGATGCGGAAACTTATGCCCTTGTTGGTGCGGATTTTGGACTGGATAAAAAAAGTCTGAAGTTGAATGGGGAGTCTTTTATAAAAAAAGAACCGTTCGGATATCTTACCAGACCTGAAGGGGCTGAATATTCGGTGAATTACCGTATAATTGAAGGGCGATGGCAATTTTATACTGCCCGGACTGATGTGATCTTTAAGGTAAAACAACGGAAAGGCAATTTGAAGACCGAATACCGGAGTGTTTCAGATATATTGGTGACACAGCAATACCCTTTCCCTTCTCATGTCAGATTTGGACCTTCGGGTCTTTTCCGGGCTGATGATATCTTTTCAGACATCAAGGGAGAATACGACCCCGAATTCTGGGGATACTATAATGTCATCAAACCCGATGATGATTTGAGCAAAGCGTTTCGGGAAATCGATCCCAAAGCAAAATAATCGGAATGGACAATTTAATCTCAACAATAACCAATCAATTATGAAAACCAGCAGCACGAAATTATTTTTATTGATTATTCTGAATTTTTCGGCAGCCATGGCCTGGGGTCAGGAAAATGATTTCATAGCCCGGTTAAAGACTCAGCTGTTCCTTTATCGCACACAAAATCCTGCTCAGACAATTGTCGTTCAGACCGACAAAACCCTCTATCGTCAGGGAGAAACAATTTGGATGAAAGGTTATTCCATGGATGCCCTAACACATTCCTTATCCCTGAACAGCCTTGAATTGTCGGTGCAGCTGACCGATTCAAAAGGGGGAAATATTCTGGAAGGAAAATTCATGCTCAAAAATGGCGTTACCAGTTTCAGTTTTACTATTCCAGTTGATCTGCCAAGTGATATTTATTATCTTATTGCCTACACTCCGGAAATGGAGAATGGCGATATCCGAAAAATCTTCAAAAAAAATATTTTTATAGGAAGGCCAGAGAATCTCGATATTGTGCCACACCTTGAGTTTTCAAAAGCTTTTTTTCTGTCAGACAGCAAAGAGAGTGCAACCCTAAAAGTGATGAATTTTGCCGGCAAGCCGGTTGCGGGTAAAAAATATGAGTATCAGATTTATAGCCATGAACGCGAACTCCTCTCAGGGAAAGGGAAAACCGGGTCAAGCGGAACCGGAGAGATTGTCTTTTTTACCCCTCCGAAACAAAATGGATACCCGCTTCTCGTTTCTGTAACAATCTTTTCGGGAAAGGATAGGTTGAATGTGATCAGTAAGATCCCCCTTGCCTCTGAAAAAATCGATGTCTCCTTCCATCCTCAGGGGGGGAGTCGTGTTCCGGGTATTTTGCAACCAATTGTATATGAAGTGAAGGATCAGACAGGCAACCCGATCGATTTAAAATCTGAAATCGTAGATGAACAGGGGAAAGTGGTCGCTTCGTCAGTAACGATTCAACCGGGTCTGGGGCTCTTTAACCTGCAGAACGGAAATGGCGGAAGGTTGATTATGCGAGTTTTGAGTGATATCGGAAAGAATCAGGAGATCCAGCTGCCGGCTCTGGTCCCCGGGAGTGTGAGCCTGGGGATTAAAAAAGACGATGGAAATATTTTATCACTGCTCCTTGCCAGAACTCCAAATTTGACCCCGGAAAAGTATACGATTGTTGGAGTCAATAATGGGTCGATGGTTTGGGCCGGTGATTTTGAAATTGGGGATTCCGGAGTAATCAATGTCCCACTTAAAAATCTTCAGTCGCCTGTTACCGCGTTTGCTGTTTTTAATCAAGCCGGGCTGCTGGTTGCTCATCGATTGATAAATACAGGTAAAAGCCAGCGCCTGAATGTCAAATTCTCATCGGATAAACCCATTTACAAAACCGGTGAGGATGGGGAGATTCGGGTGAAAATTGCAGATCAGGAGGGAGTTCCTGTCAGGGCGGAATTGGCTGGCAGTCTCACCGATAAATATACCTTCCCGTCATCCTCTGCGGTGATTGAATCCCTCCAGATTGGACTGAATAAAGTCATTCAGTCGGGCCAACCAATGGAGGCCATAAATAGTGCTACCCAGGATTGTCTTTTGACTTGCAACAGCCTGTCCGGTTTTGACTGGGGTCAGGTTCTCGCTATTGATCCGGTTAAGGGAATATCCAGGAAAACAGGAACCATCAGGATTTCAGGAACAGTCACAGATGATAAAAACCTGCCAGTCCCATATGCTTTGGTAAGTGTGGCATGCTCCTCCCTCCAGCAATTCAATGCAGGGAGTGATCAAAAAGGGGCATTCGCAATCAATGTACCTATATCCGTTGATAGGAGAAGCCTTACACCTTCCGCAACCGACAGTACCGGGAAGTGGAATTATCGGGTTAAATTAAACAAGAGCTTCAAGGACGAGCTGGTCAATAGTCTGAATAATCTGGCGGTGAACAATTGGCAAATTCTGGACCAAATCAGTCAATCCGGTTATTTTCGGGAAAATCCCGATTTTTTTAAATCCCGGGTTACGGTGAGAGTAAGAAACGGTGAGAAAAAAACTGAAGAGGCTTATTGGAAACAAAATCTAAACGGGTCTTCCAATTTGCTTGAGATTCTTAGATCAATCCACCCGTTTGAAATGAGTGGCAGCAAGATTGTTTTCCGGGGATTGAACTCATTTATCGAGCAGCAAGGAGCATTAATAGTTATCGATGGCCAGCAAATAGGGACCGATGCATCGCAGCTAACACTGATTAATCCGATGGATATTGAAGATATTCACATACTCCTCGATCAGTCCGAGATGGGTATCTATACCGGATTAAATTCGGTTGGAATAATAG
>Ga0118677_10006380_pt1 | contig 19996 bp, 14 predicted proteins | sample AliMusrvi5mmetaG_FD_86154 | JGI IMG/M metagenome (GOLD analysis project Ga0118677, IMG submission 86154)
CGGAGCAGCAGCGCCGCCAAGGCCGGTGAGAGCGTCAGCGCATTGAAAGCGGAAATGATGACCGATACGGCGATGGTGACCGCAAATTGCTGATAGAGCTGGCCCGTGATGCCGGGGATGAACGCCGTCGGCAGGAACACCGCCGTCAGAATGATGGCGATCGCAATCACCGGTCCACTGACTTCCTGCATGCCTTTGAGCGCCGCCTCCTTGGGCGACAATCCGTGTTCGATATGATGTTCAACGATCTCGACTACCACGATCGCGTCATCCACGACCAGGCCGATGGCAAGGACGAGACCGAAGAGAGATAGTGTGTTGATGGAGAAACCGAACAAAGGAAAGAGGGCGAATGTGCCGATCAGCGATACCGGCACCGCCAGCAGGGGGATCAACGTCGCGCGCCAGCCTTGCAGGAAGATAAACACCACGATGAGCACCAGCACAATCGCCTCGATCAGCGTTTGCTCAATTTCCTTCATGCCCTCCGTCACTGCCAGCGTGGTGTCCAGCGCGACAACATAATCAAGGTCGGGCGGGAAGCTCAGTTTCAGTTTGGCCATCAGCGCCTTGGTGCCCTCGGCCGCGTCGATCGCGTTCGAACCGGGCAATTGGTAGAGGGCAATCAGGGCACACGGCTTGCCATTGAGCCGCGCCAGCATGTCGTAGTTCTGCGAGCCCAGCTCGATGCGGGCGATATCCTTCACGCGCACAATCGCTCCGCCCGGTTCCGCCCGGAGGACGATTTCGCCGAACTGCGCCTCAGTCTCCAGGCGGCCTTGCGCCCGCACGGCGTAGGTGAACTCCTGGCCTTTGGGCACCGGCTGGCCGCCGATCTTACCGGCGGGATTCACCGTGTTCTGCTGCTGGATAGCATTGATGATTTCCGGGACCGTGATACCCATCTGCGCCAGCCGGTCAGGCCGCACCCAGAGGCGGATGGCATACTGGCCCGCGCCGAACACGGAAACGCTGGCGATACCCTGGACGCGCGTCATGGCGTCGTTGATGTTGATGAAGGAGTAATTCGCCAGGAAGACGCTGTCGTAAGTATTGCTAGGCGAATAGAGCCCGAACATGATAAGCGGAGAGGAGGTGGACTTCTGGACCGTGACTCCCTGGTTATTGACGGCGCTGGGTAACTGCGAGTTGGCCTGACCCTGCCGCATCTGCGCGAGGATCTGATCCGTGTTCGCATCGGTTTTGACATCAAAGTCCACCGTCAGCTTGAGCGTGCCGTTGTTAGCGCTGAGCGAATACATGTATTCCATGTTGTCCACGCCGGACATCTGCTGCTCGATCGGCACGGCCACGGATTGCTGAACGGTGAGAGCATCCGCGCCGGGATAGGTGGCGTTCACCTGGATCTGCGGGTCGGCGATGTTGGGGAACTGCGCGATGGGCAACCGGCTCATCGCGACCAAGCCCATGAGCACCATGAGAATGGAGATGACCATCGCCACAATTGGGCGGTTGATGAAGAACTTGGCCATGATTCAGATGGGGTTCGGGGTGCTGCCGGCTAGTCTTTCTTCGTTTCCGTCTTGGCGGCAGGAGCCGGCGGCGAGTTTGCGGCCACTTTCTCCGCGAAAGGCACCGGCTTCACCTCGACGCCGTCGCGTACTTTCTGAATGCCCTCGGCCACCACGCGGTCGCCGGCCTTGAGGTTACCTTTGACCACGCAATTCAGCCCGACTTGGTCCACCATGTCCACAGGGCGAATGGTCACTTTGTTATCGGCGCCGACCACCGCAACGAGTGAACGGCCCTGCATGTCGGTCACCGCGCGCTGGGGCACCAGCAGCGCGCCTTTCAGCGTGGCCATCAGCGCCCGCACGCGAACAAACATGCCGGGCACGAGCAACCGCTTTGGGTTCGCAAACTCGCCTACCACGCGGATCGTGCCGGTCTTCACGTCCACCTGGTTGTTCGCGAACCGCACGCGCCCCTTCGGCGCATAGGTTTGGCCATCGGCCAGCACCAGTTCCAGTTCCGTTCCCTCTTCCTTACTGTCAGCGGAGCGCAAGTCGTCCTTACCCTCGGCAAGGCGCCGCTGCATCATTTCTGTCATGAGCGCCTGCGACACCGACACGTAGGCACGAATTGGATCTACAGTCGTGACCGTAGTGAGCGGTCCGGAATTCTGGCCGACCAGATTGCCCACTTGGGCCTGCGGTGAGGCAAGCCCGGCTACCCCATCCACCGGCGAGCAGATGGTGGTGAAGCCCAGGTTCAACTCCGCCTGCTTCAACGCCGCCTGGTCTGACTCAACCTTGGCCTGGGCGGCCTTTTGGTTCTGGATCGCGTCGTCGAGCTCCTGCTGGCTGATGGCCTCTTTTGCGGCCAATGGCCGGTAGCGCTTCACGTTGAGCACGTACTTCTCCTCCGTGGCTTTGGATTGCGCCAACTGCGCCTGCGCCTGGTCGAGTGCGGCCTTGAAGGGAGCGGGATCGATCCGGAACAGGACTTGTCCGTTGGTCACCATCGTTCCCTCCTGGTAGTCGCGGCTGAGCAGATAGCCCGTGACCTGGGCCGAGATGGTAGCGTTAACTTCGCTCTGCAAGGTGCCCACCCAATCGCGGTAGATCGGCACGTCCTTTTGCTCGACCGCCACTACTTCGACCTCCGGCGGCGGCAATGGCGTCGGGGCGGGCTTTTTACAGCCGCAGACACCAAACGCAGCCACCGCTGCCATGAACGCCAGCCCGCACGTTGCACGATTAAGCGGGCGTGGCAACCGCTGGCGGCGGGCGGACTTGTGGTCTCGGGGGAGGGATTCTCGTTTGTAATTCATATACGGGTTAGGGTTGCAGACGAGGTGCATTCCAGTGAGGCGGTGAAGCGCGAGTTCACCAAGCCGGTCCAAGTCGGCAGACCGTCCGAGACTGGGGGCGATCGTAAGTCCGCCGTTTAAGCGATGCCAAGCCAAAATGTGGCTTGGGAGCGGGTGTTCCTGATTTCAAGAGTCGGGTCTTTCATTTCTACTTGGCGAGGCGCAAACTGCTCAGAGCCTGGTCCACCAGGGATTGCAAGCGCGCCTGGCGGACATCCGGAGCCAGGTTCCGCAGAATGGGTGACTTTACGGTAGTCCGCTTGAGTAGCTTCATGGTCTGCGGGCTAATGATATCGATCACCAGGGTGCCTTCTTCAAAGTAATTTCGGTCTTCGCTCTTGATGGCTTGGTCCGTATGGACTTTATCCACCAGTTTGGTGGCGTCGTCGGTGTACCCAAAGTAGTCGTTTAGCGAAGTAGTGGTCGCATTATTGCCCGCGATGACCAGATAGGCGACCGTAATGTCGCCCCCCGTCGGGACCTTACTAACTCCTTTGGCCGCGAGGTTGCTGGTGATGGCCTCGTTAATCATCGTGTACACTTGCGCCCGCTTATCAGCGAACGCAGGCGCTGCTTTGGCACCGGTGTTCAGGAAAGAGAACGTGTGCGCCGTGATTGGGCCGGTGTCAACATGGGTTTTCACTGAGGAACAACCTGCCACCGCGAGGGTTGCAGCCAAGAGTATAGGATATGTGCTCGTTTTCATTTGATTGAGTTCGAGGCTACTTGGGATTGCAGTTGCAGTCGAGCATAACTTAGGGGTCAGAAAAAGCTCTAAACGGGGCTTGTGTTCCCGTCGCTCAGGCGCATATTACCCCAAAAGCAACCCTATGGGGAAACCGCTCTAACTGAACCGTGCCGCATCAAGAGACTCAGATTTCTGTCAGTCGTGGCCCACGCTGCGGAACTAAATTGCCCGTTTCGGTGTTTCCAACTGGAACGCGTTAATGAAACCGGCACCAATTCTCCTTTCTCTTGCCCTCCTGCTGGTCGCGGTGGGTCTCTGCGGCTGCAACCTGCTTGGCGGGTTGGTCGGTGCCGCCGCGCCCTACGCGGGAGTGAAACTGTATTTCGTCTGTATTCCGGAACACACGCCGGTGGACACCCCCTCCGGACCGCGACCCATTGAGAAGTTGGAGGCCGGCGATTTGGTGGTCGGCTTTAGCGGCAAGCCTGTGCGTTTGTTGCAGAAGCACTCCTACCTGGAGAAACCCGAATCCAAGTTCCTGCGTATCACCTTTGCGGACGGCGCGGTGGTGGACCTTTGCCCAATGCATCGCGTGGCCGGAATTCGGGCCCGCGAGGTCAGGATTGGCCAAACCATCGCTGGCCGGAAAGTCACCGAGGTGGGATCCCATCGTGGCGAAACTCACTCCTACGACCTGCTGACGGAGGATGCCGGGTATCAGATCCATGGAGTCCCCGTGAACAGCATGATCGAGGAGATGAACACTGCCGCGGCTACGGGGATGCGCTCTGTTCGAGATTGACCGCCAGCCGCTCTTCCGGCCTGGTGAATCGGGCAATGTAAAAGTTGCTTGGCGTTGCGCCGGTGAGGAAGAATTGGTTCTTGGGTCTCACCGAGTATGGGGGATGGGGGCAGATTGAGGCTGGGATTCCATCAACCGGTTTAAAAGGAGTAGGTCACGGTAAGTTTAACGATCGGCAGCCAGGTAAGACTGTTGGCCCAGTCCTTCGGCAGCCGCTGCACTTCGCCTCCGGATGCACCACTCGCATGGCTCGCGGCACGGTCCGCAGAGCGTCGAGGCTGCCCTCCCGCGTCAGGACCCAAACACATCCCCTGTCCACCTCAGCCCGGTGTATCGACTGAGAGTAGATAGTGTGCTTGGGCCGGCCCGGTTTTCCAGTGCCCGCCCCCCCGCGGGCGTCGGCGACGGGAATGCCGCACCGGCCCGCTGCCGGCCTAGCTGAGGCCAGGTCCAAGCCTGGGCCTGGCCAAGCGGTAGGCAACCACTAGGCAACCACTCCGATGTGGATCGGATCCACATCGGAGTGGTTGCTTACCAGTTGGCTACCGGTTGGCTAGTAATAAGCCTGGAGGGGGCCTGCGGGCGGCCTGGATGTAGTTGAAAGCGCTTTTGGCTCAGGCTCGGAAATCGGGGCGCAGCGGCTCAGTGGCTGGGAAGCTAAGAGGGCACCCTCGCCTCAGTCCTCAGCGACCATTGAAAAGCCCGTGCTTTTGCTGAATCTTAAGCAAGCGCCATAACCCTCTCAGGGTGGTAGGCCAGCTTGCCAAACAACCACGCTAATCTGAGCGCGCCTGACTTGTGGGTAATGAGAAGGGCAGGGCTGAGCCAGGGTATGGGGGAGGTCATGAGGTTCGCCCGGGAGACGTGTCCGCGCGACCGCTCTCGCACATCCCATTGGTCGCCAGGCAGTTGCGGAAGCTTTCACTCCCAACGGATGAGAAGCTGTCTCTAATCTGCGCTGTTTCAGCCGGGAACTTTGAGATGACAGTCAACCTGCCGCCTGCTACCCTACCTGCGGTTCTATTCGCGATGACTGATCTTGGCTCTAAGGCCCAAAGCGTGTTCGCAGAGGCGGTGGACATGCCCCCAGGTGAAGCCCGGGCAAAGCTGGTGGCCCGGCTTTCGGGCAACGAGATGGAGCTGCGGCGCGAAGTCGAGTCGCTCCTGCAAGCGCATGACAATGCGGGTGGATTCCTAGCTCCCCAGCCGACTGGGTCCGTGGTCGGAGCGGAAACTCAATCTACAACCACAAAGAGCACAGTTAGGGCAAATCCTGCCGCCCACGCCGAGGCTTTTCTGCGGGGTTGCTCCAATCCCACAGTCGAGGGAGTAGAGGAGTTCGTTGCGCAACTACCCGAGGCTATGCGGCAGGAGGCGCGCGAGCGCATTGAGGCAGGACTGCGCGTACGCCGTTGGCGCGGCCGCGATCGCCAACTGTCTTCGGAACACGCCGACGAGCCACCGCGCCTGCCTGGCTTCCGTATCGAACGCAAACTTGGCCAAGGCGGACTGGGGGTGGTGTATGCCGCGCATGACGAGAAATTGAACCGCCGTGTCGCCATTAAGGTCCTGCGCCAACGCTCGGACGCGCAGGTTCGCCGGCGTGTGCTGGACGAGGCACGCCACACCGCCGCCCTGGGCGACCCCGCCGTGGTCACCGTATTTTCCGTGCTCGATGAAGCCGACCCCCCGGCGATTGTCATGGAATTCGTCGAGGGGTTTCCGATTGATCGCTTTGCCGCCCAGCTCAGCTTCGAGCAGAAAGCCCGGCTGCTCCGAGAAGTTGCCCGCGGACTGTCCGTGGCCCATGCGCGCGGGCTGGTGCATCGCGACCTAAAGCCGGACAACATCATCGTGGGCCCGGACCTGCGCCCCCGCATTCTGGATTTCGGCCTCGCGCTCTCGCTGGAAGAAGCAGGGCGGCAGGGACGCGGATTCGAAGGCACTCCGGTTTACGCATCACCGGAGCAGGCCCTAGGCAAACCGCTCGACCCGGGGTCGGATGTGTTTTCATTCGGCAGCCTGATGTTCAAGGTGTTGACGGGCAAGGCGCCGTTCGCCGGGGACTCGATCAGCCAGGTGCTCGAAGCCATTGCGAGCACGGCCCCGCCGTTTCTGCGCGAAGTGGCCGTAGGCGTGCCGGAAGATTTGCAGGCGATCTGTCTGGCGTGCCTCGCATGGAATGCGGCTGACCGGCCGAGCGCCGAGCAGGTCGCGCTGGAATTGGGGCGATTCCTCGTCGGCGAGCCGGTGCGGCTCAAGCCTAAGCTCTACGAGGATCTCTTGCGCCGCACGATCAGCGAGCATGAAAACCAGGCGCTGATGTGGGAAAGCCAGAGCATCATCTCGCGCGACGAACGCGACGCGCTGGAAATCATCCATCGCCGTCTGCTGGCGGACGAAGATCACTGGATCATCGATGCGCGCCGCATCACGCCGCTGCAAGCGATCCTCTCCGCCGCGACGTGGCTGACGGTGGTGGCGACGGTGTTAACGGTTTGGATGTTGCGAGACGATCTTACGCCTCCCTGGCGCTGGGTCTTGCCGATGTTCTTTACGGGGGTACTTTTGCTCGCCGGGAATTTCGCCCGCCGGGCGAAGGAAACCCTGGCGGCGGCCACGTTCCTCGCCGGCGCGGCACTCGCGATCGCGCCGGCGATGCTGGCAATGCTGGCCGAACTGCACGTGTTCGCCACGGCCACGCTAGGCATAAACCAGCTTTTCCCCAAGTCGTTCACGAACCAACAGGTGCTCACGGCGTCATTGACGGCGTTGTGCGTTTCCGGGTTCGGCTTGTGGCGGTTAAAACTGACCGGCTTCGCGTGGACGACGGCGACCCTGGCAGCGACGAGTTACGTGAGCCTGCTGCTGCTGTTCAACTGGCTGGAGCGGGACCCGGAAATCATGGCGCTGTGGTGTCTGCCGCTGGCCGCGTTGGAATTTGTCGCCCTCGGCCTCGAACGCGCCGGACGAGTGCGTTGGACGATGCCCTTCCATTTGATCGCCATGGGCGCCATCGTCATCGCACTGGACGTGGTGGCGGGCAAAGGGCCGACATTGAAGATGCTGGGCGTGACCCAGGGGCAGTGGAGCTATTTCGATCCGCAACGGCAGATGTCCTTTTCCTTCGTGCTGAACGGGATCGTATTTCTCGTGCTCATGTTGTTTGCGGAGCGCTCGCGCAGCCTGGACTTGCGACGGGGAAGCAAATGGCTCGAGGTGCTGGCTATCGTGCACACCATCAGCGCGCTGTTCCACAATGCCCTGGAACATAAAGGTGACCCCTTGGTGCGTTACGATGTGTGGATTTACCTGGCGGCCGCCCTGTTCTTTGCCGTGCTGGCACCCTTCCGTTCGCGCTGGCGCATGCTCGTGGGCGGGCTGCTGGGTTGCGGGCTGGGCAGTTATCTGCTCGTGGATCTGAACCTCGTGGCGCGCAAGCCGTTCATCGTTGGGCTGGGGTTTGTCGGATTAGCAGTGGCGTTGGGTGCGTTCGTTTACGTCCGCCGGGGACCCAGGTTGGAAAGGGGGTTTGGAAAGCAACCGAGGCCACACAAGACAGGTAAGCCACCCGCTTCTTCTTAGCCGTATCCAAACAGAAGAGAACCACAGATGGACACAGATGAACACAGATTCTCTTTGCCAAACCCCACTTTTGTTTTGCCTTGCTTCTGGTCACTGTCCGGTAATTGGGTTTCCATGGTGAGAACGCGCCGGTTGGTGCAGTTCTCATCTGTGTTGATCTGTGTCCATCTGTGGTTGAAGTGAATTGTCAGTGCGAGATCACGAGTTCATTTCGCGGAACAGCCACGCTCGCGCGTAGGCCCAATGGCGTTTCACCGTCGGCTCCGAAACGCCCAGCACCCGGGCCGCCTGTTCGTTCGTAAGCCCGGCGAAGAAGCGCAGCTTTACCACTTCGGCCTTCGTCGCATCATGGGCTGCCAGGTGGTCCAACGCTTCATTCAGCGCCAGCAACTGCTCGTCATCCACTCTCGCTGCGAGGTCCAGGCCGTCGAGGTTCACGCGTTCGGCGCCGCCGCCGTGGCGGAGATAGTTCTTGCGGCGGGCCTTATCGATGAGGATGCGGCGCATAGCTTCGGCAGCGGCGGCGAAGAAGTGCGCGCGGTTTTGCCAACTGGGCTGATCATTGCCGCCCAGCCGCAGCCACGCTTCGTGGACGAGCGCGGTGGCTTGCAGCGTCTGGCCGGGAGCTTCAGCCGCCATCCTGTGCGCCGCAAGCCGGCGCAACTCGTCGTAAACGAGTGGCAACAATGCGTCAGCGGCCTTGGGATCACCTTGTTGGATGGCGTCCAGGATTCGGGTGACTTCGTTCATGGGGTCACTTTAAGACCTAAAGAAGGTTTGTGGAAGGCCGACGGACACAGTCAGCCAGAACTTCAGGATCATAGTGTTTTGTCGTACGCCTCTCATTTGATGATTGGCTGGACCCAGTTCACTCGCCGCGTGCCCAGCGAGAGGCCTTTTCCCATGCCGGCGGCATTGCGGAGGGCATGTCCTCATTTTGTCCTCGCTCATATATTCTTCATTTCGCCCTCGGCACCCTGGCCAGAACCAGTTGGCCGGGCTGTCTCAGCCAACCCCAACTTGCGAAAGAGATCTCCCCAATAGGTGGGGTGGTTTGTGAACAACTGGCCTGAACTCCTGATCACGCTGGCGTGGTATTCGAGCAACGAGGGTTCGGGCATCAACTGAGCTGGGCACTCCTGCACAGCGCCACGCCGTTTTAGTTCTTCCAATACACCGACCATGCCGGGCAAGGCCTTGATTTGTTGTTCCACGAAGACGCGCTCAGCCGAGGGCGGCCCGGCGGTTCCTTTGAAGAACAGGCAGCTTGAAGCCTGCTCAACCAACTCGAGGAACCAGGCTGACTTCAACGGTTCTCCGCGCGCCGTGAGGAGCGTGTTTAGGAACTCCTCCGCCCAGGCCCCAAGTGTGCGGAATCGCAATAGCGCCTCCAGAGTATGCCAAGGCAAGCTGTTGCGTACATGGTCGCGATGGTCGCGCTTCCCACACATCTCCGGGCTCGTCTCTCGGTCCCAGTGCAGGATCACGAACTCGCGGGTCTGTTCTGACAGCAATGCCCGGACTTCCTCGCGGCATTCGTCCAGCAGCCCGTCCTGGCGCAAACGCTCTGCGTATTCGGAGATGAACCACATTACGTCCGCCACGCAATTGATCCCATCTTCACCTGGATTCCGACGCAGGAACGCGAACGCCTCCGGGAGGAAATAGACGCCTTCCTCATAGCTGGCGGGTGCGACCCCCACTCGGAAGAGCATGTTGAAATCGTTCCAGCCCAGTTCCGTTACAGGTTTGCCGAGCAAGCGGGTGATCGCCTCACCGTTGCATTCGTCGTAGCGGTCGGTGAGCGTCTTCGGTTTGCCGTAGCGCTTTTTGAAGTGTCTATTCATTCTTCACATTGGCAAATAATGGGTCGCCTAACTATCAATGCGATTTGGCGCCTTGATTTCCTTCAAGAATCTTCCGCCATTCTCAAGCTAAGTAGGGCAACCTTGGCGTAGGGCACGGAAAAGCCACGCACGCGAATAAGCCCAGAGCCGCTCGGCGGTGCTAAGCGAGACGCCCAATTCCTTGGCCGCCTGCTCCTGGGTAAGACCGACAAAGAAACAGAGGTTCACTAATTCCACCGCCTGGGGATTGACCTCCGCCAACCGTGTCAACGCTTCGTCCAGCGCGAGCAGTTCGTCGTCAGGCATGGGGGAAGGCAGGGGCACCGCGTCCAGTTCCACCCGCGCCACGTTGCCGCCGTGCTTAAGCCGCTTCGTCCGCCTGGCGGCCTCGACGAGGATCCGCCGCATGGCTTCCGCTGCGGCGGCGAAGAAATGCCGACGCCCCTCCCAAGCTTGAGTGTTGCTGCCGGCGATCCGCAGCCATGCTTCATGCACAAGGGCAGTGGCTTGGAGCGTCTGGCCGGGTGGCTCGGCGGCCATCTTGTACGCCGCGAGCTTGCGCAGTTCATCATAGACGAGCGGCAGGAGTTCCTCAGCGGCCCTGGGGTCGCCCTGCGCCATCGAATCCAGAATGCGCGTGACCTCGCTCATGGGATCAAGTCAGGGAGTGAGGCCAAGCTGCGAGGCGACGCCAATGCTCTAAATGTCACACCGCTACTACGCCAGGCAAGCAGGTTCGAGAACATCCTGTCCGTAACCATGATGGCGGCCAACCTGCGTTGCTCGGGGCCAGCTCTTTGCACAGATCTGCATTATACCCAAGCAACCCCCTTCCCTGAAGGACAATCTCAGATCTTTTGCCAGCAATTGCCTGACCGCGTCCTTAGAAGGCTCAGAATTGGATTTGAAACAGCTTCCACCCGGGACTTCTGTCAGTCTTTATATAGGTCGAGCAGCACGTTGCCCTCACTCGAACCGTACTTTGCCAGGGCAAACGGATTGGTTAGCTGGAGCGGGTTATCGATTTTTGAAGGCTGCCACGGCTATGCCGCTATAGGTCGCCTTCATACTCATGTTTTTGCGTTTCCGATGGCAGGCTTCGGTTTTTCTGCGTGCGGTCCCGCCACATTGCCGCGCCGCGAGGGCCTCTTGATCACCGAACGATCATCGTTCCGGAAATACTGGAGTCGCCTACCTATTAATGCGATTTGGGATCGCGATTCCCCTCAAGAATTCAGAGACCATCTCCTCTTCCAGGCGTTAGAAGACAAATCCTATGGGCAGAAGACATGGCTATGACGTGACCGCTTGCGGGGCCTCAAGACGTTCCTTAAGCCCGATCAACGCGGGATTCAGTTCTACCGAAGCGGAGCCGCGCAAATGGTCCAAAGCGCAGATCGCGGCCCTGACCCACTCGCGCCGAAAAGCTTCAGCCTCGAAATCATGGCAGAGTCCGAACAACCATGCGAATGGTGGTGAACCCAGGGCATGTTGTCCGACCTCTTCGCAGCGAACTCGTTGTTCCTCGGCTATCAGCTCTTCACAAAGCGCCGGGGCGGATGCGACATCCGCGGCGTCCGGCGAAGCGGCGCTGAGAACCAGCCGACCGAATAAGTAGAAAAGGTCGGACACAGAATCGTGGGTTTTCTTTCCTTGCGACTGCGCCCACGAGACGAACCTGACAGAGGCGCGAACGAATGCAGGGCCGAGCGCCACGCTGCTCTGGATCAAGACCAGAAGCCTGCGCTCGTCACCCTGTTCGGTGATGCCATGTCCTTCTCTTTCCGGCCAGGCGTAGGCATTTAACATCACCCAACTGGCAAAAAGACGCATGATCCGGTCAGGGCGTTCTTGGGCTTGTAGATCCACGGTCAAGGTGAGGAACTCGCATAGCCCGCCAGGCCAGAGACCCAGCGGGCGCGGAACCCGGCCAGTGCGGAGAATCTCGGCCAGGCCATCGAGGTTTAGATCGTGGACCTGCCATCCTTCCGCACCTGAACTCTCCTCAAGCAACGCGTCGTCCATTTCGTTCCGGACAAGCCAGAGAAGTTCCAACCGGCCCGGGTCTGCTTGCACGGCTTGTTCATCCAGGGGTGGGCCAGGGGGGACGAGAGGGAGCGGAAGAGTCCGAAGAAACTGGCGGAAGAGTCTCCAGTTTACAGTCAACATCAGCGCGATTGGCAGCAGCAATAGCGCGAGAACGCATCGTCCCACGACGCCGAGCGGCCCAAACACAGGCCAGACCAGGTAAAGACAAGCTGCGGCGGCCAACAGAACAGCACTTAACTCGAAGCCAGATTTGACCACGGGCCAGAGCAAGTCGAGTCGCCAACGGGCGGCGGTCTCGAAGCTCCTACGGAACCATCCGGAGAGAAAGCAGCCCAGAGCTGGCACCCCCACCAGCACAAGCAACAAACCCTGTCCCGCGAGGCGAATCTGTCCCTCGGACGCCCAGAACCGGTAAAGCGTCATTGCGCCCAGGAAGCCGCCGAGCGCAAGAACCAACCAAAAGGACTCGGGTCCGGGTGAATTCGTCCCCACAGCTCCTGCATCACGCGATTCGTCCGTGACCTGATGGGCACGGCGATGCAGGAATTCCCAAGCGGCGAGCCAGCCCACAACCGGCAAAAGCGCCAGCACTGTCAGCAGGCATCGCTCTACGGGAGAGATCCGCCCCTTGAAGATCCAAACTTCGCGGACAAATGCCGCGCTGACCAACTCGCAGAGGATGATAAGCAGTAGGTCGTTCATGGCAGTCCTTAGGCTGGGCGTATTTGCGAGCGGGCTTAGATTTCATGCAGGATTCCTTCCAGTGGATCGATGATGGCTTCCCAGTTTCCATTGGTCTGACTTGCCACTTGGGCAGGTCGTTCAATAATCAATTTGCATTCCAAGGCCGTTCCACCGTCGTTCGACCCAATGGCGGCCTTGAACCGTTCGCTCTTCACGAACGAACAAAGTCCGCAATCACAGCCGGCACACTGGCGTCAAAGCCCACCACGTCCAACATGCCGCGATCATTCGGATCCGCGAGGGCGAAGCCGTTGGAGGTCATGCCCACCACGACCGCCTTCGCGTCTGGCACGAACTCGCCCCGGTACTGGCGCAGTGCCTGGGCTGGCTGGATGTCGCCCGCCCACGTCTCGCTGTCCGTGTAGGTAATGAAGCCCGACACGCTCACCTTCTCACGGCTTGCCCAGACCATCGGCAGGGCGCAATCGGTGCCACCGATCGGGATGGAGCGAAACTGCTTTATGACGTCATCCAGCCTCGTGCGAGGCGATAGTGAGACGCGGGTAATGCCCGATTCACCTCCGCCGTGCATGCCGCCGAATCCGCCTCCCGCCGGGGCCGAGAAGGCGATGATTTCGCATTGAGGCTCCGTTGCGGCGGTCACCAACGCCAGGGCGGCGCTGGCTTCGCGGGCCGTGAGGCAGGACCCGGCAATCTGGGACGCTTCCATCGAACCACTGACATCCAGTGCCAGGAGCAGCGGCTTGCCGCACGGCTCCACGTTGCTGAACGTGGCGTAAAACGCCGCGTCCAGGGCATCAATGATCTTCGACACCGGTTTCCACTTGAGAGCACCCTTTTCACCATGACCCTGCGCATACACCTTTTCGGCGATGAGCACCGCCAGCGGGTGAATGCGGGCGCGCTGGAGCGCCTGCTGGTCGCTCAGCCTGGTCACCACGAGTTTCGCGGCGTCGCTGAGCGGCTTGATCAGGCGCAGGTTGGTCATCTTGCCGAGGTTGCGGATCAGGGCAGTCGTTGGCATGTGCGGGAGCAGCGCGTCCCACACTTCCAGTTGGTTGAGCCACTGAGTTGGGATGGCTTCGCGCGGAAGGTTATGCTCGGTGATGAGCTTGACGATCTCAGCCTTGGTGGAGGCTCGCTTGGCTTGCTCGAAGACGGCGATGAGCTTCGGCAATTCACCCACTTCGGCATACTTCGCCACGCGAGGTTCTCCCTGCACGCGGCGCGTCACGGTGCGTTCGCCGAGACCATTGGCACCGGACAGAATCCAGCGGAAGATGGCCTCGTGATCACGGCTCGGCGCCTTCGGGTGCGCCAGACGGAGCAAGTCACCATGTGACCAACCATCGCGCTGCTGATACTTCACAGCCTGGAAGGCCAGCTCATCGGCCTCGCGGGTTACATACCAACGGGCTACCGCGTTGCGCAGACCGCGGCCCCATCCGCGCAGCGCATTCACATACGCGGCGAAGTGAAACAGATGCGTGCCGATGCGGCAGACCTTGCTGAGTTTCTGGAAGGCCAGCGCCTTGGTTTCGGCATTGCCATGCGCCGCGACCAACGCCAGAGCGAAGATGGCCGGATCGTTCTTCGGCGCGCGGCCGCTGTCGCTGATCTCGACAATCCGGTTCACGGCGCGGACGCCGTCCATCTTGATGCAGCGAACGAGAGCATCATGGTTCTGTGTCACCAGGTCTCGTTCGCCGATGTAGTAGGTGCCGCCCTCGGCGCCAAGGATCAGGAAGCGGTCGAGACGAGTCCAGTCGTCCACCTGCCAGGTGTAGCCACCGGCAGAGTTGGGCACCTGGGCGGAGCCGGGGATCGGCTGCGATTGCGGAGTAATGCGGCGGTTGAATTGACCAGCGTAGTTGATGGCCATGGTGGCCTCCTTTCAGGTGATGCGTGCCGCCAACTCACGGCACGGTTTGTTTATGGAACTACGGCGGCCGAGTTCGCTTTGCCCAACCCAGCCGCGCTCCGAACAAGCAAACCGATGGGCAAGGGACTGCCGTGGAATTAATACTCCTTGCGGAGGCTGCTCTACCATTGAGCTACACCGGCCTTTGGAGCCGGCGAACGGATTTGAACCGCTAACAGGCGATAACCCACGAACTTCGGCCCATCGGAAAGATCTTCTGCCGCGGCGACGTACTAACCGCCGGCCGCTAATGACTGACAACGTGCAAAGCATACCACTCTGGAAACTGGTGCGCAAGCCACTGAACTTAGGCTGGGGCGTATTTGCGAACGGGCTTCGATTTCGTGCAGGATTCCTCTCCGGGGATTGTTGATGGTTGCCAAGTTTTATTTGTTTGATTTGCCGCTTGGACAGGTCGTTCAATTACTGATCTGCTTTCTTACGTCGTCCAGCAAAAAGGCGTCGTGCGGCCGGTCCCGGATTTCCAAGCCTGTTCCAGGAACGCCGCCCGCTCCTGCGGCGCCAAATTCCGTGCGGCGCTGAAGACCTCTTCTAGCCGGCGTTCCTGATCGGGTGACATATCGGAAGATGCTGACCGCTTCATCGTCAATGGTGTTCCCAGGCATTCACCAGGCCGTTAAGGGCGTTGATGCGTGCTGCGGGTTTTCCTTTGCCCTGGCTCGGTGAGAAGTAGCTGATCAGAGAATTGGCAGCAGCTTCGGCGAACACCGCATGACCTTGCGTGGTCGGATGGACAGTGTCCCAGAATAGGTATCCGAGGGCGGTGCCGCCGGACCAAATCAGTGGATCCGTTACGTCAGTGAAACCGAACTCGGCCCGCTGGGTGACCATTGCACGCAGAGTAGCAAAGGCATCCACTCGAATCGTTGGGATACCCGCGGCGGCGAGGCTGTCCAGAGCCGAGTTCAGCGCCTGGTTATAGGCCGCACTGAGTTGGGTTACGTCGGCACCAACGTTCATGCCGACTGCGTAGGGCGTGAGGCCGAGGTCGGGCACATTGGCCACCATGATGTAGCGCGCACCGGCTTGCCAGAGTTGCACAATGGCTTGCACCGTGTTGCCCACCCCGGTGCCGATTAACTCTGCCGGGGGCTGACCGGTCGCGAGTGCCACGAAAAAGTCGTTGGCTCCCGCCCAGACCACGAACAACGCGCCTTCGGCTTCCGCCGCGCTTCGTGTGGCTCTGAAGCTGGCGATCTCATCGAGCAATCCAGGGTAAAACCGTCCGTTGAGACCATCATTAGTGTTGAGGTAGCCCGTCGTAGCCCCGCCGACCGCGTAATTGTCGCCAGGGGCGATGCTCATGCCCAGGGCATCAGCCAACTGCTCCACCCAGAGACGGCCGTTGGAGAACCGGCCCTGGAAATACGGAGGAGGCGGATACCCGCCGCTGAGATGGAAAAAGTTGCCGGTATCCGAGAGGCTGTCCCCGAAGACGAAGATCCGGCTGAACGGTTGGGAATTGGGTCCATGACGGAGGTCGCCCATGGCGGCGCCCGCCTGCGACCACAAGCCAGGTAAAAGAGATAGCGCTACCGCCAGAAGGGCCCAGCGGAGCAGATGCTGCCAAGCCCATCGCTGGCTCTGAGCAAGTGAAATTTGCGCGGTCTGTGGTTGTGTAAGATGCGAAGCTGACACGGTCGTTTTCATTCGTTTCTTTCTAATTGGCAGGTTTTACGTCTTTCGCGCTGGGTCCCGCCGGATTCCCGCACCGCGAAGGCCACTCGATCACCGAACGATCATCGTTCCGGAGTTGCTGGAGTTGCCTACCTGTTAATGCGATTTGGCGTGGCGATTTCCCTCAAGGATCTTCGCAGAATGAACAATGAAGCAGGCATTGTTGACATCAGGCCGCCTGACTGAGGCGTCTGCTGGGACCGATCTACGGTTGACCTCTTTCCGAACCTGGCTGCGAAATAAAAATGCGTCTCTCCATATATAGGGGAACGCTTTGGTGAATACAGTGTTGGCGGGAAGTGGTTGATGGCTGCGTTGTTACGCATACCGTTAACGTTATCGGGGCGCGGGAATGGGGCGGTTGGGGGATGAAATTATTCTGCTGAATTGTCGTAAGTGGCTGCCAATCAACAGGACTTTTTTTCAGGTTGTTACTGTTTTGTCCGAGAGCAAATTCAGCGCAAACCAGCCCGCGCCCAGCTCTCGGCGGTCTCAGGACTTTTCACGTGATAGATCGCGCCTGGGTACTCATTCGCACGGCGCGCGGCATAATGCCAGCGTATCGGGATATTCGCCGCGAGCTTCCGATGTAACAGGGCATAGCTAGACGCCTCAAGCCTGACCAAAACGTAGCTCGACATCGGCACCCACCTTTTTTCATTGTGCCTCAGGCCCCCCAAACACAATGATTCTCACCCGAGATGGCTAAACTCGAAGAATTCACACCGGGTAGCCTCGTCAAAGGTATTTTGCCCGACGCTGTGGCCGAACTTGTAAGTGCCAAATGGCACGGTTCGGACGTGATCGAGGTCGTGTACAAAGATCCTGCTGGTCGCGTTGGCACAGAAATCCTCTTCCGCGACCGAGAACCAGCCCTCGAACTCCTCACTGCCGGCCGCCCCTGGAGCTTCGACGGCAACGGCCGCCTTTTCCGCCTCGTATCCGAGGCGCACCGGATACGGCTCGCGCACCTTTTTGATCCGCTCCTGGCCGTCCATACCTCGCTGGTCGAACCCCTGCCACACCAAATCACTGCCGTCTACGAGGCCATGCTGCCCCGTCAGCCCCTTCGCTACCTCCTGGCGGACGACCCGGGTGCAGGTAAGACCATCATGGCCGGCCTGTTCATCAAAGAACTGCTGATTCGTGGCGACCTGCTGCGGTGCCTCATCGTATGCCCCGGCAATTTGGTCGAGCAGTGGCAGGACGAACTCTGGCGCAAATTCAACCTGCCGTTCGAAATTGCCACCAACGACAAGTTGGAAGCCGCCCGTACTGGCAACTGGTTCCGCGAGAACCAACTCTGCATCGCTCGCCTCGACAAGCTCAGCCGCAACGAGGACGTTCAGGCTAAGCTCAAGGACACCGATTGGGATCTCATTGTCTGCGACGAAGCGCACAAAATGTCCGCCACTTTCTTTGGCGGCGAGGTCAAATACACCAAGCGCTACCACCTGGGCCGGTTGCTCTCGGGCCTCACCCGGCACTTCCTCCTCATGACCGCCACTCCTCACAACGGCAAGGAGGAGGATTTTCAGCTCTTCATGGCTCTCCTTGACGGAGACCGCTTCGAGGGCAAGTTCCGCGACGGCGTCCACACGTCCGACGTAAGCGATCTGATGCGGCGGATGGTCAAAGAGCACCTCCTCAAATTCGACGGTACGCCGCTTTTCCCGGAGCGCATCGCCTACACCGTCAATTACACCCTATCTGACGGCGAAGCCCGCCTCTACAAAGAAGTCACCGAGTACGTGCAGGAGCAGTTCAACCTTGCCCAGCGCCTCAACAGCAACGGACGCTTCGGCACTGTCGGCTTCGCGCTGACTTCCCTCCAGCGCCGGCTGGCATCTTCGCCCGAGGCCATATACCAATCCCTCCGCCGTCGCCGCGAACGTCTTGAAAAGCGCCTGCGCGAGGAGCAACTCCTCCGCCGAGGCGCCCTCGCGCCGCTCGACCCCACCGGCCCCACTCTCTCCGAAGACGACATCGACGAGCTCGACGACGCGCCGGAGGTCGAAATCGAGGACACGGAGAATCAGATCATCGACCAAGCCACCGCCGCCCGGACCATCGCCGAGCTGGAAAAGGAAATCGGCATCCTCCGCAGGTTGGAAGAACTCGCTCTTGAGGTCCGCCGCAGTGGTAAGGACCGCAAATGGGACGAACTCTCCGCGTTGCTCCAGAACAACCAGGAGATGTTCGATGCCCACGGCCACCGCCGCAAATTGGTCCTCTTCACCGAGCACCGCGACACCCTCAACTACCTTGCCGTCAAAATCCGCGCCTTGCTGGGCAAGCCCGAAACGGTTGTCATCATTCACGGCAGCCTGGGGCGGGAAGAGCGCGCCAAGTCCCAAGAGCTATTCACGCAGGACAAAGACGTGCAGATTCTCGTCGCCACCGATGCCGCCGGCGAGGGCATCAATCTCCAGCGCGCCCATTTGATGGTCAATTACGACCTGCCTTGGAACCCCAATCGCATCGAACAACGCTTCGGCCGAATCCACCGCATCGGTCAGACCGAGGTCTGCCACCTCTGGAACCTTGTCGCGGCTGAGACCCGCGAGGGCGCCGTCTATGATCGGCTACTCGAGAAGCTCGGCCAGGAGCGCGAAGCCCTCGGCGGCCAGGTCTTCGATGTCCTCGGCAAAGTTACCTTCGACAACCGCCCGCTCCGGGAGTTGCTCATGGAGGCTATCCGCTACGGGGATAGTCCTGAAGTTCGCGCTCGTCTTTTCCAAATCGTGGAAAACGCCCTCGACCACAACAGGCTTCTCGACCTGATCGAAGAACGCGCTCTCGCGCACGACTCGATGGACGCCTCCAAGGTCCGACGCATCCGAGAAACCATGGAACGTATCGAGGCTCGGCGCTTGCAGCCCCACTTCATCGAGTCTTATTTCCTCGCGGCCTTCCAGGAACTTGGTGGCACCATCCGCGAACGCGAACCACGCCGCTACGAGATCACCCATGTCCCCGCCGTCCTGCGCCAGCGTGACCGCCAGACCGGCACTGGCGACCCCATCCTCCTTCGCTACGAGCGTGCCACCTTCGAGAAACAACTCATCACCGTGCCGGGCAAACCTGTCGCCGAGTTCATCAGCCCAGGCCACCCGCTCCTCCAGGCCGTTTCCGATGTCACCCTGGAACGCCACCGGGACCTACTCAAGCGCGGAGCGGTACTGGTGGACGAACGCAACCGCCTCTCCGGACCCCGCGCCCTCCTCTGCCTGGAGCACTCCATCCAGGACGCCCGCACCGATCGCGCCGGCAATCGCCGCGCTGTTTCCCGGCAAATGCAGTTTGTCGAGATCGACTCCGAGGGAAAATGCAGCCCCGCCGGCTACGCGCCCTATCTCGACTACCGCCCGCTCAAGGACGAGGAGCTTCCAGCACTCCAACAGTTGCTCGCCGAGCCCTGGCTCAACGAGCAGTTGGAATCCAAGGCCATCTCCTACGCCATCGCCGAACTCCTGCCCCGCCACATCATGGAAGCTCGCGACCATCGGATCGAACTCATAGACCGCACACGCGCCGCCGTCACCGAGCGCCTCACCAAGGAGATAAACCATTGGGACCATCGCGCCCAGCAACTCCGCCTCCAGGAGAGCGCCGGCCAGGTGAACGCGCGGCTGAATTCCGAGATCGCTCAGCGCCGCGCGGACGATTTGCAGGCCCGCCTCCAGAACCGCTTGCACGAGCTGGATCTCGAAGCCCAGCTCTCCCCACTGCCGCCGGTTGTCTTGGGCGGCGCGATCGTTATCCCCGCCAGCCGCCTCCAGGCCCTTACCCTTCGCCTGGCCGAGACGCCGCCGCCATACACCCCCGACGCTGAGGCCCGCCGCCGCATCGAACTGCTGGCCATGTC
>Ga0118677_10006381_pt1 | contig 19996 bp, 9 predicted proteins | sample AliMusrvi5mmetaG_FD_86154 | JGI IMG/M metagenome (GOLD analysis project Ga0118677, IMG submission 86154)
TCTTTATTTGCTCAATGCAAGAATCAAATATAAAGATCTTACAGTAAATGATACGCTTGTCAAAGGGGTAAATTTTAACGATCTGGAAATCAAAAAACTAAACCTATCAATTGTAAATGTGCATTTCTCTGATTCGGTTACAACCTTCTTTCTGGACAATGCCTCTGTTTATGAGAAGTCCGGGCTTGCAATTGGAGATCTCAGGTTTGCTGGCCGCATTGATTCGAATGGATTTGAACTTACCGATATGACCTTGGTTTCGAACCATTCACATATTGAGGCAAGTAAAATTAAGATTTCCAGAAACAAGTTATTCGGGGTTGATTCGCTCTATTCAGAAAAAAGTCAGACTTTAACAAATCGGTGGGTTATCGATAGTGATTTTAGGGAGTCGATCATTTCACTCACCGATTTATCGTATGTTATTCCAGAGCTTTGGGGAATGAATGAGCCTGTACAATTCTCGGGTGGATTGAAAGGCTCCTTATCCAATTTGAAATTTAGGAAGATTAATTTCAAAGTCGGCAAAGGGACTCAGATAAATGCAGATCTTGAACTACGAGGTTTACCGGATTGGAAAAATACATTTATTTTCTTTAAAATGTACGATAACACATTTGATTTCAATGATTTATCCACAATTCGCATGCCAGATAGCTCACCAAAAAGGTATATTAAAATCCCTCAGGAGTTACTTACCGGAGGCAGGCTCACCTATCAGGGAAATTTCAGCGGTTTTCCCTCAGATTTTGTTGCATATGGAACATTAGATGGCAGTTTGGGCAAATTATCCACAGATATTGCCATTCGTCCAAAAGAATCAGGAGTAATTGATTTTCAGGGAAGTGTAAAAGCCACATCCTTCCAGGCCGGCAAATTACTGGATTATTCCCCCCTTGGACCTGTCACTATGGAGATAAAGATAAATGGATCCCGTTCAGGAAATAAAAAGTTTAATGCGCTGATTGACGGAAATATCGACAGTCTCTATTTCAATAATTACAGAATAGATTCGATATACGTCAACGGACAGGCACGTGACCGCAGTTTTGAGGGGGAGTTGAATGTTAAGGATAGTAATCTGAAATTGACTTTTTCAGGTAAAGCTGATTTTGAGGGGATAATTCCTGAATTCAATTTTGCTTCCACCGTGGAGAAAGCTAATCTTGTGATTCTTGGTCTGGAGAAGGAGAGGAAGATTGCAGATCTCTCATTTAAGGTAAGTGCAAATTTTACCGGGAATAGGATTGACAACATTAACGGGAAAATCAATCTTCAGGATTTCAAATTTGTCAGGGATAATAAAACCCTAGAGATTCATGATTTCCTTCTTAAGACCGAAAATAGTGATGAAAAAAATAATATATCGCTACGATCTGATATTGCAGATGTTACCATTGACGGGAAATATCATTTTGGAGAATTTGATCTGACTTTCCGGGATTATCTCCATCATTATCTTCCTTCGGCAAAATTACCTTTTTCTGACAGAGCTTCAACGGGTAAAAATGCATTTAAATTCGATATCCGGATAAAGAAAGCGGAAGAACTGGGTAGTTTTTTAATGCCGGGACTGGTTGTTAAATCACCTGTAGTTCTTACCGGGAGCATAGATTCAGACAAAAAAAATCTCAATCTGGATGGTATGGTTAATGAATTGCAGTTTTATAAGCATCAGGCAAAAGGGCTTTCGATCAATTCGCGGAATATCGGGAATAACTGGCTTTTCAGAATTGGGACTAAGGATGCGTTGATGGGAGGAGCTGTTGCTGTTGAAAATTTCTCCATAAATAACAAACTGGTGAATGACAGTCTAAATACTACGATTACATGGAATAATACTGCAGTACCCACCTACTCCGGGAAAATAGATTTTCTGGGTATTTTCACTAAAGATAAGCGGGGAGATAACCTGGCTGACTTCTATCTCAATCCGTCAAAGATCTGGCTTGCCGACTCCTTATGGCAAATCGAAAGAAGTCACCTCCACCTTGATTCAACTTCAGTTGCAATCGACAATTTTAATATACACCATAAGCAGGAACGGTTCAGAATTTTCGGGAAAGTTGCCGATAATTCCTCCGATCAAATCAATATTGAATTCACGAAAGTCAAATTAAGCAATCTCGACTTATTACTCGGAGAAGAGGTTGGGATCTTTGGCGAATTAGATGGAACCACATCTATTGCAGACCCTTATCACTCCCTTTATCTGACAAGTCGAATGAAAGTTTCAGACTTTACCTACCTGGAAAAAAACTTTGGCGATATCTTGCTTGATAACAGTTGGGATCAGGAGCATTCGAAGTTAAATACTACACTGAAACTTGTTAAAGATTCAAAAATAGGATTTGATTTGAAGGGATATTACCAGCCAAAGAGTGACAGTATTAACTATCATACCTCATTGACCGATTATCCGCTCGAATCATTGCTTCCAATTTTAAGTAGTTTTGCTAACAAAGTTGAAGGAAGAGGGAATGGAATGGTTAACATTACCGGGAAACTTTCAGAGCCTAAATTCAACGGTAATGTTGCAGTGACAAATGCAAAAATTGGTATTGATTATACAAAAGTGATTTATTCACTGAATGATACAGTCAGGTTTTCGGGAGACTCCATAAATTTTAAAAATATTCAGATTTTCGATGCCGAAAAAAACAAAGCCAGGTTCAATGGTGTAATTACTCATAATTTATTCAACCACATGACTTACGATATGACTGCTGTGACAGAAAATATAATGGTCCTGAATACGGCTCCGGCAGACAACAATTATTTTTATGGCCTCGCTCATGGTGCAGGGTCTATCAAAATTTATGGAAAGATAGCTGATATCCGTCTGGATATTTTGTTAAAATCAAAACCTGGAACCCAGATAAATGTACCGTTTGAGAATCCGGAATCAGTTAATGAATACGATTTTATCCGGTTTGTAAGTGCAGATACCCTTCAGCAAAAGAATTCGCCTACTGCCCGAACTTTCAATTCCGGCGGTCTGGAAATAAACCTTGATATTGCGGCCACTCCTGATGCAAAGGTACAGTTGCTTTTCCGTTCAACAGTAGGTGATGCAATCAATGGATATGGATCTGGTGACCTGCGGTTTAAGTATGATAAAGAGGGTAATTTTTTGATCTATGGCGATTACAAAATCGAGAAGGGAGATTATATGTTTACGCTGCAGAATGTGCTCGTCAGAAAGTTTCATATCGTTCCTGGGGGACTTATTTCATGGAATGGCGATCCTTATGGTGCAATTGTTGACCTCGATGCGCTTTATACACTGAAAGCTCCAATTAATTATCTTTTGATTAATTACAATCAAAATGATAATTCCCGCCGGATTCCAGTACAATGTAAGATCAACTTATCTAAAAAGTTGCTTAATCCGGCCGTTAAATTTGCAATTGACTTCCCAACGGCCGATGAAAGAACCAAAGATCAGCTGGATCAGTTTATAAGTACCCAGGACGATATCAACCGACAAATGGTATCCTTATTAGTTATGGGACAGTTCTTTACTCCTGAATACCTCCGGGGAAGACAGGATTTTCAGTCAAGTAGCACAAGTGTAGTCGGTTCAACTACCTCAGATATTCTATCCAATCAACTTTCCAACTGGCTATCTCAAATAAGCAATGACTTCGATATTGGATTTAATTACCGTCCGGGTGATCAGGTTAATGCCAACCAAATGGAGGTAGCTCTAAGTACTCAAATCCTTAACGACCGGGTAACGATTAACGGCAATATAGGCAATAACAGCAATTTGCAGTCAAACGCTACAAATCCGGTGATTGGCGAGGTGGAAGTATTTGTAAAACTAAACAAATCAGGGAAATTGCAATTGAAAGCCTACAATCGGACAAACGACGATTTAATTTATGATACCTCTCTGTATAAACAAGGTATTGGACTTTCCTATAAAGAAGAATTCAATACACTGAGCGATTTATTTAAACATTACCGTTCAAAGAGATTGAAAGTTAAAGTTCCTATGAGAGCCGATCCTGTGAATAATTCAACTACCCAATAATTAATCACTTGTTGAATATTCATTTTAAATGACTCGGAAATGGAATTCAGAAACACAATTGATATTTAATTTAATCCACACCTGCACCATCGGCCAATTTAAAACTAATAATCCCAAATGTAATAACGACGGTTGAGAAATCCCAAACCGAAAATTAAAATATCACCAAGGTCAGCTGACGGATTCTATCTGATCTTAAAAAATAAATTATTTACAGATGAAATTCTTATTTTTGCCCTTATTAAACCATTAAAATGGATATGACATTTACCAATAACCAGAAATCCGGAGTAATTGCAACAGTTTTGATTCATACTGTATTATTGCTGTTTCTGTTATATATAAGATTGGTATTGCCTTATCCGCCAAAACAGGAGGAGGGCTTTCTGGTCGATTTTGGTAATTCGGACACCGGTCTAGGTCTGGAAGAGCCTTCAGCTGCAAATGCTCCTGACGCCGGTGCTGCAACGAAAAAAATTGCACCTGCTTTGCATCCGGTCAGCCGGCCACTCCCATCATCCAAATCCCAGGATAAAGGCGATGAGGATTTACTTACCCAGGAGTACGAAAAAACAGTTTCCATTGCGGCCAATGCCCGGAAAAAAATGGTCATCGAGAAAAAATTAAAATTTGATGAAGATCGGAAAGAAAAGGCACGGAAGGAGAAGCAACAGAGAGATGATGCCTATGAAAAGCAAAAACAGGAGGCTGAAGAAAATCGTGTAAGGCAGGATCAGGAGAAAAAAATAGGAGCCATAAACTCCAGGGCTAAGAATGCTTTTGGAGGTGGAAAGACAGATAACGGTTCATTAAGTACCAGTCAGGGAAATACCTATGGAAGTGGAAATCAAGGGAGCCCCAATGGTACCCCCGGGGCAAATCAGTATGGTCTTGGGGGTGGCGAAGGCAAAGGCATTTCCTTTAACCTTTCAGGTCGTAATGCCCGTTCTCTTCCTAAGCCTGCATTCCCGGGCAATGAGGCCGGAGTTGTTGTTGTTGAAGTCACGGTGGATAAATTTGGTAAAGTGACCAAGGCATTACCCGGTGTTAAAGGATCAAATACCGTCAATCCCGATCTGCTTGAAGCGGCAAGAAAAGCTGCCGTGGCTGCAAGCTTTAACACCGAACAGAAAGCTCCTGCCTTTCAGAAAGGAACGATCACCTATCATTTTATCCTTCAATAGTCGCAGAATGCAGAACTATTTGAAGCATTTTGGATAGTGTATTCCCTTCAGTTCCAACCCTGGTTTTAGAATAAAATATCCCTAAAAAGTTTTAATACCCGTTAAAATGATCGAAAATATTTGATTCAAAGCAAATAAAATCGTCATTTTCATAGTATCTTTATAACGATTCTAAAAGGTGATACTTTCCTGAAGAATAATTATGATCCTGGTTTGAACTGGTTTAAATCTTCCAATGGATTGTATACCAGTGACAATTGCAATATAGGTTGTTATTTTCGTTGTAGGTTCTTGTCATAAATTCTAACACTGAATGTTATGAATATCTCATCATACCCCGAACGTGAACTGCTTAAAATAGCATCTGATTTCAAAAAACATCTAAAAGATAAGTTTCCGGCCATGAAAGGTAGTAGTACGGGTATGGATCAGGGATTTATTTACAAATTTAAAGCATTATTCTACGAAGTTCAGGCCCATCCATGGGAACCTGAGACAGATAACATTACTTATAAGTATAAACTCGATCTGGATATGCTGACAGGGCAACTCATGAACTTCTTTATGATTTTCCGTTTCTACCTGCAAAAAGCATTTCCTTATGATTCAGATTTATGCGAAACTTTTGGATATGTAGCCATGGAACGGGTGAAACATAACTATCCTGAATTGCGGATATTTCTGGAAAAAACTGTTAATCTGATCAATGATAAAAGAATATTCTTAAAAACAGCCAATTGTCCTGATTCAACGCTGGAGGAGATAATAAGTTTGTCAATTCAGATCAATGAGGTTCACGATGAACTTCTTAAATATGTCCAGAAAAAAGAGAACAGAAACAGGACCTATAAGAACAACATGAAAGAGCTCTTTAAATTGATGGAGATTGTTCATGAGGCTGCGTCTAAAAGTCTCCAGGATGACCCTGAATCACTTAAACACTTAACTTTTCCTCCCAAGGAATATATTCATTAAGGATACAACTACTTAGCCCAAAGATAGAATATAACATCCTTTGTATCAATTGAGCTCAGATACGAAACCATTGATACAAAGGGCATTTCATTAGATAAATTTATATCTATTTCTTTTAAGAGCATTCGTTCAGCCAGGTTTGATCCTTATCCCTATTCCCGGCAATTCTGATAGCGTCATTTTCCCTTGAACAACTTTGACTCCCTCATAAATATCATTATTAATCAATAAGTTACCATCAAGATCTGCCCAATCAGCAATGGGAGACAGTTGGGCAGCTGCAGAAACTGCGCAAGAGGTTTCTGTCATACATCCAATCATCACTTTCATACCCAAAATCTTAGCCATATCTGCCATTTTATGGGCATTGCGCATTCCGCCACATTTCATTAATTTGATATTGATTCCCGAGTATACTTTATAAACAGAAAGCACATCGTAAACGGTCTGGACAGCCTCATCGGCCATGGTAGGTAACGGGCTGTTTTCGGTTAGCCAGGCCATATCATCGACCGCTAGCCTGCTCATGGGCTGTTCTACGAAAACCACCCCCTGAGTTGCCAACCAATGGATCATATCAAGCGCCATATGTTTGTCTTTCCAACCCTGATTGACATCCACACAGATTGGTTTATCAGTTACCGAACGGATCGTTTGGATCATTTCCTTATCGTTGTCACGTCCCAGTTTGACTTTTAAAATTTTATAAATATCTGCCTCCCTGACTTTATCCCTGACCACTTCATGGGTATCCATTCCAATGGTAAAACTGGTATTCGGTGTTTTTAAAGGATTTAGACCCCATAGTTTATGCCAGGGTTGTCCCAACATTTTTCCGATTAAATCGTGCAAAGCAATATCTACCGAGGCTTTAGCCGCATAATTCCCTGCAGCCAGGCTGTCAATGTATTGAATAATATCTTCCAGTTCAAAAGGATCTTTAAATGAGGAGAGGTCAACTTTAGACAAGAACTCATTGGCCGTTTTATGGCTTTCGCCAAGGTATGGAGGCATGCTGGCTTCGCCATATCCAATTATTCCCTCAAACTCTACCTCTGTGAGCATAACAGGAGTTGTGGTTCTTGAATTGTTTGCAATGGTGAAGACATGTCTGAGCTGTAATTCATAAGGACGGAACCTCAATTTCATCGATGTGGATTTCCCGGTTTGTTTAGACGCAGAGGGGTAACCCTTGGCTGCATCCAAAGAGGCGGGCAGTAGAAGTGACCCAGCAGCCAAGCCGCTATATTTTAAAAAATTGCGTCTGTTACTCATAGGATTAAATTTTGATTTTTTATTTCAGGGGCTTAGGCTTTTATACTGTAGACTAATACTTTAGATCGAGACATACAGAAAATTAATTCTATAATTGATCAATAATCAATACCAAGGGTGATTCCGAATTGGCCAAAAGCCTTGTTCAGCGGAAAATCCGATGATCCTTCTCGCTCCCACCAAATTTTCAATAAGCTCCTCATTGTAATTTGCTTTTCCCTTATCAAGACTATTAATATGAACACACCCGGATTCATGAATCAATTCACCTCCTCCGATATACATGCCCACATGTGTAACCCTGAAAGGTTCTTTAGACCCGAAAAAGAGCAAATCACCCTTCTGCAGCTTATCCCAACCTGAGGTGATATCCACTTCCTTTCCGTGACGAATTTGTTGCGATGCATCACGCTCAAGGACAACCCCATTTAAAAAACAGACCGTCTTCACAAATCCGCTGCAATCCATTCCTTTCGATGATGTACCTCCCCAAAGGTATGGAAAGCCCATCAGCTGTTTTCCGTTGACAATCATTCGGTTTGCATTCAAGGCAACCGTATCTTTCCAGTGATCAAAGCTGAACCAGTTCTGTTTTGAAACATATCCGGACCGGCCATCCGGCAAACTAACCGTTGCATAATCCTGGCCTTCAGATGTTTTAACAAGAATCGCTCCGGCGACAAGGTCACTCATAACCATATTTCTTTGACGATCACTATAGATATTACCTGCACTCCCATCAAAGATCAGCCGGTCTGATTTCCGCCATTTTAGAATTTCAGAACGGCTCATCTGTTGAACTGCCGATTTATTGGTCCAGCCAATATATAGGTCAGGAGTCTGAACTAACACCCATCCATCGCCATCCTTCAATATGCGGACCGGAGTACCCAAAATCGTCTGTGAAACCATCTCAGACGAATGGGCCGGTTTACTTCGCATATTGGCGACACTCAAAGTAATAAGTCCCCAGTTTTTTTCAAGATGAAGCGTATCCGGAAGAAGAATCACGCTGTCAATCACCGAAAATCCTCTGTTGCTTAACAATTGTAAAACCTTGGTTCTGGCACCGGCAAACATGGTTTCTCCTTTTAAAATCAACTCTGTTCCTCTCCCATTGCTCAGCGCAAGGTTACAGATTCCGGTCCGCCTGTCAGGTGCCCAATGTTTGGAAATACTGTCAATTTCAGTCTGCAAGGGTGCCACAGGATTTGATTGACAGCTCAGCAGTAGTGTCAGCATTGAAACGGAAAGGGAGAAAATAGATTTCATGAGAAATTCGTTTGCGGATTTATATCTTCGATGTTATACAAAAATAGTATTTTTCTTTCGGGGTAAGAGAATGCAGACACGTTTTACTTCCTTTCACAAATACTCTACGTTCATATGGTAATCCCATTGATCAAAATAGAGGTTTCCTTCCCGCCATTCAACTTCACCACGCTGAAAATCAAAAGGTTCACTTCTCGGAAATTTCTTCTCCGGGACCAGTCTGCTTCCGATTCCGTCATTGATAATTAGCCGGTACGCATCGATTCCACCAATATAAAACTCCTTGTCACGGAGGTTATCTGACTTCTGAAGATTAAAGGACATGTCGAGCGGTACCCAGCCAATTCCATCGTAAAACACTTCACACCAATCGTGTAGGTTTACTTCATGGGGATGCATCATCCAACCGCTTTGCCATTTTACAGGGATATGCTGGTACCGTGCCATGGCCATGAAGAGCATGGTCTGCATACCACAATCGCCACGTTTGTTGGCCAATACATAACCAGGAATAAAAGGTATGATAGAATACTCCAAAGCACCGGTCCAGATAATATGGTCATTGATCCAGTAATAAATTTTCCGCACCTTTACTGCGGGATTAGAAGTACCACCAACTATACTGTCTGACAATCGTTTGATCTCACCGGTAAATTCGATCTGCGGATATTGCTCAGCAGTATATCTTTTATAAATAACTTTGGATGTATCTGCTGGTTGAGTTTTGATTTTGTTCAGGTCAAAATATTGTGCCATTGATACATACTCAAACTGAAGATTAAATACTACGGGCTTCCCTTTTAACGCCTTTTGCTCGCAATAAACTGATCGCTGTTCAACCGAATCAGGAGCAATCCAATAAGACTCAGGAACCATTTTAAGTAGTTTAACATTGGTCTGACGCGAATGATTCTCATGTGGCCAGGGGAGCCAGCAGCGGACAATTTCTCCGTCCGGAACGGCATCGGCTTTGACGGTTAATTGGTAATTAATTTTGAGTTTAACGGGAATAACCGGTTTTCCGAAAGATCCGGAAGCTATGATTACCTTACGGGAATGTTTCAGGCAAAACAAGGATTGAGAATCTAAAATCTGTTCACCCTTCCGGGCAGGATATTTGCTTTTGAGAATTAAAATCAGATTAGAAACAGCTCTTTTGAAATAGTGCTTTTCTCCGTCGATCATTTTATATTCCAGCCAGTTATTTCGCTCCCAAAATTCTCTTTCTGCCGGGGTAAATTCTCCTATTTCTTTCTTTAAAAGAGTGTCAGTTTCCGGAGCAGTCATCGTAAAGTCAGCTTTGAGGCGGCCTGAATTATCCACAATTGTCCTAAGCTCAAGGAACGTTGAAGAATCACATTGTCCACCCTTAATTAATGAATCAGCCCAGGCTGTTGCGAGGGTTAACCGGCCATTTTCAAATGCGTTTTCCACTTCAGCAGGATTATGGAATCTCTTCACCTCTCTTTGACACCCTATCTCTAAAAAAAAGACAATCAGGAGCGCATATTTTCCGGTTTTTTTCATCTTTGAATCCTATTGAAATAATGGAACTGGATTTACAGATTTCAGTTCATCATAAACCAGTTGCAGAATAGCTGTTCTTACATTCATTTCACTGATTTTATTGTTATCGCGCGTTGGATATACCCGGTTAGATAAGAATATATAAATCAATCCATTGGATGGGTCGGCCCAGAAAAATGTCCCTGTAAAGCCAGAATGACCGAAACTCTGCGGTGAAACAGCCGGGCAAGGATAGGAATTTTCCATGTCAAACTTCTGATTGTCAATCAAAGGTTTGTCAAATCCAAGCCCTCTTCTGTTCTTATTCTCAGGAAACTGAATCCTGGTAAATTCTTCCATCGTTGATTGATTTAAATATTTCCTACCTCCATACGTTCCAAACTGGACGTACATCTGAACAATTTTCGCCAAATCATTTGCAGATGCAAATAATCCTGCATTTCCCGAAATTCCGCCCAGAACTGCAGAAGATTCGTCATGCACACTACTATGAATTAATCGTTTACGATAATAATTATCATATTCGGTTGGAATAATCTGATCGTCTGAGAATTTCCGGGATGGCCTGTATGTGACCGTAGTTGCACCCAGCGGCCGATAAAAAATCTGATCAAGATAATCGGTATAATTCACGCCTGACAGACGAGTAATCACGGCTGGTGCCATCACAAAGAACAGATCGCTGTAAACATATTTTCCGCGTGAATTGAGCGGGGATTTCCGGATTGCTTTGTAAACATGCTTTCTAAACTCGTTATCCAGATACAATCCCGGAGCAACTTCAAGATTAAACCGTTCACTTTCATTGGACCTGTACCACTTATTAATTAAGCCCTTGTCATTTATGGTTTTCTTCCAGAAAAGCACATCCGGAATCAATCCAGCCTGGTGTGTCAACAATTCCCGGGCAGTAAGATCACTCTTATTTGAGGGATGTAAAAACCCTTTCCGCCAGTCGGGCCAATAGGTTGAGAAAGGTTTATCCAGCTGGTATTTTCCCTCTTCATATAATTTCATGAATGCAGGAAGAGCCCCAGATACTTTCGTAACCGATGCCAAATCATATATATCATCCAGTTTGGTTGGAACCCGCTCTTCGAAAGTATGAAACCCATAGGCTTTCCGGAAGATCACCTTACCATCCTTTGCAATTAAAACATTGCAACCTGGGAAAGCCTTATTTTTCAATGCATTATTCACAATTGAATCAACTGATTCATTAAATCGATGGGAATTCAATCCAACTTCTTCAGGCTGTGTATATTTTAGCCGGATTGGTGGTTCGGTTGTTAATCCAGCATTCAGAGGATACCTTGTTCCTATTGAAACCGGAAGTATACCATTAGCTCCAACTCCTCCAAATACCAACTGAGCCGCCAATTCCTGTGCCAAAGTTGTATTCTGGTAGGCAACCACCAATCCATCCGGATGGCCAAAGTCTCTGATCTCATTAACCGCATAGGGGTTCGCAAACAATACTACAACTGAATTCCTGATCATTGAGAGCCGGGAAAGGAGGTTCTGCAGGTTTTCTGAAACACCGTAAGGCTGAATGGAATTATTCGAAATTTCTTTATTCCCTGTAAAGAATCGACGGTCCCTGCATTCATAAAGAGAATGGATCCCCGTTATTACCAGATTGTAACAGCCCAATTTTTTAATTATTTCATTGGTTTCAGCTTCGGAAAAATCATCCGGAAGGTTAAAATGATCAATCCGCATGTAGTTGCCAAGCATGTTCTGAAAAGGTGTGACCGCTGAAGATCCGACAGAAAGAGAAGCGATCCGGAGGGTATCCAGTCCCTGTAACGGGATCAGCCGGTTTTTGTTTTCAAGCAGGGTAAGTGCAGATTCCAGCAGTTGTCGCTGTGCAAATTGTACCGCTGAAGAATTCAGATCCTCAACAAGATTTGCAACCGGCAAAGGCCGATAGTGACTTAGTCCGGTTAAATATTTGGCAGCCAATACTCTGCGGCACTTTTTATTTATCTCATCCCATGTTAGCTCCTTAAGCAAGATTGCCTCTTTCAATGCTTTAAGTGTAAGTGCTCCGTCAACGGGAAATTCGATCACATCATTTCCGGCTTTCAGGGCGAGGACCTCGTTCTTTCCTGGTTCTCCAAATCCGGTGACTCCCCCCATATTCATTGCATCTGTGATTACCAATCCCTGGTAATTCCATTCCTTGCGGATCACCCCTTCAATAGCGTTTTCGGATAAGCTTGATGGAGATTCGTTTTTAGTATCCAGAGCGGGAACCCTCAAATGGGCAGTCATAACTCCTCCGATACCTTCAGCAGCAAGCTTTCTGAATGGATACAGTTCCATGCTGTCCAGCTGCTGACGCGAACCGGACAAAAGCGGTAAGGCAACATGCGAATCAATACGGGTATTGCCGTGTCCCGGATAGTGCTTGGCTATTGCAATAATGCCATTCTCCTGCAGACCTCTCATATAAGCCACACATTTTCGGGCAACCAGGTCACGTGATTCCCCAAAAGAACGGATACCGATAATCGGATTCTGTGGCTCAGTATTGATGTCGGCAACCGGTCCAAGACTAATCTGGACACCAATCCTTTTCAACTGTTGTGCCATTAAAGCAGCACAATTCCTGATCAATTTCTCATCTGAAACTGCACCCATTGTCAGATTATAGGGAAACGGCTGAACGTCGGCCAGTCTCATCCCCGGTCCCCATTCGGCATCCATAGCTACAATAAGGGGAGTTCTGGATATCGACTGATAATAATTGACCAGTTCTGCCTGTTTGACAACTTTCCCGGTAAAAAATATCAATCCTCCAAAATTATATTTCCGAACCACTTCCGCAACTTGAAATTGTTTTTGCAAATCATCGCCACTATTGGCATCAATCCAGATCAGTTGAGCGATCCTCTCATCAGGCGAAAGGGAATTAAAGACCGAATCAACCCAGGGATGATTTAAATATTTATCCAGGTTAAATTGCGATTGAGACTTTGCCTGAAAGACCAGCAAGAGCAGAGCCAACAGGGATAACAGCTTAATTTTCAACATTTCTAACATTTTGAAAACTTATTTACACTTTAATATAGATCTTCTTTTTATAAAGGATAAACCCAATTGCCCAAAAGATCAGGATGTGAGCGAGGGCGAAGAGCAAGGAAGATATTTTCGGTTCGGAACACATAGGCTGGAAAATGTGGTGATAAAGCCATGAATATCCATTTGATATGCTTCCGTTAGTTTCAGGAATATGGATAAGATAGATAATCGATTTCACATAGAGGCCAGACAAGGCAAAGATAAATAAGGGGTTCATCCCAAAAACCACGAATAACGGAGTCCATTTTGACCACCCTTTCAGGTCGATTACCCAAATGAGCAGAGCGAGAACAAGCAAAGCCCAGCCTGCCGTATAAATTACATAGGAGCTGGTCCAGAGCGGTTTATTTATTGGGAACAGAAGTCCCCAAAGATAACCGGTTACTACTCCTGCCAATCCATAAACGACCAGTTTTCTCGGGACCTTAGCCTTTATTGTCTGCCTGATTAATCCCCCGGTCAAATATCCAATAATTACCGTTGCAACTGAAGGAATCGTACTAAGTAGCCCTTCGGGTTCGAACGGAATTCCAAAACCTTTGTACATATGGCTGACTCCCAGAATTGCCATGTCAAAAGGGTTGCCCGCATTACCTGGTAGTGAATAAGGATCGCCATTCCCAAACCAGGCCAGTATGCCCCAATATGCCAATAAAATGGATATTCCGATTAAAGGCAGATATTTCCGCGGAACAGCCAGAACAATCAGTGAACCAATTCCATAAGCAATAGCAATTCGCTGGAGAACTCCCATTATCCTTAGTCTCGAAAAGTCGGTCAGAGCCTGTGGAAATGCGTTAAGAAATAATCCTATCCCAAAAATCAGCAAAGTCCGTTTCCCAATCTTAAGAAGTGAAGCTTTATTTAAAGTGCTGTTATACTTTGAAAATGAGAAGAACATGGAAACCCCTACAACAAAAAGGAAAAAAGGGAAAACCATGTCAGTCGGAGTACACCCATGCCATTTCGAATGTTCAAGTGGGGCATAGATATGCTCCCAGGTGCCGGGATTATTTACAGTAATCATTGTGGCAATTGTAATTCCTCGCAACACATCAAGGGCCAAAAACCGCTGATTTGAATTCATATCAGTTATGTTGATAAAATTTCACAGGCTTACTCTCCTGGTTTGTCGGGCTTATGGCAGTAACCACATATCGGTAGCGGTCAGGGTCTGTCAATTCATTATTCAAATAGGTAACCGAATTATCAGAAGTTGTCAGAAAAATACGGGCAGGTTTTTTAATATTGATCATTTGCCACCTGCTGAACTGATAAATCACAAATGACTTGGTATTTTCCCCTCTTTCCCAGGTGAACCGAAGTCGCCCGTCAGACACTGTAATTTGTGCATTTTGGGGATTCTCAGGAATTACCGGAGTTATCCGGTCATTTGCAGGGACAAGTGCAGTATACCTGTAATAACGTTCCTGCAATTTTTGCTGAAGTTCAAGGGGATTTTTCCGAAGGAACTTAGCGCTGTAAAACATGCTGCCCGATATGGCATGATGTTTCCGATTAAGTTTAACCTGATTTACAATCTCGTCAGCACTTTGCCACGATTTCTCCTTGGCCTCCGGATCGAGTTTGTAAAGTCCATGCCCAATAAACAGCTGAGTACCAAAGTTATTATGACTCCACCAATCGGCAATAATTTTATAATCGGCTATCTCTTTGCCAATTTCCCAGTAAACCTGGGGTGTGACATAATCAATCCACTGGTTCTTCTCCCATTTTAGGATATCTGCATAAAGATCATCGTAATTGGTTTGACCTGCTTTGGTTTTCGATCCGGCAGGATCTTTTGAAGTATTCCGCCATACACCAAACGGTGAAATCCCAAATTCTACCCAAGGCTTAATAGCTTTGATGCTGTCGTGTAGTTGCTGAATGATCATGTCCACATTGTGACGGCGCCACTCATCCCGTTCATTGGACTTAAATCCCCGGGGATAGTCATGGAAGGATTGATCATCGGGAAATTCAACCCCTGAAATACGGTAAGGATAAAAGTAATCGTCAATATGGATGGCATCGATATTGTACCTGCGGACAATATCACTCACTATTTTAGAAACATAATCACGGGTTTGTGGAAGGCCCGGATCAAACAGTTTTGTCTTACCGTAAGTAATAAACCATTCAGGATGGGTATTCGAGATATGTTGCGGAGAGGTGCGGTTAGCATTTACATCCGACACCGCGCGGTAAGGGTTGATCCATACGTGAAGATCGATCCCTCTTTTATGGCATTCCGTGCTTGCAAACTCAAGCGGATCGTAAAATGGATCGGGACTCTGACCCTGTTTACCGGTAAGCCATTGAGACCACAACTCATATTCAGAGGCATAAAAAGCATCAGAAGCAGGCCGGATCTGGAAAACAACCGTATTCATATTATACACTTTACATAGATCAAGCAGTTCGATGAACTCCTTTTGTTGCTTTTCTGGTGAGAGGGCTGCAGAAGATGGCCAGTCAATATTGGCAATTGTGGCAATCCAGACAGCTCTCATCTCCCGTTTGGGATATCTTGAAGCCATTAAGCTGCAGTTTAACAGCACCAAAACACTAAATCCAATAAGTTTTTTCATATTCATTATTTCCAATATTATTATCTACATATCATCCTACAATTAACTACCGGCAGTATTCTTCTTAATGCCATATTCCCGATCGATCTTTAGAAATGGAATTAAAGCAAGGGTTGGAATAGCACATATCATCACCCAAATAAAGAAGTGGTTATACCCTAGCAGTTTCTGAAGCCAACCGGCGACCATCCCTGGAAGCATCATTCCTAAAGCCATAAAGCCGGTACAAATGGCGTAATGCGCTGTTTTATGTTTTCCATCGGCAAAGTATATCATAAAGAGCATATAGGCAGTAAATCCAAATCCATACCCGAAGAGTTCAACAGCCACAGCAATATTGATCAGAAGCAGATTTTCAGGGGTGAACCACGAAAGGTAAAGGTAGGAAAGATGGGGGAAAGTGATGCACAAGGCCATGGGCCAGATCCAATATTTCAACCCTTTTCGTGAGGCAGCGATTCCCCCGACAATTCCGCCAATGGTAAGTGAAATAACACCCACCGTTCCATAAACCAAACCAACTTGTCCGGTAGTCAGTCCCAATCCGCCTAGTTCCCGTGCATCCAGAAGAAAAGGGGGAGACATTTTCACCAGCATTGCCTCGCCTAAACGGTAAAACAACATAAAGGAGATGGCTAATCCGGCATTTTTCTTTTGAAAGAATGAGGCAAATGTCTGTCCAAATTCACGGAATATACCACCCACTGAATTGGTTTCGGTGGCATGATCCGAAACAGGACAGGGCAGAGCAAACCGATGATAGATGAAAACCATCAGGAAAAACCCAGCCAGGATGAAGAAAGTTATACTCCATGCTAACCGCAGATTTCCTGAAATCCCTGCGAATTTGGAGCATACCTGGTCTTTCAGCTTGTAGTCGAGCTGCGCTACCACATAAGCCGGTTGGTTCCAGTTTTCCGGGGTAAATACAAAACGTTCCCCCAAAATTATTGAAATGCTCTTATCTCCCTCTGCAAAACGGGAGTTCAGAACGACCGATTCTCCGGGCAGGGGTGGCCGGGTCAGGCGGATGGCCACGAGTCCTGCATTACCAACTTTGCCGTTGCTTCCCATGGTCTGACGCGATTTCTGACCGAATATATCCTTTATAAACGTACCTAATGGTGAAGAAACATATTTAGTCCACCACGAATCTTCGTTTCGCCCTGACTTTCGGGAATTAATATCTTCATTGGGAAGAAAACCGTTAGCCTGGTTTTCCTTCAGGGCGAAATCCTTGATTTTACTCAGTGAATCCGGGCTTATATTATTAACATTTAAGACCAAATCGGAGGGGAAAGCTACAAACGTTAATTTTGAAGTTTCGGGCAACACCGATTTCTGCGGATGTAATATCACTTCTGAATGGACTGAATTTGATGAACGGACGGTGAATTGAACGGGTTCGAGCCCTGTGAAACTCTCAAGGGAACCGGCAATGATGATTAAAAGACCTTGACCGGTAATCATGGCCAGGCGGTAGAAGGTACTGCGGATACCGACGAAAAACGATTGTTGTCCGCTATCCAGGGCAAGCATATAAAATCCATCGGCGGCAATATCATGAGTCGCAGAGCTGAAAGCAATCAGCCAGAGTACTGCCAGGGTGGACTGAAAGAAAAACGGCAATGGAATAAGGAAAGCAACTCCACCCAATCCGGCACCAATCAATAGCTGCATGGTAATAATCCACCACCGTTTGGTTTTCAGCATGTCCACGAACGGACTCCAGAACGGTTTGATTACCCATGGCAGATATAACCAACTAGTATACAGGGTTATGTCGGTATTTGATATCCCAAGCCGCTTGTACATGATAACAACTACCGTCATTGCGACCACATATGGAAGACCCTGTGCAAAATATAAGGTTGGAATCCATGTCCAGGGGTTTGTGGTCTTGCCTTCCCGGCTTTTTTCGTGCATAATTGGTCTGTTAGTTTGGCTGGTACGAAATCAACTATTGGTTATTTATATGCAGATTCGGGAACTGGTTCAAAGGTTTTAAGGCAACCTGCTGAAAGAATACCCCTTTTTTGTAACCGTTTTAATAATTTGATCCAATGAATTGTAAAATTTATCACTCCTGTCCGGGTGGGTTCCTAAATGTATCAAAATAATGGCCCCGTTGAGATGGTCAGGATTATTCGCTTCAAAATGAAGCAATTGATCATTCAGCACCTTTGAGGACCTGTATTTTGGCAAATCAGGAGTTGTATAATCAGCATTTGTGCCAACACCCGGCGTGAAATTAATCAATTGCATCTTACGGTCCTTACTCCAAGCACTGATTTTTGCATTGTACCATTCATAGGGGGCCAAAAAGTAATTAACCGCATCCGGCTTAACCCCGAAACGAATAAGCTCTTTCAGATTTGCGGTTATATCGCGGTCAAACTGTTCCTGGGTAACCAGCATTGAATCGCGGTTCTCCCATGGCGCATACAATAAATGTCCGTCGGAATGCGGTCCGACAAAATTTTGAGCAGATACCATTCGTTTAACAACTTTCTCAAACTTAGGGTTTCGTAAGAAATTTCCAGTCAGGAAAAATGAACCCTTAATTTTATTCCGGGATAAGGTCGAAAGAATCTGATCGGCCCCTTCGCCGTATTCATCGGCTGAAAAAATCAGGAAGATGGTTTTGCGATCCTTCTCCAATCTTACCAATGCGCCATTTTCATCAACAATGGAATTTTTCATTTTGGATTGTCTGAGACCATCTTTTTCGAGTGAAGAGAGGTAAAAGCACAGACTTGCCGTTCCATCCATAGTGGGTTCATTCGAAGTATAATCACCCATATCATCGTGGTAAACAGCAATCCCATTTTGGAAAGCCTTAAATTTATCTTCCTTATAAAGCTTGACTTCAATATGATTATTAAAAATCTCGCGGTAAACTGGTCCGTCCACCAACCCGCCATAAGTTGGTTCACCTGTGATCCACGTAATTGATGAGTGTGGCAGGTGTGGAAATACCCCATTCCCGGGTAATCCTACAATCATGCTTGTTCCCCAGGGATTACATCCGAATAACCAGTCTCGCAGGGCCGCCTCCATCTCAACGTAGGTCGAATCGGAAGTCTCTTCAAAATAAAGCCTGGCCTGGGTTATGGCCGCAACGGTCAGATTATTTGAGCACCAGATATAGGGGATACCGTTCAGAAAGGGATCTGTTTTACCCCTTTCCAGAATGTCCTTTAAGCCGTTTTTCATAAATCCGTCAAAGACTTTGGATTCCGGATTGGAAGGATCTGCCAGATTTGCATGCCCAAGATTTACAAAAGGATAATATTGATAATGGCGTGCACTCCCCTTTTCCATCCATGGGGTTACCGGTTCAAGCTGACCCCAGTAAACTGCCTGTTTCTGATAATAAGTGTCTCCGGTTAACCGATAAAGTTCGGTTGCAGCCAATTCAAGATCGTCCACATAGTTGTCTTCCTCATAAAAGTACGGAGAGACCGTGCAGGCCGTCTGCGTTACTCCTAGATCGGTCAACCCAAATGCATAGGTTTGTCTTGCTTTACGGGCCAGCAGTTTCCCAAATTCAGGATCAGATTTGTGAAACAGACTGGCGCCCAAGGCAAATGCCGCACTGAACTTGCCGGCAGCAGACGATACTCCGGTTGTGCGGTTTTTATACTTTGACAATCCCTGAAACTTCCCTGTTACAAAATATACCGGCCGGTATGATCCATTCCCGTAAGACGCCGTATCTTTATTGGGTAACCGGAATCCCTTATGATCACGATCATCGGCAACCTGATTATACATTTCTGTGCTGTCCGGATTCATTTTTATCAGCCAGTCCAGACCCCAGCGAATTTCATTCAGGATATCCGGAACCCCATCGGCTCCCGAGAGCCCCGAGGCATTATATTTGTCCCCAAATATTTCAGGATTCTTCAGATAAGCAAAAAGCATCTGATATACTGCATTCGCTGAAGTAGTTACGTATTGAAGATAATCGGTGGCATCGTGCCATCCACCCACGACATCGATAATCTGACCCGTTTTGGTGGGGTGATCGACAATGAAAC